>Ga0213859_10000351_pt1 | contig 20791 bp, 31 predicted proteins | sample PICome_2_FD_160133 | JGI IMG/M metagenome (GOLD analysis project Ga0213859, IMG submission 160133) | Coastal seawater microbial communities near Pivers Island, North Carolina, United States - PICO304 | ecosystem: Environmental > Aquatic > Marine > Coastal | place: USA: North Carolina...
GAACGTGGGACTATCGGTGCATCAGCTTCGGCTGGAGACATCTTTAGGGCGCATGAGCAAACCTTGAATACAAACGTCACAATAGACGCAACTGAGAATGCACTTGCGGCTGGGCCTCTCACGGTGGCTTCTGGCGTCACTCTCACCGTCACATCTGGGGGGAACTTGAGCATTGTCTGAGATTAGAGCAACAACAATTAGTGATACGGCTGGCACTGGGCCGATTACGCTTACGAAGCAGAGTGCTGCGAAGGCTTTTGCACAGTTTGCTGGTGATGGCACGGCACAAATAAATGAAAGTTTTGGAATGTCTAGTTTGTCTGATACTGGGGCTGGGTTATATGTTTTAACCGTATCATCGGCTATGAGTTCTAGTGATTACACTGTTGTTTTACACGGTATTAATGATGCAAGCTATCCAGCGCACGTTGGTTCTTACGATACATCCAGAACAACAACAACATTCCCTGTAAATAGCAGTAACAGTGGTTCTGCTTGGCAAGATGTATCTACCTTAGATGCCGTTATATTTGGAGACCTAGCATGAGTACACTAACGGTCACCAACATCAAAGCCACAGGCGAAACAGCTAGTCGTGCAGTCTCAGGGGTTGCGGCGGCTTGGGTTCTGTACGATCAAGCAAATAACACAAACAGAGGGTCAACCAATATATCCTCAATTACAGATACAAGCGCAGGTCTGTTCACTTTGTCATTTTCCAACAATATGAGCAGTGGATATTATTCTACCGTTGGGTCTGGGAACCAAAATAGAAGGTTTCAAGTTGATGGAACAACATTGTCGGAACAAACCGCAAGCTCTGTGGACTGTAGGCTAACCACTGAGGGTACGACTGTTAGTGACATTACGACTATTGGTGTAAATATACACGGAGACTTAGCATGAGTACACTAAGCGTATCAAACATCTCCGATGGCACAGATACAGTAGGCACAAGCTATGTCGTCAATGGGTCGGCTAAGGCTTGGTTACAAATAGGTAATGCAGCATCAACTCCAACCATAAACAATAGCTTGAACACAACTTCTATTACTGATCTTGGTACAGGGCAATTCGATATGACTGCGATAAACGGGTTTGCAAATAACGACTCGTCTTTCACTGCAAGCAATAGGAGTGTTTCAACAGGGCTAGGGGTTTTTACCAGTGCTAACGGAAATACTAAATGGGTTGTTTATTTAAGAAACGGCTCTAATGCCTATACTGATTACAACTTTAGTTCGACAGTCCACGGAGACCTAGCATGACGCAGCATCTATGGGAGCGCCTACTAGAAGCTAAGTCACGCTTGAAGCCTGTGCAGTCTAAGTACCGTGTCCTTTTCGAAGACCCTGCCACACCTGACGAACCTGCCAAGGTGCTTGTACCTGATCCAAACTGGATGGCCTGTGCATTAGAGGGTGGCATTTTACCACCTATTGACACCTACCAGCGTGATCGTTTGGTGCCTGACGGAGAGCCAAAGGAACACCCCTACGCAGAACCTATTGGTACTATGACAGAAGAAGAAGCGATAGAGTATCTGGTAATGAAAGACATCGACCCTGCCGTGTGGCGGGACTACCAAGGAAACAGAACGATCTTGAAGATTGTACCTGTTGAAATGATTCCTTCGGATCGGTCATTTAGAAACGCATGGAGAATAGCGCAATGACGACTTATATTAACATCAACGGAGATGTTCGTGATGCAGCATCTCTTACCGTTCCAACAGACCGTACCTTCAGGGGTGCTTGGCATTTCAATGGTGATGCTGTCGAAGTAGACATGGCAGCAGCTAGAAACATCCACAAGGACAACCTACGTGCAGAACGTAAGCCACGCCTAGAAGCCTTGGATGTTGCTTACATGAAGGCTCTGGAAGCTGGCTCTGGTGCGGCTGAGATTGCAGCGCAAAAGCAAACACTGCGTAACATCACAGACGATGCACGTATCGCGGCTGCTTCTGATCCTGATGCACTCAAAGCCCTTACTCTGGCGGTTTTGCTGGGAGAATAAATAAATGCTGGGTTTTACGCCTCTTGCTTCTGCCCCACTCGCGGATAGCGGCAGTCAGGTTTATGACCTTACCGCGTCTGCTATCACAACAGGTGCGCCAAGCGTAGCCAGCGTTACACTCACCCAGACACATGCCCTTACGGGCACAGCAATCACGACAGGATCGCCAAGTGTTGCGTCAACCGCAATCACGCAAGCACACACTTTCACTGCAACAGCAATCACAACGGGCAATCCGTCTGTTGTTGCAACGGCAATCACCCAGACCCACGCACTAGGTGCGAGCGGCGTCACGACCGGATCACCTGTTGTCAATGACTGCACAATGGCTGAAGAGGAAACCTTCAGCACGTCGAACCTTGAGACACAAAGCCCCGTCCTTGGCTCCCCCGCAATCACTCAGGAGCATGGCCTGACGGCAGGCGCGGTTACTGCGCAAAATCCAAGTGTGGCAAGTGCGGCGTTTACGCAGGGTCACGCATTGACTGCCACTGGCGTCACTTCTGGCGCTCCAACTGTTGCAAGCACCGCCTTTAGCCAAACACATGTTCTATCAGGAACAGGCGTCACGGCTGGCTCTCCGACACTCGCAAGCACGTCACTTACACAAAGTCACACGTTTGCCGCGTCTGCAAATTTGGTCACGGGTGCGCCGTCTGTTGGCTCTGCTACGATGGTGCGGATTGTTGCGCTTTCGCCAACTGGCTTTGTGTCGGGATCACCTACACTTGATAGTCCAGCATTTACTCAGAGCCACACATTTACAGCGACAGCAATTACAGCGGGTTCGCCTGTTTTGGGTGAGCCGCAAGCTCTTTTAAATACGCCGCTGACTGCAAACGATGTAACAACACAAGCGCCCGTTGTTGACAGTGTAGACATAGACCAAACACACGTTTTGGCAGGTGATGATGTTGTCGCTGGCGACCCTGTCATAGACGCGTCAGCAATCACTCAAACGCACATCTTCGGATCAAACGGCATCACAACAAATGCGCCTATTGTTGATGATTGCAATATGTCTGAAGAGGAAACGCTGGCAACCGCTGATCTTGTTGCGGGCCAACCAAGCGTGGCAGCAACGGCAATCACGCAAGAACACGTTCTTAGCGGCGCAGACATAGCCACACAAGCGCCAGAGTTGGCTTCGACGCAAATCACTCAGGGCCACGTTCTTACCGCCTCTGACATCACTTCTGCCGCGCCTGTGGTCGATGATCTTACAATGTCCGAAGAAGAAACTCTGGCGGGTGATGATGTAACTGCGGGTGCGCCTGTTGTTGATAATGTAGTGTTCTTGCAAGAGCATGTTTTGGCTGGCGAAGAGGCCGTTGCTGGCTCTCCTGTCGCTGGATCGCCAAGCATTAATCAAACACACGTTTTAACGCTTTCTGACGTTACGGCTGGCGCTGTTGAAGTCCAAAGCCCAAGCATTAATCAAACGCACGTTATAACTCCGACAGGTGTTGAGGCGGGTGCGCCTGTGCTTGGCTCGCCAGCGATGCTCGTCAAATATAACTTTGTGGCAGACGATCTAACGGGCGCAGCGCCTGTTGCGGGTCAACCTGCGATCACTCAAGAACACGTTCTTGGCGCTGACAATGTTCTGACTGGCGTTATGGTTCTTGATGGGCTGGTCAGGTTTGTTTGGGAGGAACAATCAATTACAGCGGAAACTTGGACCGATCAAACAACTGACGGTGAAACTTGGACTGATCAGGCAGTAAGCGCTGAAACTTGGGTGGAAGCTGCTTGATGTGATAATGTTTTCTCAAAGGAGAACAGCATGGCAATTTCAATTTCCCGCCCGACAGTCGGCGCGTCTACCGACACATGGGGGACCACGATTAACACGGGCCTGCAGGCTCTTGAAAGCACGTTAAACGGTAGTGGAACGGGTAAAGTCACAGTCGCTCCCGACCTATCCACTCTGACGATAAACGGTACAAATGTTACATCAACGGCTGCTGAGTTAAATCTTTTAGATGGGGTCACGGCAACCACGGCTGAGTTGAACTTGCTGGATGGCTCAACCGCCGCAACCGCATCAACTTTAGTTGATGCAGACCGCGTTATTGTCAATGACGATGGTTCGATGAAGCAAGTGGCTTTGTCAGATGTCAAAACATACATTGGTGGCCCAACTGTAAACAATACTCAAATTACTTTTACGGCTGGGAATGCGCTGACGGGCGGCGGGTCGATTAACTTAAATCAGTCAAGCGCTGAGACTATTACGATTGATCATGCTGATACAAGCAGTCAAGCGTCCGTAAATAACTCTGGCAACACTGTCATTCAAGACGTTACTCTTGATGGCTATGGGCATGTAACTAGCTTGACCAGCACGACACTCAGCACTGGTGTAACTGGCGCTTTAGCTGGTACTTTTGGGACAAGTGATGAGGCTGGCACATTCACGGTAAATCTAGGTGCAAGCGCGGCTAACCGACATATTGTTTATCTAGGCGCCAATTTTACAACGGCGGGCGCTGCGCAAGCAAATTCAAGTGGTCAAATTTCGGTTACTCAAGGCGGCGCAAGTGACCCCAGAACATATCAGTGGTTTTCTTTTTATTAGAGTGAGTCAATGACGTATATACCGCTGGATATACCTGCTGGGTTCTACAGAAACGGCACTGATCTTGAACAATCAAACCGCTGGCGGGACGGCTCACTGGTGCGGTGGAGGGATGGCAGCTTGCGTCCTGTTAAGGGCTGGGTTTCAAGAAAAACTTCATATAGCACGAATACAATTCGCGGCATGCACGCTTGGGAGAGCTTAAACGGGTCAACCTATTTGGCTGGCGGCTCATACAATGAGCTTAAAGTGATGGTGGGTTCCAACACGCTTTACGATATTACACCCTCTGATTTGACGGCTGGCATTGAACGGGCCACTGTTATTACGGGCTACGGTTATGGTGACTATGGCGTCGATGACTATGGTGTGGCGCGTCAAAATTATGGGAATTATTCAGAAGCAACCACTTGGAGTTTGGATAATTGGGGTGAATATCTTGTTGCATGTTCTTGCAAGGTCGGTGCTCACGGCGATGGGCGGCTTTTGGAGTGGCAGCTTGGCTCTGCGTCTGATGCGGCGGTTATAGCCAATGCTCCGACCAACAACTTGGGCTTAATCACGACAGAAGAGCGATTTTTGTTTGCGCTTGGCGCTGGCGGCAACCCGCGCAAAGTTCAGTGGTGTGATCAAGAAAATAATACTGTTTGGGCGGCAGCGGCTACTAACCAAGCGGGTGATATTGAGCTTCAAACCTCTGGGCAGATCATGCAAGCGGTGCGAACACGCGGTCAGACCTTAATTATTACAGACATCGACGCGCATTCAGCGAGATATATTGGCCCACCCTTTGTTTTCGGATTTGAGCGGGTTGGTACATCGTGCGGTGCAGCATCACGCAAGGCGGCTATTGACGTTGACGCGGGTGTATTCTGGATGGGCCAGAGAGGGTTTTTCACCTTTGCAGGGAATACGGTTCAGCAAGTGCCTTGTGCGGTGCATGATTACGTGTTTGACGACTTTAACAGGGATCAGCAATCACAAGTCTGGGCGTGGGCAAACACAGAATATGGGGAAGTCTGGTGGTTTTATCCAAGCTCTGACAGTCAAGAAGTCGATAGATATGTCGCCTTTAATTACAATGAAAATTACTGGACGATTGGTGAACTAAGTAGGACGTCAGGCGTTGCTCGTGGCGTGTTTAAGTATCCTCTACTGATTGCTACAAACAAGACTGTGTATGAGCATGAATTAGGTTTCAGCTATGATAGCGCCACTGTTTTCGCAGAAACGGGTCCAGTTGCTCTTGGAAATGGTGATCAGACAATGCACGTTATGCAGCTTGTGCCAGACGAAAAAACTCAAGGCGATGTGAGTGTAAAATTTAAGACTCGCTTCTATCCCAATGACACCGAAACAACACACGGCCCATATACCCCAGCCAATCCAACAGGCGTGCGTTTCGCTGGTCGTCAATTTCGGATGCGCGTTGAAGGCGCGGAAAACACCGATTGGCGAGTGGGTAATATGCGAGTTGATGCAGTGCCAGCAGGTCGCCGCTAATGCCCGTCCCCAGTGTTCCCCAAATAGGCCCAGATTTATCACAGTGGGGTCGTCAGTTATCTCTATATTTGCAGCGCAACTTAGCAAAATTGGCTTTTAAAACAGACGACGACAACCCATCTGATGATGGGTCAATTTTCTGGGACCGCGAAAATAAATACATGGTTGTCAGCCTAGACAACGCTTTTAGGCAAGTAGCGACGAAACAAGCAACGCCTTCCGCGAATACGGGCAGCGCGGGTGATGTGGCAGGTATGGTCGCCTGGGACACCGCATACATTTACGTCTGCACAGGCACTTACGATGGAACAACGGCAATATGGAAGCGAGTAGCGCTTACAACTTGGTAGACATGGAGCTGCAGCGATGCAGGCCGTGGATTGAGGCCGCGCTGGGGTATTCTGGCAATACGCACAACTTCGAAGACATCGTGTCCGGCGTGAAGGCAGGGACGATGCAGCTCTGGCCCGCCCCTCATTCGTGCCTTGTGACAGAGATTGTGATATACCCGAGGAAAAAGCTGCTGAACATATTTTTGGCAGGCGGCGAGCTAAACGAGTTGATGGGCATGCAGGCAGACGTAGAGAAATGGGCAATCAGAGAGGGCTGCGATGGCGGCATGATCTCAGGTCGCCGGGGCTGGGAAAGGCCGCTGAAAAAACTCGGTTGGAAATTCCAGCACGTATACTACACAAAGGAGATTGAAAATTGAGCGGTGGGTCTAAAAGCACGCAGAAAAATCTGCCAAAATTCTACGAGCAAGATTTGCAGCAAGGCATGGATTTTGCGCAGGATGTGGCAGCGGTTGGCTATACACCTTATTACGGCCCTGACGTGGCTGCGTTTTCGCCGATGCAAAATGCCTCATTTGATTCAACAAACATGATGGCTGGCGCTTTCAATATGCCCACTGCAGACCCGGCAAATTACATGCCGGAGCCAACCACCTTTGCAAACGGCATTCAAGGATATAGCAGCGCACCTTTATACGGCGAGGCGGTTGACGCGTTGGCTGCAAATAGGCCGGGTCAGAAAAATTATATAGACAGTTTTTTTGTTGATCCGGTGACGGGCGCACCAGGGGCAAATCAGCCGAGTGCTCAACCAGTGCAATACGAAATGACAGCGAAGCGAGGTAAGTGATATGGCTGGCGGCGCAAACCCAAACAACGTGACACCCCCTGCTAATGTAAACCCGTTTAATGCTGCAGCGATGGCTCAAGGCGTGGCGATGGACAGAGTGGGGCAAGGCCTTACCGCTACTGCAGCGGATGGCATGTCTAACTACACAAACCCGTATGAGACGCAAGTTGTTGAGGCAACGCTGCGTGATGTCGGAAGCCAAGCTGAAATGGGTATGAATAACCTTGCAGCACAGGCGCAGCAGGCTAAAGCTTTTGGTGGATCTCGTCACGGCATCGCTATGAGCGAGTTGGGAAAATCTTTTAATCAGCAGGCTTTGGATCAGGCAGCGCGTTTGAGGCAGCAAGGATTCACTACAGCGCTTGGTGCGTCACAAACTGATATGGCAACGCAGCTTGGCGCTGCAGGTCAACTGGCGGGACTTGGTCAGCAGGCGTTTAACTACGGAAAAGACATACAAAACCAGCAAATGGTTCAAGGCGCTCTTCAGCAGCAGCTCAGTCAGGCTCTAATTGACGCGGCTAAAGGCCAATACGCTGGCTACACTGGTGCTCCCGGCAATGCGCTGCAGCAGATTATATCTGCGCTCGCTGGTGCGCCAAGCAGCGCAGGCCAATTGGCTGGCGAAACAGAGAAGTACCAACCTGGTTTGTTTAATTTCCTCCAAGTGGCAGCAAGCGCGTAATGACTTTTGATGAGTTCCTCAAATATATAAAACTTGGAGAAAATCCGACAGGCAGTTACGACACCCTGTTTAACAACTCGCAAGTACAAGGAAAACCTTTTGAGGGAACCAATGTCAGCCAAATGACATTGGATCAGCTTTATCAGTTCAGTGATCCCAAAGGGCCGTATGGGCAATATGTCAAACGCGTAAATCCAGAAAAAAGAGTAGCGACCCCGATGGGTTACTTTCAGATTGTCGGAGATACTTTGCGGGATTTTGCGGGGCAGCTAAATCTGCCTGGCGACACAGTTTTCAGCAAAGACATTCAAGAGCAAATAGCGCGCGCAATCTATGAAAAGCGGGGGCAAGGTCAATGGCCTGGCGCGGTGGGAGCTATGAACAGAGAACGCGAGGCTAATCAGGGTCCAGCGCCATTAAGCACCTTAAAGCCGGGCATATTAAGTGAGGGAAATCAGATGCAGCCAAATACTCAAGCACAATCCAACGGCGGTTTGCTGCAAAGCATATTTGGAGGTGGTGGGCCGCGCACGATAGAAGACGAGCAAGCTCGGCTGCGGCGCCTGCAGTTTGCGCAGAGCCTAAACGCATTGGTGCACCCCGAAATGCGGATAGACAACGCCGCAGCGATTAAGAGCCAGCAGGAGCTGATTAACACAAACAGAACGAAAGAGGTTTTGCAGCAGCGCGCTGACGCTGGTGATGAGTTAGCAAAAACCATTCTGGCTGCATTGCCTACTGTTGGGGCTGCAGAAGCAATGCGCGCTTACATGCAGGGAAGTGTTAGTAACGCCGCAAACAAAACAGCCGCTATGACGAAGTTTTACCCAGAGAGCGGCATTACCGTAAACTCATTCCAAGACGGCACAATTGTGGTCAAAAACGCGCAGGGAGACGTTCTCACTGGACCTGCAGCTCAACAGGCAGTCAATGAGGCCGCTGAACTCGAAAGAGAGGGATTGCGGAGGAATGAGTTTGCAACGGCTACCGCTAAGCAGCAAGCTAACCTGCTGGGCGATACCATGAATTCAATCAAGACTACTGATAGCACAATAGGTAATCTAGTTATGGCAAAGCGCGCCTTGAAAGACGCGATTGCAAATAACCAAAACATTTCTGGCCCAATTACCCAATTTTTGCCGAATATTTCGGTTGCGGCATCAGAGCTGGATTATGCAAGGCGAGCACTTGGTCTTGACGTAATCGGCTCAGTTACTTTTGGCGCGCTTTCCAAAGGTGAATTGGATCTTGCAATGGATCAAGGATTGCCAACTGGCCTTAATGAAGCGCAGCTATTAGAGTATGTTGAGCGGCGTGAGTATGCAATGCGTAAGATGAAGCTTGAATTGGCGAAAGCGGCGCGTCACTTAGCCAAGCAAGAAAACAGCATTGAGACGTATTTGGATACGTTTACGCCTGTAACAGAGACTCCATACAAAAATATGACAGACGATGACCTTGAGGATGAATTTATCTTGATACAGCAAGGTCAATCCAAGTTGCCGCCTGACAAAAGGCAAGCAATCATTGATGAAGTTAGTATAAGGGCAGGTTTCTAATGGCAGAAGATACTCAAGCTCGCTTTCAAAATTTACTCGCTAACGACAATACGGGTGCAATAAAACCTGAAGCTAAGCGCACTAAACGTGGTGTCATGTCGGTTGTGGGGCAAGGCTTATCGTTAGGCACTGCAGATGAAATTGAAGCCTACCTGCGTAGTAAGCTTAATAATGAAGATTACGACACTGTTTTGCAGGAAATCCGCGATTCAATTGAAGGCTATCGTACTGCCAACCCAATACAGAGCACGGTGGTAGAGGCTGGGTCTGCAGCAATCCCAATGGCTGTAGCTGCATTTTTCACGGGTGGTGGGTCTTTAATTCCTACAGTAGCTGCAAATGCCACACGTTTTCCAATGCTTACCAGAGTTATGCGTGGTTTGGGTATAGTTCCAACATCCGGCCTTCGTAATGCGGCAGTGACGGGTGCGAGCACTGGCGCTATTTATGGATATGCCAGTGGAGAGGGCAATGAATTTAATAGGCTGCAGGGCGCGGGATTTGGCGCAGCAGGCGGTGCTATTGGTGGCCCTGTGGCAGAGTTGGGTGGTCAGGTGCTTGGTGGTCTAACGGTTGGGGTTGTTGATCAAGCGCGCAGGATGTTCGGCAACCGAGGCAGTGTTATCGTCGAAAGAGAGTTGCAGCGTATAGCAGAGGAAACCGGGCAAAGCGTCGATGATATTGTGCAGCAAATTTATGACGGCAATGTCATGGCAGAGAACGCAACTTTGCGGGAGGTCATTAAAGGCTATAAGGCCACAGGCGGCGTTGCAGGAACAAAAATGACTAATGCGCTCAATAATCGCGCTATGCGTTTCAAAAGAGACGTTGGCAAAACCATGCAATCAAACCTTAGCAACACGTCAGACGAAAATATTCTGCGCGGCAATTTAGAGCTTCAAGAATTAGCTAAAAAGAAAGAGGATGAGCTATATGCTCAATTAGATGCAAAGCTGGCTAACGGTAAGGTTTTGGAAGCCGCAACTGACGCTGTAAACAAAGTGCCAGGAGCAATGAAAGAGCTTAATGAGGCGCTGCGAGCAAGCGGAAATCCTGCTTTATTTAAAGTCCCAGATGGATCTAATTCTGGTGAGTTGATCCCTACCCGGATGCCTACAGTGAAAGAAGCAGAGATTATAAGGCGTACAATAAAGAACCTAGCATCCTCTCGTTATGCTAAAGGCAAAGGCGTTGCTGGTGAAGCGCTTCAAGGCGCTGCTGACAACCTTCGTGATGTATTGGACGAGACATTTCCTGATGCACAGTCTGTCAGACAAACAGCCGCTAAAAATAGAGCAAATACGGATGCCTTTAATGATGGTATGAGGGCTTTTGCTAAAAATGCAGATGAAATTGAAATTGATTTTGCAAACATCCAGGCGCAAGGCAAATCTGCTGTAAACAACTTTAGAGGCGGCGTCATGCAGAGTATTCGGATGAAATTAGCTGGGCCGCAGCAAGCTAGTTTTATTCGCAAGCTCGCAACGGAAGATACAAAAGAACGCCGCATATTAGAAATAATATCTGGCGATAACGAGCTAGACGCTATGATGCGCGCTATCGTTCGATCTGTTCGATCATCTGATGCAGCCAAAGCTGTAAACGAATATGGCGCGGCTAAAACTAACCAAGCTGTTAAAAATCAAGGGTCAACTGTCGGCATTCAAGACGCAATGTCTGCGGCTATGTATAATGACCCAATGGCAATTGTGAGGCTGGTTGCAAGGCAGCTCGACACAACCCAGCCCGGTTTGTCGCCTGCAGATCGTGACAAGGTTATTGAGGTCTTGCTAAGCAATGACCCCGATTATGTTAGAAATATGCTGCAAGATGAAAGCGGTATGATGAAGTTGCAGACCGCTATTCAGCGTGCGGTAGATGTTGTGCGTGGCGGGGCAACTAGAAGCGGTCAACAGATCGGCGCAATGGACATGGGTCGTCTTCAAAGAGGTCAAAATCCGGCGCTTATGCAAGGATTATTGGGAGGTGCGTACTAATGCAGCCAGAACCGAAAGATGAACGTGAGATCCAGTCCATTGTCCGGCAAGCGGTTGAGGATTGTGTCGATCACGTAGAGGCTGAGATCAGCCCAAAGCGGATTAAGTATCAGGATTACTACGATGGCAATACCTACCTCAGCCATGAGGAAAACACGTCAGCCTGCGTAAGCACGAAGTGCCGGGATGTTGTGCGCCAAGTGCTTCCATCGATCATGCGTGTGTTTATGACCAGCTCCCGGCCCTGCGAGTTTATCCCAAACAATCCCCAGCAGGTCGCTATGGCCCAGCAATGTACCGAGATGGTGCACCATACCTTCCAGACCCTACATGGCTTTAAGGTGCTCCAAGAGGCTGTTCTGGACAGTCTGGTAAAGGCGCAGGGCATTATTAAGGTTTATCATGCAGATAATGTCAGCGCGAAGACTTACACATATACAGACCTTTCTGAAGACGAGCTAAACTATCTGACACAAGATCCAGACGTGACCGTGATTTCTCAGGAAATGGAAATGCGGATGCAGATGGATGAGTTCGGGATGGACGTGGAAGAGCCTGTGTTTTCCTGCAAAATAAGCAAGGAATTTCGCAAGGGTGAAATACGCATGGAGTGTGTTCCCCCAGAGGAATTTTACATTTCCAGCAGCGCGTCCACTTTTCAAGACGCAGTGGCGGTCGTGCATAGAACCGAAATGGCTGCAGGCGATGTTGTTCAGATGGGCTTTGATCCAGAGGTCGTCTTTGGTTTAAGCAGCTTTGAAGGCGGCACAGACACTATTGAAGAGGAAAGACGTTCACGCCGGGGCTATTACGATGGCCTAGATGACGACGATAATTACGATCCTGCAATCAAGCGCGTCAGTATTACAGAGTGCTATATGCGTTTAGACATCGATGGCACAGGCGTTCCAGTGCTTTACAAGTTCCTCCTTGGCGGTACAGCTTACGAGATCCTAGACTATGAGGAATGTGACGAGATCCCGTTTGTGAAGCTAGAGCCAATCCCAGAGGCCCATACTTTCTACGGCAAGAGCTTGGTCGAAATGGTTTTGGAGGATCAAGACGCGGCTACGTCAATTCTCAGAGGTATCCTCAATAACGTAGCGCTGACCAACAACCCCCGGCTTGCATTTATTGAAGGCCAGGTTTCGGTCCCTGACTTGCTGAACGGTGAAATCGGTGGGTTAGTCAGAATGCGCCAGAGCGGTGCAATCCAGCCGCTCAACGTGCCATTTTCTGCGGGGCAGACACTGGGCGCCCTGCAATATCTGGACAAGCTTGTTGAACAAAAGACCGGAGTTACAAACAATCTCGCGCTGAATCCTGACGCATTGCAGTCCACCACCAAGGCCGCTGTGACCGCCTCTGTTGAGGCTGCAGCAGGGCAAACAGAAGTGATGGTGCGAAACCTAGCAGAAGGCTTACGTGATCTCTATGGGCTGCTTATGCGGCTCCTACGCAAGAACGTAAACGAAGAGCGTTACATGCGCTTAAACGGGCAGTTTGTCACTGTTGATCCGCGCGTTTGGGAAGATATGGAGATGGAAATCAACGTGGGGCTTGGCACTGGCAGAGAGGCCGAGCGCGCGGTTGCTCTGCAGCAAGCTCTGCAAATGCAGATGCAGATCTATCAAAACATGGGTCCAATGAACGGCTTAGTCAGCATGACAAACATCCGCAACACCCTTGCAGATATGCTTTCAACGCAGGGCGTGCGTAATCCTGACAGATATTTTGCGCCACTAACGCCGGAGATTGAGGCGCAGATGTTGCAAATGCAGCAGCAGCAGCAAGCGCAGATGGCCCAAGCACAAGCCCAGCAACCAGACCCGGCGCAAGTGATGCTGCAAGCTGAGCAAATGAAATCTCAAGCGAAGATGCAGACAGACATGGCTAAACTGCAGCTAGAACAGCAAAAGCTGATGATGCAGGACGATCTCGCGCGGGATAAGATGGCGCAAGAGCTGATCACTGATGCAGCTCAGCTTGCAGGCAAGTACAGCCAAGCATTAGACGTTGAAGCAATACGAGCTGAACAACGAGCACCACGCGTTTAAACGCCCCTCATTTTAGGTTTACGCCCTGCCCCATGATATTTTTGGGGCATGAGTGTAAATGTGATGATCAAAGCTGACGAGGCACGCCGCCTTCGAAATGACACTGCTTTTCTGCAGTTCATTGCGGCTGTGCGGGACAAGCAAATCCAACATTTTCTCTCTAGCAATCCTCGCGATGTCGAGGGCCGTGAAGACGCCCACGCAATTGTCCGGGCGTTAAACCTAATCGAAGCAGAACTCGACGCTGCGGAAGCAGCAGAGATCATAGAGAAAATGAGGTAGGACCGTGGACAACACGACTATTGATCAAGCCGTTGACCAACTTTTGACAAGACCTGATATAGAAGAGGCAACGGAAGAAAAACAGCAAGAAACACCCTCTGAAGAAATTGAGGCTTCTGCTGAAGAGCTAGACGAAGAATTGGAGCTTACAGACGAAGATCTGGAAGGTGAAGATTTTGAGTTAAGCGGAGAAGACCTAGAAGAAGACAATTCGGAGCCAGACCTTTTTGACGTCAAGTCTAACGGCGAATGGAAAAAAGTAACTCTCGACGCTCTGAAACAGTCCTACGCTGGGCAAGATTACATTCAAAAAGGCATGCGCGAAAACGCTGAGCAAGCAAAGCAGCTTGAACAGGAACGTGCCGCATTCCAAAAGCTGCGAGATCAAACTCTGGGTTTCTACCAAAACCTCCAGCAAAACGGACTAAAACCGCCTACCCCGCCATCGTTAGATGACTTTAATGCCGACCCCCTTGGGTACGTCGAGCGTAAAGCGCAATACGATGCAGCGAAAGCGGATTACGATCAAAAGATTCAACAAATCAACCTGTTAGAACAGCAGCGGCAAGAGCAAGAAATGCAAGAGCATAATTCTTACTTGCGGCAGCAAGCTGAGATCCTGACGCAGTACATTCCCGAAATGGCAGACAAAGAAAAATCGGAGGTTGTGAAAAAGCAGCTCTTCGATGTTGGTGCCTATTATGGATTTTCTGCAGAAGAAATCGGTCAGGTTGCAGATGCCAGATATTTCCGGGCGCTTAATGACGCGCGCAAGTATCGGCAGCTTGTTGAAAAGAGGGGCAAGGCTCAGAAGCCCGGCTCCAAGATCAGTCCTGTCAAAGCTGGGGTTAAGAAGAAGCCGGGAGCGCAACAAGCAGCTACCCGCCAAAAGCAAATGGATCGGCTGAAGAAGAGCGGCAAACTTGATGACGCCATTGATCTTCTGCTGAACAGCTAAACTTAACCTTTATACAGGAGCCTACACCAATGGCGCAAAAGACAAATACCTTCGACAGTTACGATCAGTCAAACGTAATACGTGAAGACCTTTCGTCAATTATAACCAATATTGATCCTGAATCGGTGCCTTTTACAACGCGCTGCCGTAAAACAAGTGCCAAAAATACTTTGGTAGAATGGCTTTCAACGACATTACGGGCCAGCGCGGATAATGCGCACATAGAAGGGGATGAAACGTCAGCATCCGCTAAGACTCAGGCCGACAGGCTGTCGAATCGAACACAAATCGTAAAAGACGCCTGTATCGTAAGTGATACAGACGTAGGTTTGGACTATGCAGATTCTCAGCGCGCTATGGCAAGAGAAGTGCTAAAGATGGGTAAAGAGCTTCGCCTTGACTTCGAACGGGCGCTTTTTTTGAATCAGGCAAAAGTGGCGGGTAACGCGACAACTGCGCGTAAACTTGCTGGCCTCGGCGCTTGGATTAAAACCAACCAAGGCAACGTGGGTACTAACGGTGCGGCACCAACTGGTGACGGAACAGACGCACGTACAGACGGCACTCAGACGGTGTTTGCGCAAGCTGACTTCGACAGCGTTATGCAGTCCATCTGGACCGAGGGAGGGGAGCCAAACACGGTATACCTCAGCCCGTTCCAAATGAACAAGGCGCTCGGCTTTACTGGGAATAACAACCAACGTGCAAACGTAGTTGCCAGCGAAGAGCGTGTCGTTAACTCGCTTTCGATTTATCTAACCCCATGGGGCCAAGTAACCTTCCAGCCATCGCGCGAAAACCGCAGCCGAGACGTCTTCATTTTACAAGACGATATGTTCGAAATTGCAGAACTTCGTCCTTACAAAAATGTAGAACTTGCAAAAACGGGCGATGCAACCACCCGTCAAATTACCTATGAAGCAACTCTCTGCGTAAAATCTGAGAAATCATCAGGTATCGTTGCAGACTGCACAACGTCTTAATTGACCTATGGGCAGGGCTTCGGTCCTGCCCGATTTTACAAGACCTGACACATAAGAGGGCATGAAATGAGCAGTAAGATATCTGAAAAGATCATCTTTGAGGGCGACGACATCATCGTCAAGCGCACCTACGATGCTGACCAAATGATCAAAGACACCGAATACGGGCGGCATTTTGCTGAGAACAAATTTGGATCTGACTACAAGTACCTCGGCAACATTGACATGAACCTGGTCGCCAACTGGCTAAAAGAGGCCGGCGTGCAGTGGCATGACACCCATGCAGTCAACGAGGTTATAAATCGCAAGCTTATGGGCGGTGAATTTAACAAGCTGCGCGCGTGGGAAGGAACTTGGTAATGGATAAGCGCACTGTGCATTCAGCCCACGCCCGGATTGACGATCTGGAAAAAACAATCATCGGCATGCAGAAAGAAATGGAGATCCAGTTCAAAGACCTGTTTAACCGCGTGAAGCGCCTTGAGGCTATTATGATTGGCTGCAGTGCTTTCATCATAGCGCTGCTGCTGCGCCTGGTTATGGTTGGGTAGTTGACGTGCCTGCTGGTGTCTGTCCTTTGGGGTCACAGTTTCAGTGTGGGGCTGTATAAGGTTTGCGCTTACGATTGCGATCAGAAAAGACCCGCGCACGTCCAATATGACAAGGTTTACGTAGTTCCACCGCAGATCGTCTGCCCTGTGCGGTTTCATCTGACATGATAGATCCAGCAAGCGCGATTATGATGGCGACGAGTGCTTTTTCCGCACTGCGCAAAGGCATTCAAATGGGCCGTGACGTTGAGAGCATGGCAAGAGACCTGTCTCGGTGGGGCAAGGCGTGCGCTGATTTCGATTTCGCAGAACAGCAATTAGTTAAAAAACCGCCTTGGTACAAACAATTAGGTGGCGGCGTTGAAGCGCAGGCGCTTGAAATATATGCCCAACGCCGTCAGCTCGAAAATCAACGCGAAGAATTGAAAATGTGGGTCTGCGGGGTGCTTGGCCCAAGCCAGTGGGATGCCATTTTGGAGATCGAGGCTCAGCTTAGGAAAAGTCAAAGGGAGCACGAACACCGCCGCTTAGAGATGTGGCGCACCATCAAGGAATGGTGCGCAGGCATCGCGCTATTCCTAGTCTTAGTCGGCGCGCTGGTTGGCTTTGTGTGGCTTGCCAATGGTTGATCCAGTCGGAAGCCTTCCCTTCGCTATAGACCTACAGAGAGCGCGTGAGAGCATCGAAATACATCAGAAAGCACAGAATGTGCAGAAAGAGCATTTGCGCGCCCACAAGCTAGAGCGTGTGTTGGAGCGCCAAAATTATGAGCTAATGGCCTCATATGATAGATTCGGAGCGAAGAATACCGGGTTAAAACCCCAAGGCCAGATCGTAGACATGGAGGTCTGAATGGTACAAATCACAGCGAAATACATTGATAGTCTTCGCATACTTCCCCGGATAATGATGTTGGCAGTGACCGTGCTCACGTATCAGGCGGTGCACTGGTTTATGAGCTTGCCGGACCCTTCTGTTGCTCAGTCAGGGCTTGTGTCTGTGTGCATGGGTGCGCTTACTGGGTGCTTTGGTATCTGGATGGGCAAGGAAACGACGACGACTGTTACCTCAGACAAGGTTGTTCACGAGGAAAAGTATGACAAGTCTTGAAGACTTCATGGTGTTCCTGATGGTCAGGGCGCTTGAGTTTCTACTCAATACGAAAATGAGTTTATACGGAACGGTGATGGTATGATCCAGGCATTGATAGGACCAATTGCTGAGCTGGCTGGTGGCTGGTTGAAAGGTAAGGCTGATGCAAATGCAGCGGCTGCTAATTTAAAATTGGTAGAAGCAGAAGCTAAAGCCACCATAATGAAGAACGCTGCTACGAGCGAAAGTGATTGGGAGCGCCTGATGGCGCAAGGTTCACAGAATAGCTGGAAAGACGAGTGGCTTACCATTCTCTTCTCTATTCCTCTTATTCTTTGTTTCTTGCCATTTGATTGGGCAGATCGTGCTGTACAGAATGGCTTTGCAGCATTGGAATCCATGCCCGATTGGTATCAGTACACGTTGGGCATAATCGTCGCCGCCAGCTTTGGCGTAAGATCCGCGACTAAATTTTTCGGAGGTAAAAAGTGAAACAAAACTTCGAGCAATGTTTAGAGATGCTACTTCACCATGAGGGGGGCTTTGTAAATCACCCGAAAGATCCGGGCGGCATGACAAACCTGGGTGTCACCAAAAAGGTGTATGACGCATGGATCGGTCGCACCTCAAGCGAAGAGGAAATGCGCGCGCTGACGCCGCAGGACGTGGCTCCTATCTACAAGAAAAATTACTGGGATAAAGTGCGCGGTGACGAGCTACCCTCCGGCGTAGATTGGATGGCGTTTGATTGGGCTGTAAACAGCGGCGCCGGAAGACCTGCCAAGGCCATCCAGCGCATTGTTGGGGCAAAGCAAGACGGCGCGATAGGACCAAAAACTTTGCAGGCGGTGATGGATATAGAACCCGACAAGATCGTTGAAGGTGTCTACCACATTCGTCAGAAGTTCTACGAAAGCCTCAAGACGTTTAGCACGTTTGGTCGCGGCTGGACACGCCGCAACCAAGAGACGCTGGAGCAAGCAAAGAAGCTGATGGGCTAAGCGTCCTCTGGAGCTGGGCGCCAGTAGGTTACGTTGCCCTTTTCCCGCGCATTGACGCTCTCCAGATAGCCCAGCCTTACCAGAGCCTGCACTGCGCGGTACGGTGAGGTCCGGCTGGCGCGCTCTGGGGATATTTGTTCGTCTCGTATCCTGCCCTTCTGCATCTCAGCAAGTGTCGGGTTGCGGCCCTCGACTTGCCAGAATTTACAGACAAAATCATACGTTTCTTTTTGGATCTTTGTCATGGGATGCCTCAATGTAACGTCTCCCCATCATCATCCTCTTTTGGATTGTATGAGCATGACAAATCGCCGTTTTTCAAAAGCACTAACTTTGCACCGTCAATTTCGAACTTTTTGACGCCTGCTTCCTTCATTGCTGCGCACATGACCATTGTCAGCTTATCGCGCGTGTTTTGAAAGATATCCATTACTCGAATCATATCAACTAAGTCTGTTGCTATGGTGCGTAAATGCTTATCAACCTCGCTTTTCATGTCAGCGCTCCTATCAGGAAAAAGAGCATGCCAAACCAGACGACTATCGTCAGAGTGTCCACAATTATCTGTACTGTCTTTCCTGTCTGCACAGAGTTTTCTGTGTTTTCTGTATTTCTAATGGAATACTTATTATACGATTCCGATTTGCCTGTTTTATCTAACACTTTGTTTCCTTTCACCTCTCGGTTATTTCCATATTTTACAAAGCGTCCTGTCTTGCGTTGATGGTCTGGCTTATACGTGTTTTCCAACACCAGACCTCTAACCTTCTTGGTCGCTCCGCGCTTGCACTGCTGCATGCCCGTTCCTATCCACCAAGCCGTATGCCGTGTATTCGAGCATCTCGGCGCCACGTTCCCGCGGGTCGGTTGGTTTCATTCTTTGCAGGTCACCCTGCATACTTTGAATTATCATTTGAGCACACATCAGCTTGTCGTCGGTCCGCAGTTCGTTATTTCCACGTATGCGCCGAATTTGGTCAGCGCCATCTGTCAGGATGTTTGCGACCTTGTCCAAGTGCTCAGCGTCCCACATTGGCACGTCAAGCCGTCTGCGGAACTTCATGCGCCCTGTCATCATTTTGACTAAGACTGGACTAAGCTGTTTTTTACGTCTACGCGGTTTCAAACTGTTCACCTCCTGTGCTCATACTGTATCTTCTGTTTCTTTTAAAATCCATGTAAACCAACTTTACACTTTTTCGCGCGATTTAATCACAGACAAAAGCCAATCGGCATCGCTTAAACCCATTGAAGACCAAGCATCATGCGTCCAAGACGCAGTTTCTTCCATGCACTGTGTTAAAACGTCAGAAGCCCTGTAAAACTTGCGGTTTCCTTCGCTGCAGCACTGCTCAACCCAGCCTTCCTGGACGGTTTCGTTTAAGATATTATGAGCAGCAGTCCGGCTAATGTGCAGCGTCTCTGCAATATCACTTGGACTGTAAAGTTGGTTTACACTCCGAGCCAAATACATAAGGCGCGAAAAAGCCATTTTCTCAGGTGTGGACTGAAAATATTTGTTCATTTTATTCTGCGATAACCAGCCACCTTGCTCATATCGCGCTGTGTAGAGTTGAATTTCATACTGACATAGCTTACGCGTCAGTTCTTTAAGAGTATCTTGGTAAGTGATCATCACTCTCTCCTTAAACAAATCGCGCGCACCGTTTTCGGGTGCCACATACCTTTCGTTTCACGTTTGTGTCGTCCCATCTCACTAGGCGTGGGTAAGCCCATGTTCGTTAAATGCCGTGCTGTTTGAGAATAGTTCATACCTCGGTCACGGCAGTCTTTGATTATGGGCCAAACGTCTTCCTCGCGCTTCCGCGCGCGCTCTGACCCGACTGCGGCACCAATGCGGCTGGCTTCTTCAGCAGCCTCATGACGACCAAGCTTTGTAACTGTGCGCCCCTTTTTTGTGACGTACTTGCCTTCCTTGTCAATAATTTCCTTGATTGACTGCAGGGCAGCTTGGCTGCGCGTAACCATGCGTTCGCGCTGCGCTTCGGCAGCAAGCGCTAAAAAGCTGATACTATCGCCTGTAAGTGTCGGCTCGTCTGCAACCAATATTTCTAGGTTATACAGCTCGACCTGGCTTTTAAGAAAGCTCATGCCTTGCCACTGGCGTGAGGCAAAACCCTTAAGGCTGGCGATGCAGAAGACCAGATCCCCTGCCCGTGCATGCTTTATGGCCTTCATCAGCATGGGCCGATCGTCAAAGTCCCAGCCCTGCTGACCGTTTTCTTCAACGAGCCACTTGATGTCTTCGGCCTTAGTAGCCGTGTACGTTTGCTTGATTGCTGCGCGTATCGCACGGTGGTAAAGCTTTTGCTGGTCGACTTTTGCACCAGCTATAAATCCTACGAATTTCATTTAAGTT
>Ga0213859_10000354_pt1 | contig 20762 bp, 6 predicted proteins | sample PICome_2_FD_160133 | JGI IMG/M metagenome (GOLD analysis project Ga0213859, IMG submission 160133) | Coastal seawater microbial communities near Pivers Island, North Carolina, United States - PICO304 | ecosystem: Environmental > Aquatic > Marine > Coastal | place: USA: North Carolina | collected...
ACCGGTTAAATAAAGATTATTTGATTCTAATCCATCATCCGCATACCATCTATCTGCTGATTCATCCCAATAAAATGATTTGGTTGCCGAACCACCTCTTAATATTTCAATACCCCCATCTTCTGAAGGAGTACCTGATGTAAAGTTTGAATTAAGAGTTATAATATTATCTGCTAACTGAATAGTTTCGGTATTCACAATTGTTTGTGTACCTGTTACATTCAGATTACCTGTTATGTTTAGGGTTGTACCATCAAAAGTAAGATTACTTTCAACAGTTCCATTTGGTGCTGAACCATTAAGTGTGATTACACCATTATCAGTATTACCAGTTAGTGCTAATAGACCCGATGAACCACTTGAACCCGAACTTCCTGAACTTCCTGAAGTTCCACTTGAACCACTACTTCCAGATGAACCACTTGAACCTGAACTTCCCGATGAACCACTCGTACCACTTGAACCTGAACTTCCTGAAGACCCCGAGGAACCACTTGAACCATCATCTCCACTACTTCCACTTGAACCAGATGAACCCGAGGAACCACTTGAACCATCATCTCCACTACTTCCACTCGAACCAGATGACCCCGAAGAACCACTTGAACCCGATGAACCTGAACTTCCCGAAGAACCTGCATCTCCACTTGAACCTGAACTTCCTGAAGAACCAGATGTACCACTTGACCCATCCTCTCCACTTGAACCACTTGAACCAGATGAACCACTCGTACCACTCGAACCAGATGAACCACTATCACCCGAACTACCAGATGAACCCGAACTACCAGATGTACCTGCGGAACCACTTGAACCTACTTCTCCATCTACACCACTTGTTCCTGAAGAACCACTTGAACCTGAACTACCCGATGAACCTGCGGTTCCTGCTGTACCACCACTACCACCAGTAGCAGATGTACCCGATGTTCCACTTGTACCCGAACTTCCACTTGAACCTGATGAACCAGATGACCCCGATGACCCCGAAGTACCATCTCCACCACCTGCACCAGTTATACCACTCGAACCAGATGAACCACTTGTTCCACTCGAACCACTTGAACCAGCATCACCAGTTAAACCACTTGAACCAGAAGTACCTGATGAACCACTTGTTCCACTCGAACCACTTGAACCACTTTCACCTGCTCCACCGGTTATACCACTTGAACCAGAAGTACCTGATGAACCACTTGTTCCACTCGAACCAGATGAACCAGCTTGACCATCAATACCACTCGAACCAGATTGACCGTCAACACCCGATGTTCCACTTGTTCCTGCGGAACCTGAACTACCTGAAGTTCCACTACTTCCACTTGTACCCGAAGAACCCGAAGTACCATCTACACCAGATGTACCTCCACTTCCAGATGAACCTCCACTTCCTGATGTTCCACTTGAACCTGAACTTCCTGAACTTCCTGAACTTCCTGATGTTCCACTTGTACCACTCGTTCCACTACTTCCACTTGAACCTGATGAACCACTCGTTCCACTACTTCCACTCGTTCCCGAAGAACCTCCACTACCTGATGTTCCCGAAGAACCACTTGAACCACCACTACCAGATGTACCATCGGAACCTGTTGTTCCCGAAGAACCACTTGTTCCCGATGTTCCACTACTTCCACTCGTACCACTTGTACCAGAAGTACCTGCCGCGGGTTCCCAACCAGTTGCAGTGTATCTATAAATGTTTGTGTCTGAAGTATTGTAATAAATTTCTCCTATTTCACCATCTAATGGGTCTGATGAATATGAAGGTATTTGTATACTATCTTTTATATGTACCGAACCTGTAAATTCTTGTCTATCATTAGTATCATCACCAAAAGTGTTTGACCCTGATGAATAAATTACCGATGAAGATACATAAGTTGTTTGAATTTCAGTAGTTACTATTCTACCAGTAACATTTAAGTCACCAGTTATATTTGCTTCACCACCTAAAGTTAAATCACCATCTATTGTTGCAGAACCACTAACTCCTAAGTTATTTTCAGTTGTTAAATCTGCTTGAACAACTAAACCTTTGTTTGGAGAAATTACTGCTTGTGCTGAACCTGATTTTAATCTATCAATATCACCAATAGAACCTGCTGATATATTTGTAATTTGAGAACCATCTCCCTTAAATGCCGATGCTGATACTAAACCACTTACATTTAATGCACCAGTTATATCAGTTTGTACATTTATTGAAAGTTTAGTTTCATCAATAGAGGCAGTTGCACTACCTAATGCTATTCTCGTTACATCACCATCTAATGCCGATACGGGAATATTTGTTAGACCACTACCATCACCTTCAACAGACCCACTTAGAGAACCTGTAAATTCTCTTGCTGTTATAATATTTTCTACATCCAATGAAGTATTAATACCAACTGATGCAGTTGATATGGTCACTTGTTCTACTCCATTTACATCAATGGAAAGAAGAGATTGACTTATCTGATTAATACCATTTGGGTCTATACCGGTGAACTTCATATATTATTACTTTATGTAATTTCTAATACTGATACTACTACATCTGCCGAATCATCAACATCTGAAGTAACTGTTATTGAATCATTTGCTTCCATTACCACCTTTTGTTCACCACCAACTAATATTGTTGCTGAACCTTGTGGAATTACTGCTCCTTTTATTAAATATTTAGTAACCCCAGCAGAGTTATCAGTAATTTGAACATCTACATTAATATTTTGTGTTACTATATTTGCTACATTTACACCAATCACCGTTGCAGAAGTTGCAGAAGGACAAGTATAAACCGATAAACCCGCAGTTCCTGCAGGTCCTTGAATACTATTCTTAAATGTGTTTGCCATATTTTATCCCTTTATCCTAAAGCAATTGCAAATGCGATTGCCGAATCTAAAACACTTACCCCATCAACATTGAATGAATCATTAGGCCCTACATTAACAGAACCACTAATGTCCATAGATTGAGAAACAATAATAGAAGTTCCACTTGTATTTTCAATTCCAACTCTAAGTGTATCTTTTACAGTAAGATTTGTAAATTCTGCTTGTTCTACGGTGATATCACCAGTAAATGAACCAGTAAATCCACCCGTAAACGAACCACTTAATTCAGCATACGCAATTGATGCTTGTGTAATCGAACCTGAAAAACTGGGTTGGTCTATTCTCATTTATCTACTCATTGTTTATAGGTATAAATATAACTTAATCTTTTTGTTAAGATGGTTTTGTGGGCCAAGTTAAAGAGTATGGATTCTCTTGACTTGTAATATCTCTTAGTCCTTGTCTATAAGTTTGCCAATCAGTTAACAAAGAACCAGTAATTGGTGAATCTTGAAATTGTGTCCAATCTGATTGTGCTAATAAATTATCTCTTATATCTCTAACTTCTTCCCACTTTTCATTTTTTCTTGTTTCTATATCCTCACTACTTGCATCTGATTCTGTCCAATTTTGTACATAAACTGAACCAGATTGTGTTGGAGTTCCCTCTACATAATCTTTTGTATAGTCTCCACCATTTTCAACTTGAATTACGGAATATACATTAAAGTTATTCAATACCGAATCCGTTAAAACATTAGGAAAACTAATATTAGGATTATCACTTTTCAAATCTTGAATAGTGTATGGATATGTTGTTACTGAACCTGATACTTTTATATACATAATTATTTCCAATTTAATGGTATATCATTATAATCATAAGTTGAGGATGGGTTAGTACCAATACCTGTACAATTGTTGTATGCGTTTGTACCCAATGGAGTTGGTGTTCTTAACCATAGTGCCTCATCTAAATCCCAAGATGATGAACCGTTTGTTGTTGAACTCATATTAAATATATTAGAAAATAAAGTAGCATTTGAATTATATACAAATGTTGGTATATTAGTTAATGCTCTACAATTTCTAAAAGTTGATGAGAATGAAAGAACTGCGGTGTTATATTGAAACATATTGGTTGGAACTGTTGTTAAAGATAAACATCCTAAAAAAGTAGAGTTAAATGATGCTACCGAAGTTCCTGCATTATCAAATAAATTATTTGGTACTGATGTTACACCCGTAAATGAAAATGTATCTGTAAATTCTTGTGCAGATGTTGCATATTCAAATAATCCCGATGGGATTGATGTGATACCAGTTCCTCTAAATGTATTGTTAAACTGCGTTACCCTTGCTAAACCATCCAAATCAGAAATTCCACTTAATGTGGTTATATTAGAACAACCATAAAAATTTATCTGTCTTATACCAACATTACCAAAACTATTTATGGCAGAATATAATAATCTAAAACTATCATTATCCACCCTGAAACCAGGTAATGACCCAGTAATATTTACTGTATATGTTCCACCACTCGAAAAGGTGTGTGTAGCATTTACATCGGTTGTAGAAGTTACTATCGAGTCAGCAGAACCATCACCCCAAGATACCGAAATATTTGGTTGTGTACCACCAACTGAAAATAAAGGTAAGGTATATGTTTGTCCTGCAGTTACTGTTAAATCAAAACTAAAGGCCACTGCTCCACCTCCTCCCCCTGAACTTACTAATCTTCTTGCTATACTCATAATTCATAACTTATCGTTTATCTTAAATCTGCTCCACTAAGGAATCCCCAATAATTTGTTCCACCATCAAATGTGTAGAATACCAATACATCATAACCATTTGAAGTCAATGCGGGTGCTACACCACCTGCCCATTGAACTGTACCAGGCCATCCTATTGTATAATTACCACCATTTTGTAAAAGTAGTGTAAATCCTAATGCTTTTGGATTACTTGGTGGGTTTGAGAATGTAAATGTAGCATTTGTATTAACTGTATATGTAAAGTTGTTTGCTGATGTTAAATCTAATGTTACATTACCACCCGTTCCTTCTGCACTTACTAATTCTTCAAATAATGTTGTGTGAATAGATACCGATGCATCAATATTACCAGTTACATCTAATGTATTACCATCGTATGTTAGTCCACTTTCTATATCCAATGAAGCAAGTGCATTGTTGTATGTAGGTATACCATTATTGGTTGTACCATTTATATCAACAGAAGTTCCACTCGTACCATTTGAACCACTTACACCAGATGTTCCGTTTGTACCATTGATACCAGATGTTCCTGAAGTTCCACTCGAACCACTTGAACCAAATAAAGTACCATCTAAACCTGAAGTACCCGATGTACCATTCGAACCTGCTGCCGAAGTACCCGATGTACCTGCGGTACCGGTTGTACCACTAACACCACTTGTACCACTTGAACCACTTGAACCAAATAGAGTACCATCTTGTCCCGAAGTACCACCAGTTCCCGAAGTACCATTTGTACCACTAACACCACTTGTTCCACTTGTTCCAGAAGTACCCGAGGTTCCGGATGAACCACTCGAACCAAATAATGTACCATCTTGACCACTCGTTCCTGCTGTTCCACTTGAACCACTTACACCACTTGTACCCGAAGTTCCACTCGTACCTGCCGTACCCGTTGAACCACTTGTACCACTACTTCCGAATAATGTACCATCTAAACCTGAAGTACCTGATGTACCCGAAGAACCACTTTCACCACTCGTTCCACTCGTTCCACTTGTACCAGAGGTTCCACTCGTACCAGATGAACCAAATAATGTACCATCTTGCCCCGAAGTACCCGATGTACCCGAAGTACCAGTTGTACCACTCGTACCGGAAGTTCCACTTGTACCACTTGTACCACTACTTCCAAACAAAGTACCATCTTGACCACTCGTACCACTACTTCCACTCGTTCCTGAAGTTCCAGATGTACCCGATGAACCATTAGAACCACTTGTTCCTGCTGTTCCACTTGAACCACTCGAACCGAATAAAGTACCATCTAAACCACTCGTTCCACTTGTACCACTCGTACCAGTTGTTCCCGAAGTACCCGATGTACCACTCGTTCCACTTGAACCACTTGAACCAAATAAAGTACCATCTACACCCGAAGAACCAGATGTTCCTGAAGTTCCACTTGAACCAGATGTACCGGTTGTGCCTGATGTTCCTGAAGTTCCACTTGAACCTGAACTACCAAATAAAGTACCATCTACACCACTTGTACCTGATGTACCCTGCGTTCCACTTGTACCACTCGTACCAGTTGTTCCTGAAGTTCCAGTTTCTCCACTCGTACCACTACTTCCAAATAATGTACCATCAACACCACTTGTACCTGCCGTACCAGCAGTTCCACTTGTTCCAGATGTACCTGTTGTACCCGAAGTACCAGATGTTCCTGAAGTTCCACTACTTCCAAAGAATGTTCCATCTAAACCACTTGAACCACTCGTACCAGCAGAACCCGAAGTTCCTGATGTACCGGTTGTTCCACTTGTTCCACTCGTACCATCGGAACCAGTTGTACCACTTGTACCAGATGAACCAAAGAATGTTCCATCTTGACCACTCGTACCAGATGTACCCGTACTTCCACTCGTACCCGATGTACCTGATGTTCCTGAAGTACCAGAGGTTCCTGATGAACCAAATAATGTACCATCTAAACCACTCGTACCACTACTTCCACTCGTTCCACTTGTGCCACTACTTCCACTTGTTCCTGAAGAACCTGAACTACCAGAGGTTCCTGAAGTTCCACTTGTACCACTTGTACCACTACTTCCACTCGTGCCATCGGTTCCAGTTGAACCACTTGTTCCCGAAGTTCCAGAGGTTCCATCTGTACCACTTGTTCCACTTGTTCCTGTCTCTCCACTCGTACCAGAAGAACCTGAAGTTCCATCTGTACCTAATCCACTCGTTCCCGAAGTTCCCGAAGTTCCATTCGTTCCACTTGTTCCAGATGTACCATCTTCACCAGATGTTCCACTTGTGCCACTTGAACCCGAAGTACCGGTTGTACCACTACTTCCACTTGTTCCTGAACTTCCTGAAGTACCATTTGTACCAGATGTTCCACTTGTGCCACTACTTCCACTTGTACCATCAGAACCAGTTGTACCACTCGTTCCACTTGTACCCGAACTACCCGAAGTACCACTTGTACCAGGGTCTCCACTTGTACCACTCGAACCACTCGTACCCGATGTACCTGAAGTACCTTCAGAACCAGTTGTACCCGAACTACCCGATGTACCTGAAGTACCCGATGTACCATCTCTACCAGAGGTTCCACTTGAACCCGAAGTACCAGTTGTACCACTTGTACCACTCGTTCCTGCTGAACCGGTTGAACCACTTGTACCATTTGTACCATCAACACCATCCGAACCACTCGTACCCGATGTTCCACTCACACCAGATGTACCACTTGTCCCATCTTCACCATCTACACCACTTGTTCCCGAAGAACCTGATGTACCAGATGTACCACTCTCTCCACCTGAACCAGAAGAACCACTTGAACCACTCGTTCCTGCGGTTCCACTACTTCCCGAACTTCCACTTGTTCCACTCGAACCCGCAGTTCCACTTGAACCAGCAGTTCCTGAACTTCCCGAACTTCCACTTGTTCCACTCGAACCGTCAGAACCTGAAGAACCACTTGTTCCTGCTGAACCAGAAGAACCACTTGTTCCACTTGAACCAGATGAACCAGATGAACCTGAACTACCCGATGAGCCGTTTGTTCCACTTGTACCACTCGTACCACTCGTACCAGCAGAACCCGTTGTACCACTTGTTCCTGAACTTCCTGAAGTACCTGAACTACCAGATGTACCACTTGAAAGAGTATCAATTAAAAGTGTACCACCCATTCCTGCGTGGTTAACACAATAATAGTATAATGTATTTGGTGCGTTATCAGGAACCTTAAATCTTAATTCTGCTCCACTTACACCTGGACTACCCGTTCTTGTTACACCTACTGTATATTCACTACCACCACCATGTGTACCATCAGAAGTTGTTGATAATGCTATAGCATGACCACTATTTGTAGCATCACTTTCATCAAACTCATAAGTAAATCCTCGTAATAGTGTTAGAGTTGGTTGTCTAACTCCATCTATATTGTAGAAATTAGAACCATTGGCAGTTACTATGAAAATATCAGTAACAGGGTCTTCTGCGGCAGTACCACTTGAACCTGAACTACCAGATGTACCCGAAGTTCCCGAACTTCCCGAAGTTCCACTTGTTCCTGCGGAACCTGAACTACCACTTGTACCCGAAGTACCACTTGAACCAGAACTTCCACTTGTACCCGAAGTTCCACTTGAACCCGAAGTTCCTGAACTTCCTGAAGTTCCAGATGTACCTGCCGTTCCACTTGTTCCACTTGTACCACTCGTACCAGCAGAACCCGAACTACCAGAGGTTCCTGATGTTCCACTTGTTCCTGATGTACCACTCGTTCCACTTGTACCCGATGTACCTGAAGTACCTTCAGAACCGGTTGTACCAGAGGTTCCTGATGTACCTGATGTTCCACTACTTCCACTTGAACCCGATGAACCACCAGTACCAGTTGTACCTGCCGTACCAGATGTACCACTTGCAATAGTTATACTTTGTTGTTCTAACCTACCAGTAGTTGGGTCATATGAAATAATAGTAGATGAACTACCTGCTGGTAAATCTTCTATAAATGCACCACCACTAACAATTAAGTCACCTGATATATTCAAACTACCAGTTAATTCTGCTGAACCCGAGAATGGGAAACCTGTACCAACTCCTCCACCTGCATTTAGTGCGAATGATGCGGTTAATGCAAATGATGAAGAAAGAACCGTCATAGATGCAGTTTGGTCATTTCTAACATAATCTTCAGCAGATACTGCGTTTATAGCATACGAGGCAGTTAGTGCATATGATGCTGATTGAATACTATCACTTCCAAATGGACCATATACATCAGATGATGTTACAAACGATGCTGTACCAAAGAAGTCTCCACTACCACCACCTCCACCACCATTCAATGCGAATGAAGCAGTGACTGCGTAAGATGCCGATAAAACTGTCATTGAAGCAGTTTGTTCGTTTCTTATAAAGTTTTCTAAATCTTGGATTGCTGCGATAGATGCAGAATCTAAACCTACAACTCCAAGTGCTAAGTCTGCTTGTTCTGCAGTTATTGCTCTTGATGCCGAGTTTACTATTCCAATTACATTATCACCACTAACTGCTCCACTAATCTTAGAACCACCACTACCAACAACAACTTGTCCACTCGTTAGTGTACTGAATGTAATTTTTACTGTATTATTGTCAATAGATTCAATAGAAGCAGGAATTAGTTGTGAGTTTGAACCTGTTTCATAAACTTGTACAATTGGATAATCTAAATCAAAGTTGTGAACAACAGTTACTTGAGTTACATCACTAAATGGAACCGTTGTTGTTGGTGTTGATTCAGGAACTGGTACAAACTTATTTAACGATTGGTCAAATATTAGTATTTCTCTATCTTCTGCGTCACCTTCTCCCTCATAAGGACCTTTAAGTGAACCACTAAATAACCCACCTTCAAATCTTGGAGCAAATATAGTATTTTCTACACTTAAATTACCACTAACTGATGCTGATGCATTTACAACAAATCCAAAGTCAGGTGAAATTTCCGCAGTGAAGGCACCACTTTGAAGTAGATTTGTTTCAAATGCTAAGTTTGCAATATTAATATTTCTAAGTCCTGCACCATCACCATATATTACACCACCACTCTCTACGATTAAATCACCATCTTGTACATTTAATGCACCACTAACATTAAGTGAAGCAGTCATATCAACCTTGTCTGCTGGTGTAAATATTTCTAAACCTTTATCAGGTGATATGATTGCAAATGCCGAACCTGATGTAATTCTGTCTAATTGTAAGTCCGTTAAGGATTCTGCGGGAATGTTAAATAGTTCAGAACCATCACCAGCAAATACCGATGCGGTTAATCTAACATTAACATTCATCTCATTCGGGTCAATGATAGCAAGACCCGAACCTGATTTAATTCTATCTAACTCAAGGTCAGTTAAGGATTCTGCTGGGATGTTAAATAGACCACTACCATCACCTCTAAATAAAGATGCTGATAATGAACCACTAATATTAACCGAACCAGTAAACTCAGAACCACTATCTTCGGATTCAACTCTAAATCCGAATACCGGTGATACTGATGCTGTTACCGAACCACTTGCTATTTTTGGTGCTGCTGCTGCTTGTACATTTTGTAAATTAGAACCATCACCAAAGTATGTTGTAGCAGTGATTGAACCACTAACAAGAACCGAACCACTAAATTCAGATGTTACAGGTGTTGCTCCCGCACCCTCAACTCTAAAGAACCCATCAGGGTCAACTGATGCAGTTATTGAACCAGTAAAGATACGAGATGAATCAATTGCTAAATTAGCAATATCAATATTTGTAAGTCCACTACCATCACCCGTATAGATACCTGTAATTTTTAAGTCTCCATCTACATCTATTGAACCAGTAAACTCAGAACCACTTGCTTGAGATTCTACTCTAAATCCAAATTCTGGTGATACTGATGCAGTTACACCTCCACTAACAATCAATGGAGTATCTTCTGCTCTTTCTGCGATTACACCAGTTAATTTAGAACCATCACCTACAAATTCAGTTGCGAGAACTGAACCCGTTACATTTATTGAACCAGTTACATCAACCGAACCTGTTATTTGTTGTAACGATTCTGTTGTAGAACCGAATACATTACTATTTGGTGCGGATAAAGTTTGTAATGTAGTTAATCCCTCTACATCTAAATTGGTATCAATAATAGTTGAACCAGTTATTTGTACATCACCAATTAATCGAGAACCACTATCTATTGATTCAACTACAAATCCATCATCAGGTGTTACCGATGCAGTTACAGACCCAGATGCGATTCTAAATGCATCACCTGTAAATGCAGAACGAGGAATATCAAATAAATTTCTACCCGAACCACTAAAGTTACCACTTATTTCATTTGCAACTAATTTGTCTGCCTTTAGAGTCTTTTCAACCGTTACATTATCACTAATATCAACTCTACCATCAAATACAATATTAGCATTAGTTGGTTCTTCACTAAGTACATTAATTTGACCACCCATACCAGAGTGATTAATACAATAGTAATAAAGAGTTGTTGGTGTGTTCGAATTAACATCAATAATTACTCTTGAACCACTTTCCCCTGCTTCTATACTTCCAGTATCTACACTTCCCGTATACACAGTACCACTATTATGAGTACCATCTGAAGTTGTTGATAATCTTAAATCATGAGTTAAATTATTACTACCCGTTTGCCAAAATGTATAAGTTGAACCAACTAAGAATTGTAATGTAGGTTGTCTTTCTGAATTGATAACATATTTGTTACTACCATCAAAGTCTTGAACATCTACATTTAGACTTGTAATATCTTCAAATGGTTCAAATGATGCCGATACTAATAAAGAACCAGTAGTTTTAACATTACCACCAACATTTAATCCACCCGTAATAGATGCGGTGGCATTCATTTCAAATCTAAAGTCAGGTGATAACGATGCTGTTACCGAACCAGTTGCAATTGCTGCTTGTAGTGGGAAATCCCTTGCATCTTGTGAAATAGGAATATCAAATAAATCTCTACCCGAACCACTAAATGCACCAGATACTTGAGTTATTACTGCCTTAGGACCAACTATTGTAGTTCCAAAGTCTATTCTACTCTGTACATCTAAGTTTCCATTTAGGTCTAAATCACCCTCTATTTTAGTATCATTGTATAATTCTATTGACCCACTTTGTACATATTCATCTACAACATAGATTACACCTGCCATTTCGGCATGATTTTCACAATTATAGTAATATGTACCTTGTGCAGATGCAGAGAAGAAAATAGAACCACTCGTTCCACCATTGTTTGTAAATGGAAGTGCGTTACCAGTTCCTGTTCCTGCTGCGGTTTTTAAGTAGAAAGGATGTCCTGATGCTGATATTTCAAATTCGTATGCAAGATTTTTAACTAATACTAAATCTGGATTCAATCTACCATCGATTGAGTATGCGGTATTACCAATATTGTATACAAAGAAGTGAGTATCTAAAGAACCCGTAGGAACAATTTGATTTGAGGCAGATACTATAAAACTACCACTCACTCGTAAATCATCTTCAAATCTACCAAATTCATTTACAACAAATCCCTCATTTGGAGAAACCGATGCTGTTACTGAACCCGATGCTATTCTTGATGCATCTTCTGAAAGTGCGGATTGTGGAATATTAAATAAACCACCACCATCACCTCTGAATAGAGATGCAGAAATATAATTTTGAGCATCTATCGAACCACTAAATATAGAACGAACTGAACCTTCTGATGAGGCAACAAGGAATTCTCTATATTCAAATACTGATGCAGATACTGAACCTGTTGCTATTCTTGGGGAATCATCTGATAATGCTGCTTGTGGAATATTAAATAGTCCACTACCATCACCACTAATTACACCATCAACATCTAAAGAGTTAGTTACAAATACCGAACCAGTAAACTCTTGTCTATCACTTAAATCATTTCCAAATTGATTTGAACCCGAAGAATAGATTATTGTAGTTTCTATATAATTCGTATAAAGTTCATTAGAAACAATTGCTCCTGCTACTACCAAATCACCATCAATTGATGCACTTGCGTTTACAGTAAGTCCAGTCTTGGGGTCAATTGACGCAGAGAATGCTCCACTAATAATTCTATTTGAATCTAAGGCATCTTCAGTTAATGCGTTTCTTGGTATATCAAATAAATTAGCACCACTACCACTAAATGAACCAGTATATAGTTTTATATCACCAAAGAATGTTGAACCACTATCATATGAAGTTACTACAAATCCATCATCTGGTGAAGTTGATGCAGTTACTGAACCACTAAATATTTTTGATGTATCTAAATCTGCAATTGCTGCTGCGGGAATGTTAAATAACTTTTCACCCGAACCACTAAAAGCAGAACCTGATTGTACTCTTACTTCTCCAAAGAAAGTAGAACCACTATCGACTGAAGTTACTACGAATCCATCATCTGGTGATGTAGATGCTGTTACTGAACCCGATGCGATAAATGCGGAAAGTAATGCATCTTCAGTAAGTGCGGTTCTTGGAATATCAAATAATTCTGCACCACTACCACTAAATACTGAACCACTACTAATAGAAATTCCACCAAGTACATCTATTGAACCTGTGAATTGAGAACCACTATCTAATGATTTAACTTTGAATCCATCTTCATTAGAAACCGATGCCGTTACATTACCTTGTTGTATTCTTGTTGAGGCAACAACTTCTTCTGCGAAAGCAGATAATGGAATATCAAATAAATCTCTACCACTACCACTAAAGAATGATGCAGATATTGCACCAACTACATCCAAGTCATTTCCAATACTTACATTTCTTGATACAAATACAGAACCACTAAATTCTGACCTTGTTCCTAATATACCTGAACCAAAGTCTTCTACTCTAAATCCATTTTCTGGGTCTACCGATGCTGTTATCGAACCCGTTGCGATAAATGAAGAAATTAAAGCATCTTGAGTAAGTGCGGTTCTTGGAATATTAAATAATTTTGCACCCGAACCACTAAAGTCAGACCCCGATGTTAATCTCAATTCACCTGTAAATGTAGAACCACTTGCTTCAGATATTACTATAAACCCATCTTCAGGGTCTACCGAAGCAGTAACTGAACCCGTTGCTAATAATTTTGCCTCTGCTGCAATCGCAGCATTAATTGCTTCTTGTGTTTCATCTGATAATGCTGCAAGAGGTATATCAAATAACTTTTCACCACTACCACTAAAAGAACTTCCACTAACTACTCTAACTTCACCAAAGAATGTTGAACCACTTTCAACTGCGGTTACTACAAATCCATCATCTGGTGAAACAGAAGCAGTTACTGAACCACTTACTATAAATGAAGATAATAAAGCATCTTCGGTGAGTGCCGAACGAGGTATATTAAATAAATCTCTACCCGAACCACTAAATACCGAACCACTTTGTAGTTTTACATCACCAATAAAAAGTGAACCACTTTCTTCGGATGTTACTACAAATCCTTCATTTGGTGAAACCGATGCTGTTACCGAACCACTTGTTATTAAATCAGTTAATAATGCGTCTTCGGTTAATGCTGAACGAGGAATATCAAAAAGTCCTTGACCACTACCACTAAATACTGATGCGGATACTCCACTCTCTACAAATAAAGAAGAACTAAATTCTGCTCTATCAGTACCCTCTAATCTAAATCCAAAATCAGGGTCAACTGATGCGGTTACTGAACCACTTGCTATGAAAGATGATAAAAGTGCGTCTTCAGTTAATGCACTTCTTGGAATATCAAATAAATCTCTACCACTACCACTAAATACCGAACCCGTTACAAGTTTTACATCACCATCAAATAAAGAACCACTTTCAACGGAAGTAACTCTAAATTGATTGTCTGCTGTTGATGCGGTAATTGCTCCACTTGCAATTAAAGAGGCATCTTCTGAAAGTGCTGATTGTGGAATATCAAATAAATCTCTACCACTACCACTAAAGAATGATGCAGAAACTGCGTTTACTTCTATATCATTTGTAACAAAGACCGAACCAGTTACATTTGCATCACCTCTAAGACCAAAAGAACCCGAAATGGATAGTGAACCTGTGAATTCTTGTAAATCGGTTACATCGTTCCCAAAACGATTTGAACCACTTGAGAAAATAATTGAAGAAGAAATAATTTCAACAAGTATTTCTCTTGCTACAATTCTATTATCTACTAATAAATCACCAGTAATTCTAACATCACCATCAATGTCCATGTCTCCATCAAAAGATGAAGATACATTTACTAAGAATCCTGTGTTTGGTGCGATTGACGCAGATGCCGAACCACTTCTTAATAATGAAGTATCAGGTAAGTTATTTAATTCAGAACCATCTCCTGCGAATGAACCACTAAAAGAACCCGTAAATTCTTCTAATTGTATTTTAGTTACGAAAAGTCTATTACCATCAGCATCGGAAGCAACAAGTGCGATAGAACCCGATGACAGACTCCCACTAATAGGTACACCTAAATTAGGTTCTGCCTCCGCAAGTTCTAAAAACTCGTATCTATCAACCGATACGTCACTCGGTCTGATTACTCTAACTTTTCCACTTAATAATTGACTCATCTACTCGGGTATATAATAGTAAATATTATTCATTTGCACTTTCAAGAATAGAAAGTATAACTTTTAAGTCTGTTGACCCAGAAACCACCAAAGAAAACTCTTCTTCCATTACCAATTTACCTGCGGTAACTGGTGAAAATGAATCTCCTTTTCGTATTGGGAAATCTTTAACTAATTCTATCTTTTCTTGTGCTGCTCGTACTGGTGCAAAGTTTGTATTTGCAATTACTTCAAATAAATCCTCTACAATAGCAGGAGAACCAGATTCTGCTGTTAATGTTACATCGTATGATTGTGTAAATGTAGTTTGATATAATCTGTCAACATCTACCGAACCAGTAACTGATTCATTTTTTAGAATTTGTTGTGATAAAGTGTTTACATAATTTATCGTGTTATACGATGAGGTTACTTGTAATAAATCAGTATCTAATCTTACACCATTTTTATCATAATAAGACAATGCTTCTTTTTGAGTTCTTAAAGTACCACCATTTTCAATATCAAAAGTAACGGCGTCTAATGCCTCATCTACATAAGTTTCAAATTTTGATGAAGTGAATGCAAATGGAATATCTTCCAAGTTGTTTAAGAAATTTGCATAAGCAGTTGCTTCTTTCTTTAAGAAAGTTCTGTTTATTTCTAAAAGTTGTGAAGAACTAATAAAACTACCAGTATTTTCAATATTTTCAATTTGAGGTACTGGTATCTGTCTATTAGAATCTAATTTAACTGTAACATTATTATTCTGTGCTACATTCTGATTTGTAATCTGAGCAGAAAGAATAATAGTAGAAACTCCTTCGGGTGTAGTGTATACTACATCTTCTTCACCCGTTAAAGAAGTTACTACTGATTTGAATGCGTTAAGTGGTACAAATACATCTGCCATATCTTTTTTCCTTTTTTAGTCTTGTAGTGCAAGTGAGAATGGTGTTACTAACGAGAATAACGAACGAGAGAATGTTCTACCTTGAAGTGTACCCGTTGCTTGATTAATTACAAGACCAGCACCAATTCTAAAGTCACCAAGTTCATTACCCGAAGTAAAGAATACTCTACCTCCACCGATTTCGGTTATTTCTTTATCTGGGTCTGGTATACCTGCACCACCTTGGTTAGGAGGTAATGCTTTATAAGTTACACCAGCACCCGCATAAGAGAAGTCATGTCCAGTAGTAATTATTAAGGAACCAAAATTTTCTAATGGAGAGTTCCTTACAATTCTCTGGAATTGAGTTCTCAAAAATCTATTTGTTTCTGCAGTTTCATATTTTTGTTCGTTAACTACTGCGGATGCATCACCATACACACCATTATAGTATGATTTTGCTGCTTCGATACTTCGTTCGTTACCACCATATAATAAATCCGTTGCGATTGCGTCTACGATGAATCCCGTATCTCTATAACATTTTTCTTCATTGTATACAAAGTCAGGGAATGCTCCATTTGTATAAGATATTGCCTTACCCTGTAATACTTTTTTATTTGCTCTTAACAAGTCAACCGATACTCTTGTATTAAATGGTGCTCTTGTTAATTGGTCTTTCAATATTACTCTTTCAGCAAGTCCTTTTGCGAAATCAATACCATCAATTGTTTGTGGTTTTTGTTCCGTAATTGCTACTGAAGGAATGTAGTAGTAGAATCTACCTGCTTGTAAACTTCTCTCATTACCACCATAAACCATATCAGTTCTTACTGCATCAATAATATATCCAACATCTCTAAAACATTTTTCTTGATTGTATTCAAATTCACTCCAAGATGAAGATAAGAATGTAATAACTTCATTTTGAATTAGATTTTTATTTCCAATCAATAATTCTGCACCAACTAAAGTAGAATTAGTAGGAGTAGTAAATTCAGTATTTTGAATTACTTTTTGTGATAATCCTTTTGCATATCTAATTCCATCAACAGTTGGGTCTAATTGATTTTCTTCTGAAGGTACACCCTTGTTAGTTGCTCTTGAAGGATATCTCCAATAGTAACTACCTGCCGTTACACTTCTTTCGTTACCACCATAGAATAAATCAGTAGCAGTAGCATCAATTAGGAAACCAACATCTCTTTTACATTTTTCCTCATCGTAGTAAACACCACTCCAAGAAGAAGATACAAAGGCAATAACTTCATTTTGAATAAATTCTTTGTTATCTCTTAGTAAGTTCCAAGATGCCGATACTTCATTGGAAGCAGTTACAAACTCAATGTTTTGAACTAACTTTTGTGCAATACCACTCGCGTATTTCACACCATCAGTTGTTTGATTTGCTTGAGTTGTAGTTGCTTCAGATGGATATAAATAGTAATATTCTCCTGCAGTTCTACTTCTTTCGTTACCACCATATAGTAAGTCAGTCGCAACTGCGTCTACAATATATCCAGTATCTCTACTACAACTTGCTTCATTATATTCAAAACCACTCCAAGAAGAAGAAATATATGCTATTACTTCATTTTGGATAAAACTTCTATTTTCTAATAATGTTTTGTTTCCTGCAATTCTTTCTGCAGTTGCAGTTACAAATTCATTATTTTGAATAAGGTTTTCCATTAAATCACCAGCATAATTAATACCAGTTGTTGTTGGGTCAACTTGAGCAGTTGTTGCAGATGATGGGTATTTGTAGTAGAAGTTTCCTGCTGTAATACTTCTTTCATTTCCACCATAAAGAATATCAGTTGATACTGCGTCAATAATATGAGTTATATCTCGTTTACACTTTTCTTCATTATAGTCAAACGAACTCCAAGAAGATGATAAGTAAGAAATAGATTCACTTTGAATAAATTGTCTATTTTCTCTTATCAAGTTGTAAGAAGATGATACTTCTAATGAAGCAGTTTCAAATTCAATATTCTGAATTAATTTTTGTGTAATTCTACTTGCGTAGAAAATTCCATCTAATGTTTGATTTATCTGTGAACCCGTTCCATTTGCTTCTGATGGGTATTCGTAATAGAATTTACCATTTACAATAGATGCAGAATAAGTGTTATAAACTAAATCTTCTGCTGCTCCACTAATAATAAATCCAACATCTCTTTTACATTTCTCCTCGTTGTACGATGATGTACTCCAAGAAGATGATAAGTAAGCAATTGTTTCATCTTTGATAAAGTCAATATTTTCCTTGATAATCTCATAAGCAGCGAGAGTAGATGGGTCAGTAGAACGAACTCCATATAAACTTGCAGTTTCATAAGAACCCGTTCCATTTGCGATTATCGTAGTGACTATATCAATTGAAGATGAAACAAATGCTATATTTTCTAAACTACCACTTAGTGAACCAGTAAACTGATTATGCGTGAAGAACTTAATATTAGAATCTGTATTAAGTGTTCTTTGTGGTACTGATAATGTTTCTTTATTTGCAATACTTTCAATCAAGTCTTTGATGTATACTACACCATCAATTGTTGAACTTGCCTGAGATGATATTGCTTTAGATGGGAATCTGTAATAGAATTCTCCTGCGGTAATACTTCTTTGGTTACCACCCCATCTTAAATCAGTAGCAATAGCATCAACAATAAACCCAGTATCTCTACTACAACTTGCTTCGTTGTAAATTAAATCAGGGTATTTTGCATTAATAAATGCTACTGTTTCATTTTGAATAAATTGTCTATTTTCTCTTATCGAATCATAAGTGTATTCAACTTCGTTACTTGGTGATACAAAGGTAGAACCACTTACAAGTTCTCCAACTAAACCTTTAATGTAGTTTATTGCAGTTACCGTTGGGTCTTTTTGTTGATTTTCATTTGGTACACCACCCACAATTGCTGCTGATGGGTAACGATAGTAATATTCTGCTGCTATTGTACTTCTTTCATTACCACCATATAGTAAGTCAGTTGCGATAGCATCTACAATATATCCGGTATCTCTTCTACATTTAGATTCTGAGTAGTAGAAATCACTCCATGAAGAAGATACAAATGCGATTGTTTCTTCTTTAATAAATTCTCTATTGTTTCTTAACAATTCAAATGATGCAGACACATTTTGTGAAGCAGTTACATAAGTTCTACCTCTAACAATGTTTTGTGCCATATTACTTGCATAGATAATACCATCAAGTGTTTGTTGTAATTGAGAACCAGTTGCTTGAGATGGATATTCATAGTAGAATTTACCGTTTACTATTGAAGATGAATTTGCATTCCAAATTAAATCTTCTGCTGCTCCACTAATAATAAATCCTAAATCTCTTCTACATTTTGCTTCATTGTAATCAAATTCAGTCCATGATGAAGAAAGGAATGCAATAGTTTCATCTTGAATAAACTCAATATTATCCTTTAATAAGTTATATGCATTAACACTCTTAGGTGCATCAATTCTTGTTTCATAATCAACTAATGTTGGTAGTGAACCAGTACCATTGTTTAGAATATCAACCACAATACCAAATGATGAAGAAATAATTTTCTCTTGAACTTTATCACCACTACTACCGGTTATTTGAGAACTATCAGTATACTTGATTAGGTTTGTAATATCACTATTTGTTCTAACTAATATTGGAAGTGAACCCGTTCCATCTTGTACCACATTCTCTATAATACCTGCTCTGTTTTTAACTAAATCAATTTCAGTTAATGAACCACTTTGTACTCCAATGAATTGGTCTACTGTTCCTACTTTAATAGTATTTGATGTATTTGAAATTTGAGTTGGTAGTGAACCAGTACCACTTTGAATTATATCATTTACAATCTTAACCGAAGAACTAACAATGACTAACTCATCGGTCACATCATACGTTCCACTTGCGGTTACATAAGTTGATGTTGTTAAGTTTTGTGGATTATCTAACTCAGAAGTTTGGAAATGTTTTGCAATTGTAAATGGTATATTATCAGTACCAAGTCTAATAATATCATTAATCAAATCAATACTTGCAGATACAATTCCCACTTCAGTAGATGAACCACTTGTAGATAAAGTAAATTGTTCTATATTATTTACTTTAGTTAGTGATTCAATATTTTTAGTTTCGTATGGAACTGTACTTATTGAATTTTCAACAGTTCTAACAAATGTATGAGTAGATTGTGGTAAGTGTTTGATTGCACCATTTGATGCTGATACGAATGTGTGAACCGATTGTGGTTCGTGTTTAACTGCGTTTTGTGATGCGGATACAAATGTATGAATAGAACCAGAAGCACTTCCAGCATCTCCCACATTGATTGTAAATGTACCATCTTGTCTTTCTAATCCATCAGAAGTTGCAGATACAAATGTATGTGCTCCAACATATGGAGATGAACCGATATTGATATCAAATGTGTTTGTAGTTACATTTGAAATCTCCAACCATCTTCCACTTGGATAATCGTAATTAGGTCTTGGGTAAGATTTGGTAGTTGTATTACCATCTAACACACAAGTATAAGTTAGAGAGTTATCATCTAATTTGATGTAATCTCCATTTGAGAATCCGTGATTAGCAATTGTGATTGTAACATTACCAGTTGCTGAATCATAAGGTGCATCAGTTACAGTATGTGATGTTGTACCAACTGAAGTG
>Ga0213859_10000355_pt1 | contig 20741 bp, 29 predicted proteins | sample PICome_2_FD_160133 | JGI IMG/M metagenome (GOLD analysis project Ga0213859, IMG submission 160133) | Coastal seawater microbial communities near Pivers Island, North Carolina, United States - PICO304 | ecosystem: Environmental > Aquatic > Marine > Coastal | place: USA: North Carolina...
TCACGAATGTCATATCCTTCCTCAAGATATTCACTCCATTGACAGATATAGACTTTGACCCCTCTACTTTCTGTCTTAATTCGTTTCGCGAGTCGTTCTGCGCCCTCTCTACCAGGGGTGTCATTATCGTATGCAATATAAATGTGCTTAAATTCAAGAATGGGACTGATATCATCAGGAATAGACCCTGCACCCGCACTAAAGCTAATGGCATTGTTTGGGCATACAAGCATATCAGTCTCACCCTCACATATAATGAGTGGTTGATCCCGATGATAGTCTTTTAAAAGGTTTAACCCATATATCTGACAACTCTTATCCCCATCTACCCAGTACGATTTATGTATTTTAATTCCAGTAACCTTACCCTGAGCATTTAAGTAGTTAAATACTTTTAACCCATCATCAGTATAGCCTACCTTCATTGTTTTTAGTCTTGGTAGTGATTCTAAGTGTTGCGCGGGTACATTCTTGATATAGTCACCCGCGATAGACTCTAAATCGGTACTTATTTGCGGTTTTTTAGGGGCAATATGACCATTTTTTACGGGAGCTTCACCATTAATCATCTTCTCAGGATCTCGCATGTCTAAAGCCTTTGCGAGTAAGTAGGCATTACCTTTCCAACCGCAACTGAAACACTTACATTGACCGTTGTGAAGATTAAAAGAAAAACTAGGCTTCTTATCTTCATGTGTTCCTAGCGGACAACTGGCTTTGCCCTGATCCCCGCGATACCTGACTCGCTCCAGTCCTACTTCGTATTCGTAGAAATATTTAAAATCAGGCATCTTTGGTCAAATTTTCAAATGCCTTTTCCTCATGATCCATAGCCCATAGCATAATTGCATAGTTCACCAAGTCCTGACATCTACTCTTAATACCCTCTGAACCTTCTTTACCTGATAGTACATAGGCACGAATAGAGTCCATGTGTTTTAGCATGTATGTCAAAGCCACTACTTTAGGATCTAGTTTTAGTCGTGCAGCGATAGATTTAAAATTTTTAAACTTATCAGCATCGTCTACTGTGTATTCACGACCCTTTTCTATCTGTATGTTCTTACATTCCTCAAGAAATTCATCACTTAGCTTAAAAAATGTGTCTACTTTCATTGTACCTCCTTATTTATATCCTACTTTCATAAAATGTTTATTACCAAAACTTTGTATCTTTTCACGAACTACTGGTTTTTTACCAATACACTTGCCCCAATAGATTGCTCCATCTTTCATTTTTGTTAAGAGTTCCGATGGAGATAAACCCTCTTCTAGTTCTAGGTTAATCGTGAAGTGAGTCATTATCTATCGGTTTATATACTAAAAAAAACGCTCCACATTGATTATTGGGACATGAAAGGTTACTGACAATACCCTCACCTTCTAGTCCATAGTCCTCAAATGAGAAGTCTCCTCCCCAAATAAGTTCTTTATTGCAAAAACAACAATTCATATTCATGCTAACCAATCCTTCATTTTCATTAATACAATAGTCTCTCCTCTATCTTCTCTACACATGACTATATCACAATTACCAAAGGCAAGCCACTTGGGGATATTTTTCCGTCTTTTCGCCTGAATCTTTAGATTCTTCTTACCTTTCTTTGCTACAATATCCACATCTTCTGTATATCCCATACTTCTACCATCCGATCCCCAAGCGCGCTTAACCTTAAATCCCGCCTTTGATAGTTGTTCTACCAACTCTCTTTCATAGGCATTGCCCTTTGTCTTAGATTTACTTGGCATCTTCTGCTGCCTTTAAAAAACCATTAATGATATCATTAAGTAATTGTTTTGTTTTTAGGTTACGTTGATAGCAAAATGCTCTAAATCTTTTATAGGTATCTGGATAGATGGTAAGCCTATGCCTGGTAGAGAGTCTGGTGCGCTCCGCACCTTGACTATTCAGCGTTGGTTTTAATTTTTTAATTAATTTTGCTTCTAAATCATGAGCATATCCAAAAGTAGGTGCAGGCTTTAGCTTTACATAGTCCCAATCTTTGATTTCATGCTTGGAAAAACGCTTTCTAATATTGTTGCTTACCCCTACATAGATTATGTTCTTATCCTTATACATGACATAGACACCACAACATATAGGTAGATCTTTCTTTTGATTATAGACTTGCCACTTGCTCATGATACCTTTCCCCATAAGTGTTCCATCCATTTCAAATAAAAATGAGTAAATAAAGCAAACCCTACTCCAATATATAAGACTGACTTTGCTACCTTTTCTAAAATAAACAACCAATCAGGATAAAACTGTATCATTGTATCTCCTTTAGTTAATAGTTACCCTGCGAACATGAACGCCAACCCATGTCATCCTTAATCTCATTTATGTATTAAGTATTATTTCGCAGGGTTTTATAAAATTTTTTCTCCATTTTATCTAATCTATTCAATAGATCTTCAATACGATCTATAGATTTTTGATCTCTATCTACTCTCATCTTCAGCATTTGGCAGCTAAGACCTTTTCTTATTTCACTAAGATCTTCAGGCGTAATCTTCATGCTTTCCTCCATCTTTTTTCTGTTGATTTAAAGTATGCTTCGTAATACCATACTCCATTCTCTTTAAAAAACTCATCTCTCATCTTTAGCATTTCTTCTTCACTGTGCGGTTTACTTTTTGTTTTCACTTAAAGACTCCACTTTGGTTGCGATTGAATAAATCTCTTGCGTAGGTATCAGATAGCATCGTTTCGCGGTGTCATCACCTTTTCCAGTAATCAGTCGTTGCTGATACCCACGCTCGAGAATCAGGTCTTTGATATCGTTTGGTAAGACCCATATAAGATTTATTGAATCATAGAATACCCAAATGTCTGCTTCAGTAGATAGCAGTGCAGACCGTTTACCATACATATATACTTCAATGAGGAAGTTGTTTGTTTCTTGGGATTTTATGTCCGATTTGATCTCTACTCTGGTGTTGCTCAAAGGACTATATAAATCAAATTGCTTAAACTTACCTGGAATAAGTAAAGCATAAGGATCGCTCTCGCGCACTCGCTCTAAGACGAGGTTTTCTACTTTTTTACCGTATGATAATGCTTCTTTGAATGTTGGCATGGTATGTGGTTTCCATAATTACTCCTGATCGGTACAGTCACAGGGTTCAAAATATTCGTGAGATACTTCGTAGTATCCACAATCTTCAAAGTCACTTTCGACTACTCCACCATTTCCTGAACAATATTGACAAGAATCTTCCGCAAGGTTCTTGTAATACTCCGCTTGTTCACATACGGTGTAGTGATCTAACTGCTTAGGGCGGGGATGCGCCCGCCCTTTGCAGTTTTCTGTGACGTACTCAGAAGGGTAAACCATCATCCTGTTGTTTTGATTTACCCTGAAACTCACTGACTTTGAGAGAAAGATATTTATCACCTTTCTTTGATTCATTTGACCAAGCTGATAAGTTATAGTCCTTACCATTCAGATTGATCTTTCCAGTCATGTGTGGGTGCTTTTCTGTTTTCCTATCTTGATTTGAAAACAATGCACCTTTATTTGTATTGTCGTAAGCCACTAGGCTGACTCCTTTAATTCCTGCTCTTCTTCTTCTTTTGCTAATGTGAAGGTTGTAGGTAGGTCTTTTGGAAAAGACGGAGCAGGATTATTATTCGCCCAATCCGAGACTTCTACAACCTTTTTCCAAGTCTGTTCATCTGCTTTGTATTTCTTGAAGGTATAGTTAGGTTCTTTACGCCATCCTGACTTCAAGTACAAACATGCGATGCCATCAATGGGATGCTCTGGAAATAGAGATTCCCATAAAATCTTATATGAGGTTAACTGCAACTGATGTGTGTTATATGGTTTGCCAGTTTTCCAGTCTACAATCCATCTCTCTTCTTCACCTTTCTTATTGACCAGTCTTACTACCCAATCAGCAGTTCCCGCCCAGGGGTGCAGTTGATTCCCTGATGAGTCTGCTGCAAGATCAAACATACATATCTCTGTAGCTTCGGTTATAAATTCTCCATTGATTTGTGAATCTTCACAGAACTTCATAAAAGACATGATATACTTAATCATCTCTCTAGTGATTGGTATCAGTTCATCGGTGTCTTTATTGTGCCATTTAGGTTGTGCTTCAAAGTCTATCTTTAACCCTAGAAGTAGTCGTTCACAGTAATCATGTACGATTGTTCCAATGGATGCTCGCTTATTTGCGTACTCCATCGCTGCTTCATAAGTTGGCGAGTTACCTAACCAAGTGTGAAACCCTATACCTTTATCAAGTACATTTTCAAATGTAGTAGATGACCGCTTATATATCATCGGTGCACCCTTAAAATGTTCTTCCCAATAAGATTCTAATGGTGAATACCACCTTCCATTTGACAGATCATGTCTCTCAACAGGTATAGGTGACTGTAGTAGTTCCTGCTCTAACATACTATTACCTCTATTATTGTATTATTAAATCGCTTATATCGTATCTCTTTGTCCTGTATCCAAGATTGATTTCTTTGATCTTTCCTGTCTTTACCCATAGTCTAATTGTTTTAACATGAACACCTAACTCATCAGCAATTTGTTGTGTTGTTAAAAATTTATTTGCTCTTTTCATTACCTTTCCGTATGTTATTTATCGTTATTTGGATCAATGACTACAAATAAATTAACTAACAAAAAGTCACAATGCAAGAGAAAAAGTCAGATTTAGATAGAGCGATATACAAGTTATATGCCTATTATGATGTTTATACAGATACTGCTTTATCCGAGAAAATGAATATTTCTCGCAGTGCAATATCTCAATGGCGTTATAAAGGGGTTATACCGAAAAAGATATTATCAAAGTATGATCAAATAATTTCAGGGGAGAATGAGGAGATAGTAGTTGAGGCAGAGACAATACACATAGCAAAAGGAGAAGAAAAAGTGGATGCGAATTACATCATAGGACTTCAAAAAGAGAAAATAGAATATCAAAAGGCAGAAATAGATCGATTAAATGCTATTGTTCAAAAAAAACAAGAAGTGAAAAGTAAACCAGCGTTTCATTTTAAAACAAAATGTACTTACGATTGCGAAACTAAATCTTTTGGTAAAAATACAGTAACTGGAGATACGTCAATGACTGGATATACTGAAAGAGAATTATCAGGACTTACAGGCAAGGAATGGTCTATGATGTACCACCCCGATAGTTTAGAAATTTTAATGTCCTCAATTCCAGATGAAATACCAGACCACTCTCATAATATATGGAAACATATTATGTGGAAAGCAAAGGATGGTTCTTATAAGATGTACAACATTGAATCCTATTACGATAAAACAGAAGGGGTTGTTCGTTCTTATTACTACTGGGTCAATGGAGATATTGAAGGGAAGAGTTGAGTCGTATTTCCAAAAGATCTGGCTCAAAATACTACTGGTACACTACAGGCACGCCACCAAACAGAATTAGAATATCTACTGGGCAAACCAATCATCATGCTGCTAAAATAAAACAAAAAGAGCTTGATGAAAAATATGAAAGGCAGGGTTTGATCGCATCTCCAAACCTTGCCAAGTTTATAGACTCCTATCTTATATGGCACAAATCCAACAAGAAAAAGAACTGGAGTGAGCGCGTAGAATTTGGTTTGAAACACTTTAAAGAAATGTATTCATCAATGGATATATCCAATATGGACATTGAGCATATACAAGCCTTTAAGGATCATCGCTATCAAACTGTTTCTGGTAACACTGTTAACCATGAGTTGTCCATGATCTCTGGATTATTCAAGTATGCACAAATGAGAAGAATGGCATTTAGTAATCCTGCTGATCCATTCTTTGTTGCGCGCATTGACACTTCTGAGGATGTGAGAAAACCAATACCGATTGATATTATAAAAGAGATTATTCAAACTACAACAGACATCAAAGATAAAGCGATGTTTAGTCTAGCCTTGTACGCAGGATTTCGCGCACAGGATGCGGGAACGATTACAGAAGATGAGATTCAAGATGAATACTTTGTATGGAAGCAAGGCAAGGTAGGAAGAAAGTGTGTAGTACCCAAACACCCTATCTTTAATACAATGGATTTAGTTAACCTGAAACCAGAGAAATCAAAGCGTAGATCAGTAACACAAAGACTACAAAGGAGATTGCAGGAGTTTGGTGAAAAAGGAGATTATCACAGTATTCGACATACATACGGTGAAAGACTTGAAGAACAGGGATTAGAATTTCTTGAAGTAAAGTTCCTTATGGGTCATAGGATAGATGATATTACCTGGAGATATATTCACAAAAGTGTAGACAAGTTTAAGCCTGCTATATATAATATATAATGTGTCATAATTGTGTCATATTTATCACAACCTTCCACTACTTATCATGATGAATGAGATGGTGTTTTGTGAGGAGAAATGAAGTGTTGCGAGGGGGGTTGTATCGGTTTTCAAGACCAGTGCATTCAGCCAGACTCTGCCACCCCTCCGAGTAAAGATTAATGAAAAAAAAGACTACTGTGTCATTTTTGTGTCATTTTATACTTTTCAATAAACTCTTTCGGATCACCCTTTCCAAACTTGGTATTATAAAATTCTTTCCATTGACCTGCCATTTCTTCTACAGTTTTTGGAAGTTTTTTAGGTACTCTCCGATACTTTAATCTACACATAATTATCGCATAAGCGATATTGTATTCTAACAACTCTGACAGATCCTCTTCTTTCATAATTGGTAAAAACGCATCTTGAGGTACTCTTGCAGCTATGGCACATTTTCTAATGAGCTTTGGTCTATACTTTAAATAGTTAACAATCGTATCTTGTGCGCCTGTCATGCCTGGTTCTATCTGCCACCAGCTTCTGGCGATACCATCATTCCATTGTCTGAGATAATCGTAATTACTTTCTATTAAGCCAGTTCCGAAAATCAAATCCTCCGCTTCTTGGGAGTACATATCTATCTTGGTTATAACTTCCTTGATTAAGGAACGGATCTGTTTCTGTTTTCTCTTGTTCATATCTCTTCACCTTATATTCAATGACATAGACGTATTGACCTGACTCTTCCCGAATCATTCCTTCTTGAACTACAACCCCGCTATCCCAAAGAATAATTGCTGCTAATATAAAAATGATTGCTAGAAGAACTTTGTTCCATAAGTTGTTCATTAATAATAATTTAATAAAACCTGCGGAACACTCTCAATAGAGAGAATAATTACTTTTTATGTGCTTTTTGAACTTTAAATGATGCAGTTAAACTTGCGCCCTTATGAGGCTTATAGCCACCTCTAGGGTTTTTCATTAATTTGACACCCTTACCTGACTTCATCCAGTGATAGCCTTTGGGTGCTTTTACATTCTTATTCATGTTAATAACCCATTCTCCTTTTTATGGATCTTTTCTTCTTCATGGGTTTTTTCTTCATGCTTTTTTTCTTCTTGTGATATGGCATTATTTTGCTCTCCTTACTTTTCTTGCTATAGATTTACTATATTTTGCTTTACCCTTTCCCCTGGCAGATGCTGCTCGTTTTCTTTTGTTCGTAGCAGCTTTTTGACTGGAACTGAGACTTTTCCTAACTGACTCAGGTAGGTAACGCCCTCTTTTCTTTTTTGGTTTTTTCTTATCGCCTTTACTGACATAATCCCACTTTTGTTTTGACCATTTAGTAAGTTTATTTTTTGAAGATTTCTTTCCAGAGTATCTTCCTCCCATTTCCTTGTAATACTTTACTGCAAGTTGCATTGCTCTTGCAGAGTGTTTACCACCCATCTTACGCTTTGCTTTTGCTTTTGCTCTTGCCCACTTGGCAGGATCTCTCTTTCTTGCAGTTGTAGCCATTACCACTTCACCTTATGCGACCAATACCTTGCTGATAGCTTACTAGGCTTTGCATCTTGTGCATTATGTCTTGCATAATACGATCTACGTCTTGCTTTTTCCTTTGCTGATTTAGGGTTTTTACCCGCACCTTTAACACCTTGTTGACCAAAGCGTATGGTTTTGATCTTATCCCCTACCTTTGCAACCACTACATGTGATTTTTTAGGATGATTTGGTGTTCTTTTTGGTTTATTGTAACCAGTAACACCTACTCTGGCAAGTCGTGGATCTTTCTTTTTACGCATTACAAACCAATCTTTTTAAGCAGTACACCTTTAATCACTTTCCAAAGTGCTTCTAATATTTTGGCTTCAGTTTTTTCAGATATAATTGGTATATCAACTGCTTTGTTTATTTCAGCAATAACTTCTTTACCATTTTCATCTGACAATAAGTCGTCTGCGATTAACTTTGCTAACATTATACTATCCTCATTATTACGTTTATTATTATTGGTATACTAATTACAGCTACTGCTCCTATAGTTTGCAGCTTAGTTATAGCAGTATCGTGATCAGCTACCTTTCCATTAAGTCTATCTAAATGTTTTTCTATTCTACCTAAAGAAGAATAAATGTTTTTTAGTCGTTCATCGTGCTTGACTAATAATTGATAAATATCTTGATTATTCATCTTCTATACCTGTTATACTGTGAAACTTCCCACCATTCTTAGGCAGTTGTTTTTTAATAACCATCGTCTTTAATGCTTCATTAGGAACTGCCATCTTTATGTTCCATCTTCCGTCACCGTCTTTCATATAAAACACCGTCTTTCTTATACCCATTCTAACAATCCTTGCAGGTCGCTCTTCAGCCCCCAAATAGACAACATCATCAGCATTAAAGTCATTGCCAATAAACACCATAAGACCTTCGTACACATTAAGTATGAGTCCCTTAAAGATAGATATGCCCAAATACGCAAAAGCCAGCCATACTGCTTTTCCGAATAATTCCTCTGCAATAATCTGAAATTCATTATGATTCATTTCCGCTTTTTCTTACCCCAACTAAATGGATTTAGGTTTAACTCTTTTTCGTAGAATGAAATTCTACTCTCCAATTCCTCTCTACGCCTTTCTTCTTCCACGCTATGTTTATCAAGTAGACTCCTAATCGTGCTATCTGCTTCGACCAGTTCCGACTCAAGTTTACCCAGTCTTGACTCAATACGATAGTACCCGTACACAATAGCACCCACAAGAACACATAACTGTATAATCCATTTGATGTTAATGCTAAGAACCATATTATCGTCAACCAAAGCACCACGATAACTCCTTGCAGTTTTGACATCACTCATGCTCTATATCTTCAAACTGATGGTGCAACCAGCACCAGTTTGATTTTGTATATACTCTTCCATGATAATAATGAATGGTAGAATCAGCACCCATTATCTCGATAAACACCGTATTTGAAACAGTATCCTGTGGAGTGATTACAACACCTCCTACGCTCCACCCCTGACTGCATCCCAGAAAACTGGTAAGCAACAAAATAGTTGTAACTCGTACTAATGTTCTCATTCTTCATCTTGCCATGATTCGCTGGTTGCGATGTACTCTTTGCATTCTTCATTTGTATAAATTCTAAAATCATTTGGCATTGCATCCAGTTCAGTTATTGTCCAATCTCCTTTGATACATATCTCGCTATCATCTGGTGATATTCTTGGTGCAAAGTACAAAGGATGTCTATCTAATAAATCTTGTATAGTTGCTTCATGGTCAGTTGTGGTGTCTACTACATCTTCCATGTAAGTGTAACTTACTTCTTCTGTTGGTACACCATTCTCTATCACATGAGCATCTATCTTTTCAATTAACTCTGCTTTGGTATCACTACTGTTGTAATCAATGCTGTGAGTGTCCATAAATGCCTGTATATCGCTCTTTAAATCATCTTCGACAGGTAACACCACCTCTACAGTTTTTGTGCCTGTACGTTCCTCCTCACGATAGGTAAATGTTTGCCAATCGTATCTACTTGTGATTCGTTTCGCTTTATTAGTATCGGTATTACCGAATATTAAATAATGTGTGTATTGTCCTTTCATAATTTGTTCCTATTGATGGGATGATTTTCCATTGTTGTAATTTTTTAATACTTCTGATGCTGATAGTTCTTTTGAGTATACTCGAGCCTCATCGATAATACCTTTTGTATAAACCGCTCCATCTTTTCCAATCATTAAATCTGCACCAAGATTTTCCATTGACACATAAGAGCCACCTGAAACATCTGTATCACTTACGACTGAACCATTTATATATAGATTTATACCATTTTGAGCATTTGTGCCACCAGTTCCATCATAAGTTGCTACCACATGAATCCATTGACCTGAAGATAGTGCAGTATTAGATTTTTTTCCTCGATATGTAGCAGACAGACTTTCATCATAGATAGTAAGATTTAATTTATCGCTACCATCTGTATAAAAATTATATTCAGCACTAATATTGTATTGCCCTTTTGTAAAAATCATAAAACTTGATGGGTCATCCATTTTTATCCATGCTTCTAAACTAAATGGTCTATCATCAGTACCATCTCCAAAACTCAATATCTCTGAATCTTGTATTTCTATATACTCACTTCCATGTAATCGTATGCCATTACTAATCGTAGTTGTATCTGATAGATAGTAGCCTTGATTATCTCTGCCTTCTGTGCTTCCTTCTGGGATGAGTATACTTACTGGTGAACCAGATGCAGTACCATCGTTGTAACCTATTATACTTGCACCACTTACCGTACCGTCATTGTTATTAGATGTCTGGTCTTGTATAGTAGATGCAGTATCTCCTGTTCCAGCACCCATTAAGTAACTGGCTACACAATTGCTAAACTGTGAATGTCCAGATATACTGGAGCGTTTATCTATAGCATATAGTTCAGATATTTCACTTGCTGTTAATGCAACATTAAAAATATTACATCCAGCAATTTGACCATTAAAATATTCACCTGGAGTTGCATCTCCATGCCTTCCTACAGATATAACACTTAACGAAGATGGATAAGTAGTTGCACCTATTCCATCTGTTACAGTTGCTATTAAACTACCATCAACATAAACCTTTCTATCTGTATCGGAGGTATATACAACAACAGCGTGATGCCAATTACCATCATCATATCCAGAGCCTTGTGCACCCGCATTTGTTCCACTATTGGTTCGTATCCATGCTCTAATTCCTCCATCTTCAATACCTATTGCTAACCAATTATTAGCACTTGATGGGTTATATACTCCAAAAATAGCATCACTTATTCCAGTAGTTGATGCCCGAGTCTTAAACCATGCAGATAGAGTTATTGGATAATCAGTTGGTATTCCAGTTGCAGATGTTTTTGCTATATAATCATCCGTATTATCAAAACTCGCTACTCCTGTATTTGCTCTATCAGTCCAAGTAGTATTGCCATCATTACGCCAATACCCTACAAGGCTATCAGAATTATCGTAGTTGCCAGAATCAGATGTAGGTAGTAAAGGTACACCAGAGTTATATAGTTGAGACATAGCATCGGAATCAAGAACTACATCCCAATATGCTACTTCATTGATTATACCATCGAATCTATTACCAGTCTGTGCTCTACCTATAATACCTGTACTGACAGTATAATCACTATTATCACTTGTCGTTCCAGATGCAACTCCATCAATATAATATGTCCCTGTTGAAGTTGAATAATCTCTTGTGTAAGCAATATGATGCCAAGTATTTACTGATACTGTTCCTGTACTATCAGTCTCATCTAAAACACTTTGCTTACTTGCTTGTATCTTTCCATTTGTTTCAATAAAAAAACAAAAACTATTGGTATTTCTTCCTACAACTCCCAACCTATTATCAAGGTCATTGATATAAATCCATGCAGAAAAAGTAAAATCATTTGTTCCAAATGTTAATGCTGAACTTGCTACGTCATCTAAAACAAATTCATCATCTACATCATCAAACACCATCGGAGTATTAGAGCGTACCAAACTTGCTTGGTAGCCATATTCTTCACCAGTTACCCAAGTTGCTCCAGATATCGTTCCATGATTCTGATTACCACTACCATCATATATATAACTGCCAGAACCTTCTTGCATTGGTAGGTGTAACTTTAGATTAGATGCAGATACTCCAGTAGGCAATACTGTTTCTGGTTTGGTGTATAGTTCTCGTACTTGGTCTTGAGTTAATTCACTATTAAATATTTTTACATGATTAATTTTTCCATCAAATGGTCTATATATATTTGAAGTAGCACCATAACTACTAATTCTTAATCGTTGTGGTGAGGGAACGCTATTATTAAGCCAAGTAAGGCTGTTTGTTCCTACATTTAAACCATCTAAATATATAGTTGAACCAGAACTTGTAGATACGACCACAAGATGATGCCACTTTCCAAGAGTTATTGCAGTATCAGAAAGCCAATAACGGGTAGTTGTATCAAAAAAGTAATATTGTATCTTATTATTGGTACTATCTAATTGAATACCCCAATAGATTGTATCATAACCCATTAAAGTATCTTTTTCAAATACCGAAGTACCATTAGCAGTAATGGAATCACAATTAAACCACATTGATACTGTTTTTGGCATATTCCATTCACTACTATTTGGAATATCTACTTTATCGTTTGCACCATCAAAATCCAATGCCCTTCCAGAGTACACCTCGCCAAAGTTTAATGGGTCTACTACGCCATGTGGTGAATATGTGTATCCTGTGTTAACAGTAGCACCATTGTTTGTACCATGATTACTACCTTCTAAATCATTATGAGGATTTGAACTACTACCCATATCATACCAAGATACCAGATTAGTCTTTAGGTCTGCTGATAAGCCAGAGTATTTCTCTGCAAACATCAACTCTTGTATTTGAGATTGGGTTAGTGCGGATGAGTGGATAGCGACATTTGCCATTTTTCCATTAAAATGCCTATCCATTCCACCTTCCCTTGCTCCAATAGTAAAAGAAACATTATCATTGTCTATTGCTCCAGTTCCAGAATTTGTAGAATCAAGCGAACCATTTACATAGGTTTTTAAATTAGAACCATCATAAGTCGCTGTAATATGATACCATACATTATCAGATAAAGCACTACCAAGACCACTTCCGCCTTTAGCAACACCACCAGAATAAATATTCCAGAATAACTTATTTGATGATATACCTAATTCAAAATTGCGATTAACATCATCATCTCTACCCATTAGGAATTGTGTTGCTGAACCTGAATCAAATTTTACCCACATACTCAATGAAATATTGCTTGTAATATCTAAAGAAGAATCATCTCCTAAATCTATATAATCATTACTTCCATCGAAATCAGTAGAACCATCGGCTAATTGAACAGCCATCTTTGGATTTGCCTTGTCTTGAATACGAGGTTTAAATGGTGATTCTCCAGAGTAGGAATCGGAGTTTGTGGTTGCCCCTTCTATCGTACCATCATTACTACCTTGAGAATCAGGCGCACCAGCACCAATACGCTTTAGAGAAACATTATCTATATAATATGAATTTCCTGATACATTACTTCCAAGTTGTAAAACAGTACCAGTAACTGTTCCACTTCCAGTTGTTGTAAAATCAAGTGTTATCTTCTCCCACTCGCCTATTCTAACGCTTTGTTCATAGTCAAGCAATGTACCACCACCATCTAAAGTAGATGCAGTTCCACCTCCTGTTTGATGAGTAATCTGTATTGTGTTTCCAGTTACTCCATAAACATAAAATTCAAGTCTATAGGAAACGCTTCCAGTTACGGAAAAAGTCTGTGCTACTCCACTTCTACTACTTGCATTAGTTTTAAATAGTAATGAATGAGTACCAGCAAATGCTTGTGTAGAACTCCTTTCATGGATTGAAAGTGTACCGTAACCTGTTGTCCAATCTTCAGGGAAACTGGAATATCCACCCAAACTGGATGCAGTTTCCATTGTACCATTTGAGATGACTTCAGCACCTAAACCAGTGGTGCTACTTAAGTCATACCAGGAAACAAGGTTAGTTAGTTCTGTATCTTTCAGTTCTGAATGGCTACCTCTCCAGTAGATAGATTCTACCTCACTTGCTGATAAGGCTCTATCCCATATACCTACGTTTGAAATACGACCTTTTGCATAATGATTATTATATCTTCCTATATATGCAACAGCACTTGTATTTACTAATGCTGTATATGAACCAAAACCACCTTTATCATTTGGTTCATAATAAACTCCATTTACATATAATTTTATACCATTATGAGCAGAAGTACCGCCACTACCATCATAGGTTGCTATAACATGAGTCCATTTATTCAATGTATTAGACATTGCACTATTATGACTTCCATATTGATAAGAAGAACCACTATATAGATACAAAGTTATACCATTACCACTTGCTACAAATCTAATTTCTCCAGTTGATGGGTAAATTCCCTTACTAAATATTGCAAAATTGTTTGTATCTCCTGTTTTTACCCAAGCAGATATTGTAAATGCTGAATCAGTAGTACCATCTCCAAATGATAAATTATCTGCATCTGCTATAGATATAAAATCATCAGTCCCATCAAAGGATGTACTACCATCTAATAGGAAGTCTGGAGAGTTATCTTTGAAAGGATAGTATAATTTTAATCCATTGCGTACAAAGGATGCTGCTGCCCTGCCTAATCTAACAAGACCTAAACCAAGTCCTAAACGCATGATCTAGTACAGAAATATGATTGCAGTTCCAGTTGCTGACCCACCACTGGTTTTTGCTCCAGTAGCTCTAATCGGCAACACTGACCCAGCTAATGTTCCTGTAAATGTAATCCAACCACCGTTGATGTAGAATTGATAGTCACCATCTGAACCCACATATACTGACCTAGATTCGTCATGTGTGGTATTGGTATCGTTAATGACAGTTGCGCTTGCTGCTGGAGTGACTGCCTTCTGTACTGAAAAATCTCGGAATGTACCCATATTTCCCTCGCTATTAATTTATTGCAACGCTCTAAGCCTATGGTAAGGCATGACTGAGCTATTAGTTCAATATTAATAACTACTTAGGGATTGTTTTGTTCCAAATATTGTTTGGATAATATATTCCACCTCTGGATAAATGGTTTAGATGCGAAACCTTGAACTGATTTCATTTCTTGAACAAGTGTTTTTCTCTCTTCATTATCTGCATTAGCATATTTTCTGAAAAAATAATCTGCTCTTGTTACTGGATCTAAATCTTTTCCATCATAGAAGAAACCAGGATTTCTTACATTTCGTGTCTGCACTGAATAAACAAACCTTTTTAAAATTTTACCTTTATCCTCGGTGCTGTAATCAGAACTTCCTATAGATCTTCTAACTTCTGATTTACTCATTTCACCATTTCTGTACTGCTGATACAGATTATCTCCAAACTCTCTTCTTGATTTATCTCTAGTATTTTTTTCAATAATAGTTCTTTTTAACTCTTTATCATCTTTGTAAGGATTTGTAAAAGAAATAAACCTTCTTGCTCCTGGTATCTTATTTAGCATTTCTCTAGTAAACTCTTCTGTTGCTGCCTCATCCTGACCTTCTGTTAACATCTTATAACCACCACCAACTAAATCAGTCCATATATTTCTATTGGTAGTAAACTGCTTTACAGCATACTCTGTTCTAGCAGGACTCATCCCAGTAATTGCACCAAGATCAATAAATGCCTTTCCTGTATTTTTATTAAATTCTGCTTTCGGTTCAACAGGTCTGCCTTGATCATTAAAAATAGGTTTACTCCTAAAAAAATCTACATTATGGTTATAGCCTAAATAGGCATCTAGTAGTGGGGGTAGTGGGTCGCTTGTAGGCACAACACTTGCAAGATCCTTTAGTCCTTTCAAAACTTGATCAGATGGAATTTTATTATTATATGTATAGTCAAGAAGAGCATCAGTGGAAGAAGCAACAATACGCTGACCCTGATCTTTAGGTATTCTATAGTACATATAACGCTTATTACCTCTTTCATCATTATAAAAAAATGGAGTAGTAATAATCCAGTTATCATTTCTTATTCTTTCATCAATTTCTTCATACGCTTCTGGATTTACTGAATTATTTGCCAACCAAAGACTGGATGCTGTACCAGCGATCCATGCAGTTTTAGTAGCAAATGCCTTTGGATCTTTTTTGGGAGCGCGTAATAAACCCCTAGTTGCTTGTGTTGAGGCGTTGATATAAGGCAAAAATGAATCTGCTGCCTTAATCAAAGAACCCCCTTGAGCAAAATCTAAATAATTTCGTGCTTCATAAGTTGCGTTTAATGGAGATTTGCCATTTCGTAAAGCTCGCTCTCTTAAAGCTAGTCTTACCCATATCTCACTTGTTTCTCCAGCATACTTTGCTACTTCCTTAAATGCCTCAAAAGGATTTGTAACTTTGCCAGTAGGTTTATAGAACTTTCCTAGACCGCCTTGATGAGTTAAAAATTCCATTCCACCTCCTTCCATTACATAGTCACGATACCTACCACTTCTGCTAAAAGCATCTTTTGCAGTTGAAGTAAGATCTCTTCCTAATTGTAATGCAAACTTTGGAAGGTGTGGTGAATACTCAGTTGTTGTATACCACATGTAAGGTATATCACGAAAAAAGTTTGTTATCGCAAACTCTGGATTATATCCTGTTGCCATCGCTTTTAACATCTTTGTACCAGAAACATAGCTTGCTATCGTTGACCATTGTGCTGTTACTGCTGGATCGGCTAATACCCATTCACTAGCTAAAGAGTTTTCTAAGTAAAACTCTTTTTTCTTCCCCTTTTCAAAATAAGAAATAGGACTATACCCAGCAGGTGCTTTTTCACCTGATTTTAATTCAACAGCAATACCATTTTTAGGATTTTCTCTAATCATATCTCGCATTGCAATATTGGCTTTATTCTTTGCTATACGAGATTGAACAATACTAATGTTTCTAAATAATTTACTTGCTTGATCAAGATTAACGGTCTTTTCAGACCCCTCCTCAAGTCTTTTTAAACCACTACTACCAACATTAATCTTCCTGCCTCCAGAAGTATAGCTTGCTAGTGGATTGACAGGATCTACATAATCAATAAACTCTTTTCTTGTGTAATCCTTATCTTTCAACAAGTTATATGCTTTATCATTAATTAGACCATTATCATATAATTCTTTTAGATTTATTCTCATTTCATCGAAGAAAACATCTGCTCTTTTATTTAACTTGTCATAAAGTCTCGGATCACTACTTTTAATTTGGTTTAAATAGGCGATATTAGATTGATAACCTCCAGGTATTTTATAATTTGGCTTATATTCTTTAATTGTAATATTTCTTCTTGTTTCAATCATGGTATCAAGAAGTTGTCTCTCTCTTTTACTTAAACCATTGAAAATATTTTTAGCTGCATCCTCAAAAATCATAACTGACTTTGAATTTGAGCCTAATGCTAAATCATGTAATACAACCGCCTGTTCACCTAAAGCACCTTGTTCTTTTAAAGATTTTTTGATATTGCCTGAAACATCTACTACTCCTCTTACAAACGATTCTTTTAAATCTTTAAATGATTTCTTACCAAAAGATTGCATATCTTTAAAAGACTGTTCATAAAAATCCTGTACAGGCTTATGTAAACCTTTTGATTCTGGTAAGAGTATAACATCACTACTTGATTCCAGATATAACTTATCTAGCTGTTGCTGATTCAAGACCTGACCAGGTTTTCTATCGGTAAAGTATTCAGGTTTATCATTTGGAGTAATGTCAATTTTTACATTATAACCCAGTTGTTGTCCTTTAATTCTATTTTCTTCAATCAACTCCTCTATTTTACTTATAGATTTAGTTATCTGCTGTCTTTGAGTTGCAGTAAGATTTTGATTTTGTAATTGTAGATTTTGACTCTTTAAAGTTTCTTGAAGATTCACAATCTCAGAATTTATTTTTTCAATCTTTGCAGTTGATTTAGGAGCTATTAAAGGAGTTTCTAATGGCTTTGGCTTCATTTTAAATCGTTCTTTGACTAACTGATTAAACTCAGCATTTTTAACTTTATCTCTAGCTAACTGCTGTAATGTTTCAGCAAGTTGAGGATTATCCTTTAATACTGTTTCTGCTGTATTTGTAAACTCTTTTATTTCTTTATCAATACTCTTAATAGTATCTGCATCCTTACTCCTACCTTTAGCTGCTTTTCTAGCTCGATTGATACCACTCAAAAATGTCGCATGAAACAGTGGAGATCGCTTAATTTCATTCCATCCTTCTTCGCGTTTATCAGGATCAACTAATTTGAGCCAATCTGTAGCCATATCACTCATAAACTTTGCCATTTCTGATAGACCCTGAATAGGAGATTCTGCTAAAGTCATACTCATAACAGGAGCTATAGCTGTAAGCATTACCAGTTCTTTTGCCACCCTTCGGGTAATTGGATCTTCTTCTTTTGGCTCTAAATACCGCAATAATGGCTCATATTGATATGCAGTAGCTTGTCCTTTTATATCTTCAGCTCTTTCAGGATTTTCTTTAAAAAACTGAATACGCTGTTTAGATTGATTCCATGACTCTCTCAACCCGTCTAAGAATCCATCATCTTCCTGTTTAGGTGGCTCATCTGCTGCTGCTGTAAAATAGTATTGAGGTTGTTTAACACCTCCAATTTTATTAGGCAGATTAATACCAATAGATTCAATCTGTACTTGCTCTTGTTTAGAAGGATTTTGCTTTAATACCTGAAATGAATCATCTTGCGGTTTGGGAAATAACTCAGGTTGTGTTTTCTGTAAAAGCTGAGTTAGCTGACTGTCACTAAAATTTTCAAGACCTGGATTATTTAAACGAAATGCCTCAATTAATTTGTCGGACATTTTACCTCACCACATCCCAACTGTTTTCAAAGTCACTTATATCCCCACCTATATATCTAAGTTTACCAAAAACAGGATCATTGATAACATCACCAACTTGAACAGTAACTCTTCCACTGGATACATCTTGTAGCATAACTTCCTTTTCAGATGGTACTTGCGGTGAAATAATATCAGGCGACTCATCAAATAGTGTTAAAAATGCAGGCTGATTTTTTGTAGGAACAAGATTTCCCTTTGCGTTTGCGATTTGTTCTTCGGTAGCAAATTCCTCCTGATTAGTAGTTTTATTTAAAACTTTCTTTGTTGCAGGTCTTTTTGGAGTACCAAAAGCGATATTAGGATCATTTTCAACCTCAGATTCTGTAGCTCGTATTACTTCGCCTGTTGTTTTATTATATGCTTCATACTTCTTTTCTTGCGTAACTACTCTTGGAGCTGTAGAAACTTCCTTCCAACTAGGCTTCCCAGTAGATTCATCAATCGAGTAAGATTCTGTAATGATTTTATCACCTACTTTTCTCTCTCTTGTTTCTCCAATTTCAAACTTTTTAACTGGATACCTTTCTTCTGGTATCATTGCACCAAAGTTATCTTTTCCAATATTTCTTAGTGTAACATCATTAAACACTCCAGTATTAATAACTGCATCATCCAATGCTTCTACGCTTGGATACTTCAACCCCTTAACCTGTAACTGCCTTAAATTTGATGCTATTTCAGTATCATCAACCAAATTAGCTAATTGACCTATTTCATCTGTCTTGGACTTTAGTTCTTTATTTAGCAATTTTTGCTTCTTTTTATCCTCTTCAGCCTGTTTCATCGCATTCTGCAACGCAGTATTTGCTCCTTGTGAAACTCCTGCTGCAAATGAAGCAGCGACAGCTTCTACCATATTTGGTCTTTTCTTTACTTTAAATTTGAACGCCATTACTGCACCGCCTTTTCATAGTTCACCATTTTAATTCCATTGATTTCAATGACTGCATCCTGATTTACCTTTTCAACATCTTGTGCCATTACACCAATCTGAGGCTTTGTACCTCCTTTATAAGTAAACACATATACTGGTAAGCCATTATGCAACCTTCCTACTTCAGATATACTTTTCTTCATTCTACGATCAGATAATGCTGCTACTGCTTTTGCACCTAATGCTGCACCTGCTGCTGTACCTGCTGATCCAAGTATAGATTCCCACCACTCTGGTTGAGAATCTAACTGTGCTTGAATTTGAGCGCGTTGTGTCTCCTCATTCATCATAAACTGACTCATTGCATCTTGTAATCGAGCCTGATTGTATTCTGCGCCAATCTCTGTAGGAACAAACTGTGCTAACTGTTGCTGTGTAGTTGCTTGACTTCCAGTGATATAATCCTGTAAAGATCTTTGATTTGCTTCCTGAATTCGTGGAGTAAGTGCCTCTACCTGACTCATCTCACCGCCAGAACCTAGAATTGCTCTTGTTAACTGGTTTAAAAGTTGACCTTGAGTCCTTGCTCCTCGGTTTGCAGCTAACTCTTCCCTTAGTCTACCTGCTTCAGTAATCCTATCTTCAAATTTGGAGACATCCTCTTCTAATCCAGCTACACGATCTGATTCAGTTTTTGCAGCCATTGCTTCTTCTAAAGTAGCGTATGACTGACCAGTATTTGTGTCCTGAAAGTTTCCAAAGCTCGTTTGAACGATTCCTTCAGGTATTCTTTCAGCTTCAGCAGCGAATTTATCTGCTATTTTTTTTACTGATGACTTATTAAATGATGCAAATGGGAATCGTCTTAGTATATCACCAGTCTGATTATTAACGACTACCCAACTATCTCCTCTTTGCTCAACTATTATCATAATGTTTCTCCTATAAATCTTTTGCCTGTTTTAATTCTGAAAAATGCCAATTACCTTTAATCTTTGTAGAGATGTATGCTTTTCCATTAACCATACACACTCCCATATCTCCATCCTCACCTTCGCTGTTAATAAAAAA
>Ga0213859_10000356_pt1 | contig 20727 bp, 15 predicted proteins | sample PICome_2_FD_160133 | JGI IMG/M metagenome (GOLD analysis project Ga0213859, IMG submission 160133) | Coastal seawater microbial communities near Pivers Island, North Carolina, United States - PICO304 | ecosystem: Environmental > Aquatic > Marine > Coastal | place: USA: North Carolina...
CACCATATGAAAGATGGCCATCTTTTATTTTTTCATTCGTAACCTTCATTATACTTTCATATTCAGTATCATAAGGTCTTAAATTTTCATCATCAAACCAAATTCTAATATCCCATTGATATAACTCTACTCCAAATTTTTTTAATATTAGTTTTAATGCATCTATCTCCTTTTCAAATTTTTCATAAAAAGATTTTTTGTATTTTCTTTTTAAATTTGAAAATTGGAAAATAATATCTTTTTCTTCTTTACTGTTATATAAAAATTCATTATTGGCCATCCATAAATCATTAATTGGTAATAATTTATCTTTTTCATTATTAAACATAATAGTACCCCAAGGTAGTGTATTGGATACAACTACAATATCATGTGGTTTCATATACTTAATAGAAACTAAAATTTGATGAAGTATCCAATCGGTAGATGCACCACCAATAGATACATTTTTAACCACCATGTTTAATTTATCAGCTACTATTTGTGTAAATATTTTTTTATCTTCTTGATAATATGGGTCTCCCTTTAAACACCCAACCCCCTTAGTTACACTATCACCAAAAAACCAAATTTTATTTTTCATTACAATATACTCTACACACTAATATACAAAAAAAATTTAACTATTCCAAGTCTTTTCTGAAAAACTTTCCGAGAAGATTATCATTTAAAGAACACTCATCACCAAGGACATCATGTGCAAATTGTTCTTGTAGTTCGTAATATGTGAGTGATTTTTTATTTGAACAGAAACGAAGTATTTCTAATTTAAGTTGATTATTGATATCATCTCTTCTATCTTCATTAAGAGCTTTTTCATTTTCATCAAACCAACTTTTCACTTCTTTATTGGATGAACGATACGTTTTCCAATCTGATTCTTTGGTAACCATTTCGTATTTTTTCATTCTCTTATCTTCAAGAGCAGCAATTTCTTTTTTACCGAAATTTCTTTTACGAACTGAAACTACTTGTTTTTTTCCAATATAGTATTCATCAGTTTTACCATTTGTTATTTTGTAAATAAACCCAAATACATCTTCGGGCATGTCTGATAATTCGGTTATTAGTTTTCCTTTATATGTCCATGTCATAGTTAAAAATTTTGAAATCATTTTCATACCTTTCTCTTACCCAATCCTTCATCCACTCTTCGGTATAAAAAGATTTATAATAATCTTCTTGTTTTAAACCTGGATGTCTTTCGTAAATAGGATTGTTATTTAGATGAGGTAACTGTTTATCTATATTGAGTTTTTTAAATATTTTTAAAGTATCTTCTTTTAAATTTTCATATTTTCCTATAAATGAAACTTTTTTATTTTCAGAAGAACCAGCAGTAACAAAATAATATTGAGGCATCATCCAAATATTAGATGATAAATCTGATTTTAAAAATTCTGAAAAGGATGTTGTGTATTCATTTTTTCTCACACCATGTTGGTAAGCTGATTGTAATCGTGTGAAAGGATTTCTTACAAATGTAAAAATAAAGTAATCCTTAACCTCATCTAAAGCACGAATAGAATCGTGCATTGTAACTTTTTCTGTCCCGTCTATTTCGTGAAGGACAGAACTTATGGAAGTTCCACCTGTTTTAGGAATATGAATAAATGCCCATTTCTGAGCACAATTTTTAAGTAAACTCAAAATAAAAATTTTATCGTGATACCGAATCAGAATATTTTTTCTGATTTAATTTTCCACCTCTTGCTGTTGCAAGTGCCTTTTCATCTTTGTGAAGTTTGTTTGTATTATCAGCAGAGATAGGAGTTTTATCTTTACTCTTATCTGCTAATTTTGAAAATTCTGATTTGTTGTATAATTCTTCAATTGAAGCCATAATTTATCTCCTTTGTATAATATAAATATAATTTAAGTATCGAAACGAACAATAAAGTTCATATCATAATCTGGTAAATTCTTAATAGGTTTGGGTAATTTAGCAATTGCTAACATATCACCATCATTATCATATAAACCAATTGTTGTAATATAAGTTGTTAAGTAAGAACCTGTTGGGTCTACTGAGGCAGATGTAAAGTAATCATCCCAAGAACCACTAACACTATGGTCAATACTACCACTAAAGAATTCTCTTCGTTTTATATCAAGTACTTCTTTAATTTTTTTAGTTCCACCTACAATTTTATTTTGTAAACCAGTTGTTTCAAAATCATAAGAACCACTCAAAATAACCTGTACTGCTGATGGGTTTTGTGAATAATTAAATTCTCCAGCTTTAACACTAATCAATACTTCAGTTTCATATATTGTTTGAGTTGATTTAAAATCTAAAACATAACTTGAAAATTGAGTTGCGTTTGTGAAAACTAATAAACCATCATCATAAAACACATTACCATACTTTTGTTCATCAATATCTAATCCATCAAAATCAAGTGGAATCGATGTTTGTAAAATGTTATTTTGAGCATCAAGTTTTACTACTTGAACCACATCGGTATCTGTACCAAATGTTAGTGTAGCTAGTCCAGATTGTACATCGAAATCACTTATTGTACCTGTAAATATTTCTAAATCATTATCTTGAATAATAATTTCTTGTGTTTGAAAATCTAAAGATACAAGAGTATATAAAGGAACATTAGATACAAGTGAACCATATCCATCATCTTGATATGTTAGACTATTATCAGTATCTTCTAAAGATATGGAATTTCTTTTTATTTCTTCACCATACTTATTTTGAGGTATAGCAATTACATATACAGTATCACTAATACTTCTTTCAGTACCTATATTATACGGATTAGAAATCGTACCAAATACGTTTGTAAGAGTTGCTTCTTGATTGTAATACTTTGATTTAATAGAACGATATAATGAAGAAGTAACAAATCCACTTTGAGTAACAGAGGATTCAATATCATAGTATCCTTCACCAACAGAAGCAGAAATTACTTCATGTTGCGTGTTATTAACTTCCCATTGTTTATAAACTTGGAAAGCTCTTTTATTAACACTTGATTTTGGTATTGTTTTTAACATAGTGTAATTCCTCTATATAAATATACAGAAATAAAAAACCCCCACCGAAGTGAGGGTTTTAGGTCTTAAAACGTTTATTTTAAGAGGGGTAATATTTTAGAAATCAAGTTTAACTTTAATTAAAATTTCTTTATCAAATGATTTAGGAATTGGTTGTGAAGTTTTAGCTACTGCAATCATTTCGTTTGCATCATTATATAAACCAACAGTTGTAATAAAAGTTTTTGGGTCTCTTTCGAAAGTTGATTCTGCAAATGTACCATCTGTTCCTGTTGTGAATGTTGGATTGTTTGAGAAGTTAAACTCTCGGTTAGTTGCTCTTACGAAGAAGTGTTGTGTAGATACATTTTCAGTTCTTCTTGCTTCGAAATCTCCACCACCTACAATTGCATTGTGTAATAAGAAATGGTTTTGACCTTCTCTACTAACACCACTATAAACAGATGCACCTTCGTTAGAACCACTATCAATTGATGTTCCAATTAAATCGTGCACTGCATCTGGATTTAAAACGATTAATCCCTGGTCAGGATAAAATAATCCGAATCCTTGTCCATTTGAAGCAGTTAATGAATTAACAGTTGCTTCTGATTCTGAACCTAAATTCAACGAACCACTACCTACATTAAATATTCTACCTGCCTTACCAACTCTATCTGAGAATTTCTTACCACTATCATCAATGAAAGTGTGTGTTCCTGTCGAACCACTAAGTACTAATGACCAGTTTCCAGCATCCATTTTTTCTTTGTATCTGGCACGTGATACATTGATTACATAGATATCTGAAGAATCATGTAGTCCTTCTGATGAAGATGAAACAAATGTAAATAATTCATCATCTTGGTCTAAAAGAATTGAACGATATTGTGCATAAGTTGCTTTTGTTGCTAATGTTGATGAATCTGAATTTGATAATGAAACAGAACCACTTGCATGTTTGTGTCCATAAGCAACAGCATATTGTACAGCTGCTGATGAATTCGTTGCTGGGTCTGTATTATAAACATTAACATAGTAATCTGAACTCGCTGCTGATACCTGAGTAGATGATGTATAGAATGAAGTTAAACTTCCTGTATCACCACTCCATAGACCAGTTGTAACGATTTCAACTTTACCACTAATTTGGTCGAACTCTGTAAATCTTTTATAGATGCCCGATGTTACACTTGCACCTTGAGTTGCTAATTTATCACCACCTACAAGATATTGGTTAACAATCGATGCAATTTGTTCCGATGTTAAGTTCCCCTGCTGAGCGGATAAATAATTGGCTAACTCTTGGGTTAAGTTTGCTCCTGCCTGTCCTGATATTTGTGCCATTTTATATTATTCTCCGTTTTTTATGTTGGTTGTACATAAGTAATTGTTACTGGAATAGATTGTGAACCACCAGTTTCGTTACCATATACTGTAATCGTTGTTTTAATTGTTGCTGTAATATTTGGATTAGGGATAAATGTGAATGTTAATCCAGTCTCAACTGCTGCCGTTGCAGTTAATTCATCACCTAAGAATGTTGGTGTTCCTCCTGCTCCATCTGCTAATCCACTACCAACGATTGAACCAGCATTCTTATTAGCAAGAATTACTGTATATCCACTTTGTGTATTACCACTTGGTGAAGTTGTTGGTGATAAGTTCACCTGTCCACCATTTTGAGTTGTAGAAATTGAAGGGACTCCAAACTCAACTTTAGGAATTTTAGTTGTACCTTTAGGTAAGGTAACTAATTTATATCTTAAAACTTGAGTTTCATCTGGTGAAGCTTCAGTTACAGGTATTGCCTTAATAGAAGCATCATAATAAGCACTTCCCTTTGGGTGTGCTGGTTCGTAAAGGGTATAATCAATTTCATCATCACCCAAAGCAAACTTTGTGATGTTTAAACCTTGTCCAGCTGCTAACTTCTCTCTACCCTTCTTAGTAAGAATAGCATCTACTGTGATTTCGGTGTTATCTAAATAAGCCATAATTTAAAATTCCTTGTTATTGTTCAATATATAAATATAACATTTATTATTTTTAGTTATTTTTCTTTTATTAATCTACTTCTAAAATTGGTTCTCCACTTCCTCTACCACTATCGTTTACTCTCAATGTGTTAGGATTTGTTGTAAATGTTTGTACAGGCGAACCACCATCGGTAGTTGTAGCTGCAGTTTGTTTTGAACCATTATGAAATGAATTTTCCAATCCACTTGTCAAATCACCAACATTTCTATAATGTAGTGGGAAGTATCCATCAAGTGGTGTTACTTCAACAATATCACCTCCAACAGAAGAACTCATTTCATTTCCATCCGAACCTGTAAATGGTAATATATTTACTTTGTATCTATATTTTGTTTGTGTTACAAATTCTCTGCCTCTTGATGCATCAAAGAAATCTCTATTTTGCGGTACATCTTCAGTATAAGATTGTTTTAATAAATATATCTTAACTCTATCTTTTTGAACATTACCAAATGCATCTATATAAGTTCTCTGTGAATTTCCATTTTCACCATATAATCCAAATCCTAATCTTGATAGTGAATCAGGGTCCATTCCTATTTGTTGATATTTTGTAGAATCATATTGACCTTGTATAGAACCTGTAATTTTTGCATCGATATTAAATACAATACCTCCCATATCAGAACCAGAATTTACAGTCATTTCTCCAATCAAATTAATATCTTCTTCAGCATTTACACTTGAAGAATAGAAAGGAGTTGTACCTACTAAGGTAACATCATTTTCTGCATCAATAGTAGATGAATAAACTGGTGATGTTCCACTTAAGTTAACATCTTGTTCAACATCCAAACTCATTGAGTATTGTGGATTTGTTGAACTTACATTAACATCACTTTCTACATCTATTATTGTTGAATAATCTTTCTTTTCAGATGTAGGTCTGTTCCATTTAGTTTTACTTCTTTCAAGAATATGAGGTTCAATTAATAAACCACTTGATACTTTAGCTCTTGCAGGTACAAGTGATTCTAATGTTTCAAATAATGATTTATCAATATATCTTACAAGTTGAATATACTCATACAGATTTAAGTTGTATCTATCAAAGTAGTAATTTCTTAATTGTTTTAATTCAGTATATTCATCAGAATATTCATCTTGTGGATTACCAATATAATTATCAATATTAAATGAACCAAGAGATTTAAGAATATCCATATTAATCTCTTTGATTGGTGAGAAGAATAATCCTAATCTATCCGAATCAATCGGTGCCTGGTCAAATGATTTTTTAGTTGCTCTGCTTCTATAAGATAATTCTGTAATCTTAGTTTGAGTTTCAAATCTTACTTTGTTACTAAAATTAAATCCACTCGATGGTACATCTGCAGTTACTGTTCTATCATATGGTGTGTAATGATATGGGTAGATAGTATTATTATCAAATAAAGATGCAGTTGCGTAAGATTCTCCATAAGAACGATTTATAGAAACATTCTTAATATTTGGGTCTCCACTTGTACTTCTATTTTTTGGATATTCAAAATCTAATCTAAAAATTAAATCTTCAGTTGAAGATGAAACATGATTACCATCGATTGCATCTGGTAATAAAGTATGGTTATCTATTTTAGATTCAGAAATAGCAGTTGTCCATAATCTGAATTCATCAACCGAACCTGTTATATCAGTTCCACCGATTGAAATATATGAACCACTTGTCCATCCTTTTTCTGATGTGGTTAATGAAGCAGAAACTTGGTTTCTAATTCTTTCTTGGAATCCTTCTTTTACAAATACTTCAAATGTATCAGAACTACCCGTTTCTCTATTTACAACTATTTGTGTATATTCATCATTAAAGAATGGAATTGTATCAGTAGATGCTGATTCCGAACCTACCACTAACTGAACTTTAGCTAATGAACCTGTATCTGCTAATAAATTTAAACTCCAATCACTACCACTAATTAGTTGTTGATTTCCTCTAACTTCTGTATTAAATCTTAATTCAACCGAATTAGGATATTCTGAAGTACCTGAATATTCTTTCCAAGGTACATCTATTCTTTGAGAACCACTTATGTTAATTGCTGCAGTTCTATCTTCAAATGTAAATTTAGTAGTACCATCCAAATCAACATCACGAGGTCCTCCAAATTCAATAATAGTTAATAATGATGCAGGTATTCCATAAGTACTCATAGCAGCATGTAATGCTCTCTTTGTACCTTTGTGTTTGTAAAGATATGGTAGGTTATTAAGTAATCTTCTCCATACTTCATTTTGTCTATCTTTACCACTCATTGATGAAACTTCAGTTCCATCAGAATGTTTACCAAATGCATATTCCCAAAGGAATTGTGATTGAACTCCCATATCAGCATCCCAACCAAGAGATTCTAACATATGATATACTAAGTTATCGGTAATACCATTTTGATATTTGTTTTCTGCCTTTTTAGATTGAGAAACTCCTTTAATATGTGTCCATAAAATATCGAAGTGTTGCCCAACCATATCAAAGAATAAAACAAACTCTTGACCTTTATCATCTTCTTGAATATGTTGTGGTAAGTTATAAGTGAATCTTGATGTATTTAATTCATCATAATTTTGAGCAGATTCTATCGCACCATTATACCAAGATATAGCAGATGAACTATAAGCATTTATTAAACTACCAGTATCGTTTGTTTTTGGATAAGTTAAATTATCTGATGATGAAGATGTAAATAAGAATTTTTCAAAAGCATCAAATCCTTTTTTAACATCATTTATTTTTTCAAGTTGTTTGTTTGCTTCGTTTGTTACCGCAACAGAACCTGTCCAATCTGAACCAGATGTTAATAAATCGTATCTTGCTTCATATTGATTGATTAGTTTTATTTTGTAATAGAAATTTTCTACTCTTTCTTCAGCCGAAGAATATTTTACAAAATCTTTCCAATTATAATCATGAGTAGTATCAACAACAACTCCACCACTTACCATTGTAGATGATGATACAAAATTTATATTTAAGTTTTCTAATGAAAATTCACTTGATGAAACAAACTCATTAATAACTTGTGTTGATGATGTTGAACCACTTGCAATTAAATCATCAAGAATCTGATATCCAATATCATCTCCAACATCTAAATTAAAGTTAGGTGTTAGTGGAGTACAATGTTTTGTAACATCATCAATAATTGTTATTTGGTCAATTAATGGGATTGAATGAACTTTAGAAATCCAAACCTTATCATTAACATTTACAGTTATTGGTAGAGGTTCATATAATTTTAATACAAGAGATGGTTCAATATTTCTATATTTTATTTGATTATCTTCTTCATCTCTATATTCTTCAGAAAAAGTTCTATCATCAATTGCCCAGGTGCCAATTAATTTATTATCACCATCACCAAGATGTAAATAATGTGTTAATAGTGGTGAAACGTAATCATCAAATTCAGAAACATTTCTATTTGAAATAAATGCAGATTTTAAATCATTTACTACATTTGCTCTTCTTAATTTTAAATCTCCTTTATCAAACGTAATAGTAGCTTCTTCAGTTTTACCTGCTGTTCTTTCATCACCCTCTTCATTATAAGGAATGAATAAAAGTTTAAATTGAGTAACATCTCTATCTTCATCTAAATCACTACCAATAATTTTTATAACTTCAGCTACATTTAATGAAATGTTTCCTGATGGTGGAATTTTTTTAATTAAATGACTTTCACTAACTTTACCAGCATATACTAAGATATAGTTTGTGTTTATAGATTGCCAAGAAACCTCAAAATCAATATTGTATTCTTTAAAATCAGCACCTTTGATATTTTGAGGAAAGTTAATATGAGTAATATCAGGACCAGGTAGATAAGCTTTACTTTCTACCGTAATGATAACTTTTTCAAGTTCACCACTACCACCTCGTGCTGAAACAGGTTGTAAATATAGTACATACCTACCAACACCATTTGGAAAATCTGAGTTTTGTAAATTAATTACACCACTTGGTCCTATTTCTCGTTCTACATTACCTAATGTATAAATTACTTTATCTGCAAATGTTGTATCATAGACAACGTTAACATCATCAGAATTAGCAATGTTAAAAATTACATTATTATTTTCTACCTTAATTGTAGGTGAACTTGGGTCTGGAGTAAATACTTGTTTATTTGCGGTTACTACAAAAAAGTTTTCACCAACAGATAAATTAAAAGTAGAATCAATTCCTGTTTTAGTTTCTCCTCTTGTTTTATCTGTATTGTTTTCGTACTTATATTCTACTTGATGAGAATAATCATTTATACCAATACCATTAAATTGTATATAACAAGATGTATCTTTTCCAACTTTATTAACTGTTATTTGATTTAATCCATTACGAACTAAACCAGTTTGTCCATCAGAAGTAGTATATCTAATAATCTCATCACTACTTACATCTCCTTTTATTTTTATATCAAATACATTTACAATAGGAAGTGGAGGAGGAAGTTGAGGAAATCTAAAATATAAAGGTACTACTCTTGCCTTTTCAATTAATTGTATTCCATTTATTTTTTGAGGCTTTGGTGTAGGAAATGATGTAAATGAACCATTCGTATCTCTTTTTTCAATTATTAACTCATAAGTAGTCCACTCAAACGTTCCAATTGTTAAAGATGGTTTCTTAAAGTTTGTTGGTGGTATATACGGTGCAATTCCAAGAGTTGGTCTTGTTGTTGGTCTATCATAATCAATAGTAGGAATTCTTGTGTTTCCAAATCCACCAATATTAAAAATAGGTTGTCTACCAGATTCAAAAATATTAAAATCTGGCCTAAATCCTATATCAGAACGAAATTTAATTCTATCTTCAAAATCTGAAATTACAGTATCATCATCAAAATCTTTTTCAAGTACAGGTTTAATATTTTTAGATATTGTTTTTTGTACTGTTTTGATTCGATACGTTTCAATTGATTCTTCTTTGTTATTTGAAACTACATTTATTAATTTAGGAGTTAATAGTTCCTTTTCAGTAAAAGTTAATCCTGCCTTAGTAACTGTATTAGAAACACCATCAACAAATACGTTAGCTGCTTTTCCATTTTGTACCCCAATAGTAAATGTAATACTTTTACTTTTATCAAGCAATACTGGCAACGGCGGAGGATTATATCTACAGCTACCATCATCTCTTGTTGCAAATCTATTATAGTTTTTTGCTTTGGAATCAGTACATCCTCTTATGATAGTAGTACCACCACCACCTCGCGTGATACCACCGCCACCACCGCCTCCAACTTCATAATCAAACTCATCGACACGAAGAGTATCATCGAATCCTTCGTTGAATCCGTTGTTGAAATTTTCATCGTATATACCAAATTCTCTTCTTATCATTATCTATCCTATATCTGATTTACCTGTCTATCCTTTATTCTACCATCTAATGTTCTATTAACCGAATTTCCTTGTCCTGCACTTTGACCACTTGTACTTTGACCTCGTGTTTCTTCTTGTGGTGCAGATTGTTCAAGTGCTTTGTTGTTCTGGTCCTCAAAAAATTGTTTTGTGGATGTTTGATTTACCTGGTCATATGTATCGGTTACAATATCAAATAAAGCCCTTTCATTTTGGTCACTTAAATCCAACTTAACCCCACCAAGTGCACCAGCACCAATACCAGTATTTGCATTTTCGGTTAAGTTAATTCTATCATCAGTTGATATCCCACCACCAGTTGATATCCCACCACATGGTCCAATTTGAGTTGCTTTTAATCCAGCTGGAGTTACAACAGAACCTAATTGTGCACAAATAGTAGTTGTACTATTTGGTGCTAACGGAACTGATGTTTTTATTTTTCCACTCGAATCTTTATAACTGAATGATAACGATTGGCCTTTATATATTTCAATAGATGCTTCTCCATAAGGTGCTTCTTCATAAAGATATCCATCTCTAAAACTATTATTACCATATCCATACCTATCTCTATCACCATATCCAAATCCTCTGTACTCATCACCAGGATATCTTAGGTATGGTTCTCTTATACGATTGGGTTGTTTTACTGTTTTGTTTTTACTTACATTTGTAATTCTATAACTTGCAAGTACAGGTTTTATTTCTTTTATTTTTGGTGTTGTTCTTACATCACCTTTAAATTTAAAAGTATTATCATCATATGTTATTGTAAATGAATCATATTCAATACCTTGTAAATTTTTAACTACACCATCTTGTTTGTATTTTATACTCGCTACTTGAGACCAAACATAATACGTTTGAGTTTTTTGTGAAACTTTATCTTTGTATTTACAACTTCCATCATCTTGTGTTGCCTTTGGATTATAGTTTAACGCACTAGCATCCGTACAACCTTTAATCTCAATTGGGTCTGGGTCATTTTGTTGATATTTACAACTTCCATCATCTTCTTTTGCTTGTGGATTATAATTTAAAGCATCAGGGTCCATACAACCTCGTATAACAGCATCTATTTTATCAGGCTGAGTTGCTTCGTATAAATTATTAGATACACTCGATTTCAAAATTTGTTTTACCTCATCAAATGTAACCTGTTGTTCTGGTGTTAATTCATTATCTTCTTGTATTGTTCTTTTGGGTAAATAATACTGAATAATTAATCCAAGTGATTGTTCGAATACTTGATGTATCGTCTTTATCGATAATTCAACAATATCTAATTTATTTTTTGGCTTACCATAATTTAAATCTACAATATTCCATTCTCTATCATCAATAAAATAATTCATAGATTCAATAAATTTTTCTCTAATTTTTTGAATAAAAATTTCAATACTTTCAATTTTAAATTCTTTTTTTATTAAAGAATGATAAGTTGATGTATCTTTTTGTGTTCCTTTTATTCGAGAAAAAGAATCAATTACTTTTTGTGTTGTTATGTTTTGAATATATTGTTTTGCATAATAAATCGTATCATCTCTAAATTGTGAATTTCCAATAAATAAATTATATCTTAAATCTAAATCAGGGTTTGGTTGTTTTTTATTTTTTAAAGGTAAAACTCTAATTTCAGTTCTTGATGGTGAAATTTCATGAATCCATAATTTATCATTACTACCAGGTTCAGACCCAGCTCTTCTATTTAATAAAGTTACCTGAGTTTTAAAAATACCACTTGAGTACCCAGCTTCCTTTACTAATTTTTCAATATCAACTATAAACTCAGAAGCACCGTTTAATTTTTTTGTAAAGTTATTATTTGAAATAATAAAATATTCATTAATATTAGAATCATTTAAGTTTATGTATCTAACTAACTTACCATCTTCACCTTGTGGTAATTGATTTTCATTTACATCAAATAATATAAATTCAATCATATCAGCATTACCAAGACCGAAATAAGACTTACCAATCTCTCTCTCAAAGATTTTTCTATCTTCAGATTCTACTTTGTATCCTCTTCTTTCAACGATATCTTTAAATCCTTTAATTGCCATTTCTTGCTTCCAAATATTTCAACACCTTGTATCTTCTTTCACCACCAAAGTTATCATATACAAATTTACTAAATCCATTTCCGAATATAGTATGAATTAGTTTTCCAATCCAAATTCTTTTTCTATTTACCTTAACTCCCATTTGGTCTGCCATCCATGCACACCAATACTTTGATAGAGTATGATAAAATATATCTATTAAAATATGATTTGGGTTTTTCTTCATCCACTCAACAATAGGTCTTGACCACATCATGTACCCAACTACTAATCTTGGGTCTTTTATAAACATCATATCACCCCAATCTTCATCAGCTTTGTATATTTCATAAGGAAGATATCCTTGATTATATAACTCTACACAAATAATCTTTTTCTTTTTAGAATTTGCCGCGGTTGATGCTGTTGCTTGAGCTGCTTTAACTTGTTGGTTTGCTGCCTCAATCTGTTGTTGAGCAATTTGCTGGTTTGTTTCAATTGTTTGTTGGAGTGTTTGATTTGCAGCTTGTAACGATTTAACAATCTCTTTTTCAGATTCTAATTGAGATGCTAGTGTTTCTTTTTGTGCACCCAACCCTCGTGTTTGTGCAGTTAACGATACTCTTTCTATTCCTTCCTTAGTTCCTTTTAAAACCGAGTTTTGGAAATCAGATAATAGTTGTTCATATCGTTTAGTTAAAGCATCAAATTCTGATTGAACAGTTCGTGTTAATGTTTCAGCAGCAATTACTTGGTTTTGTAAATCTGATATTTCAGATTCAAGTGTTGATATTATAGAAGATAAATCGGCATTTTCAACTGTTAACTCACCATTTTTATTTATTAATCTTTCAATTTCAGTAAGTTTATCTTCATATTTTTCATATTTAATATACCTACCTCTTGGTGGTTTTTTTTCTTTTATTAACTCATCAACTTTTATATCAATTGCTTTTTGTAATTGCTCTTCATCGTAATACGGTCTTTCTAAAGGAGCTGATGTTTCACCACTAAATGATGTTTGTTGTTCCTGTATTTGTTCTTGTGGTTCTAATAAATCGGTTTTTAATTTTGGTTGTATTTGTTTTCCTCTAATTTGTTCAGTTCCAAATGGTTTATCTTTTTTTAATGAAGCAGGTTTTACTTCCTTTCCATCAACTTTACGCACAACAATTCCTTTAGATGTATCTATCTTCGTTGCCTTTGAACCTTTTTTTACAAGTTCATCAATTCTAAATCTATCTTGTAAACTCATTTTATTTCTCTATTGTAAAAGTTAAATCCTTATCTACAAAGTATTCTATAACACCATCCCTATCTACTTTAATTTCAATATAGTAATCTCTATTGTATTCCCAGCTTGTTAAGTTTAATTTAAAATAGTTACCACTCGAATCACAACTAACTTTTGTGTAATCTGAGAATGGTATAATTATCTCTTCTGTGATTACATCTTTTATCTGGTAATAAGTAGTAGATGGTAAATATTTTACATCTGTGTAAGAATATGTGTTGGTGTATGTTTTGAGAGGATATTTCTCTCTACCGAAAACTCTGATTTCAGGTTTACTTCCACGCTTATATCTGGCCTTTAATCTTTTGAATGTTACATGAATATCATCAGCAGTGAGTTCTGTTAATGAGCCAGTAGAGAACGAAGAATCATCCCAACCAATTCTTAATTTAGGTTGGTAAATAGTATTTGTTTCTTTTGAGAAGAATTTTAATTGACCGTAATCGTTTGTATCATTTTCTAATGAAGATGAGTATTTTAAAATAAACCCTTCGTTTGGTATAGAACCACTAATCCATGAAGTCATTGTATCAATAACATCCATTTCTATATCAGAGGTTTCATATGAAAATGATTGAGTTGAATATGAACCAGTAAACCAAGTTCCACCTTTACCATTAAATGAGCCAGTAGTATCTGCTGAATGTGAATCTTGTGTCATCCAATTAACACCTGTTCTAACTTTATCCCAAGAAACACCATCTGTACTGATTTCATCAAATCTTGTACCGATTCCCATATCCCATGATTGGGTTACCGCATATGCATATATTGTGTAATCTGTTGGTATTTCATCAGATGAATCAGCTTCTCTTAGAATAAGTTCAGCTGAACTCATAGTTACATCTCCACTTACTATTGATTGAGAAAGTGATGTTGTATCAAACTTGATTAGTGTGTGAGCAATATCTTTTAAGTTTCCATAATAAGTTTTAGAAACTTCTAATATCTCATCCAACCCTGTGTTTTGTGTTGGTTGTTGTAAGTAAATCGTTGCATCTTTTGATGCCGTTACAAAGTAATACATTATACAACCCTCCCTTTTATATCTTTATTAGGAAACTTAACTTCAAATACAGATGGGTCTAAAGATGGATAAACCATTTTACCTTTAGTTGCATCTTGTATATTATATGAATGTTCCGAATAACTACCCAAACATTTGTTTACTATTTCACACTTAGGTACTGATTGTACTCCCTCTACTCCTGCAATTAGTAATTCTATTTCAGAAATGTTGATTGCCATATTAAATGTCCAATTATCGATGTTAAAGTAATCTTTCAATTCATTTATACATCGTGTAAGAACTTCTCTTTTATTATATCCACCATAAACTCTGATTTCAAAATCTACACCTATGTTTATGATAAACCCATCAATAACATTAACACCATCAGTTAACATTCTATATTCTCCTAAATAAGTTTTTAGGTTTTCTTTAATAGCCTTATTTAATGATGTTAGATATTTACTTGAATCATATCCAAGTACATATAAGTTAATTGCAAATGGATTATTCTTTTCGTTTATGTTATTTTTCTTTCCACTTAAAAATCTTCTTACTTCATCTTTAACTTCTTGTTCAGTAGAACTTGATTCTTTTAGTGATTGGACCAATCCTGCAAATTCTTCTAATGAATCAGGATTATTTAAAATAGATGAAGGTGAATTATTATCTAACTCTCCATCTGGTGCACAATATGCTTTTGCAATACCACCATACTTTGGAGGTAACGATAACGCTCTTACTTGATAATCTTTTCTTGTTACCGCTCTGTTTTGTGAACCAAAGTTTGCTAATGAATTTTCTCTAATCTCTTCGATAGATTCTGCTCCTCTACCACCTCTACCTGGAAATTCGTTCTCTATAGCAACTGAAGCTTTCATTCTGTTATAAAGTGTTAATTCTGCCGAACTAAATACACTCGTATCTTCATCAAACGAAATAGAATTAATTTTTGTTATTTCTTTTGAAGCAACATTGGATTCAACCCCACCACCTACTAAGTAAGAAACAGTCAATGTTGTATTTGCAGGAGCCTGTCCATATGTTTTAGTTTTTAAGAAATTAGCAGGGTCAAATGATGCACCCAATCTATCTATGGATGAATTTAATCCTAATCCAACATTTTTAAAGTTTGGTATTAATGTTTCATCTGATGATGTTGAGTTACCTCCTCCAAATATTATTGAAGTTGTATTATCTTCATTTACCTTTGTAGTAAATCTTCTTGATGTTTTTATAAGTTTTAAAACACTCGATACAGAATCTTTAAATTGTGCTAAATCTTTATCTGTTTGTTCTGAAGTTGGGTAGTCAACATAAACCATTTCTTGTGCAAGATAAGGAACTTGATACCATTTGTTTCCATTTGAATCTCTTACATCATAGATATCAATAATGTTTGTATCCGCTAATCTTATTTGTGAAAATTGTTGAGCAGTACCAAACTGAACAGATGTTGTTTTTAATTCAGCTGAAATTGCATTTACATATTTTTTTATTAGATATTGTGTTGGTTCGTTTGTGTTTGAATCTCTTTGATATACAACAACTTCTCTATCTGTTTCATCATTGAAATCTAAAAGTTCGGTTGTTCTAAAAATAATTCCACCATTTGATTCACATACCATACCTTCTTTGATTCTTAGTGAATAATCATAATCTGGTCGTATTGTACTACCACTACCAGTAGCTGGTACTAATTGGTAAACAGATAGTTTAACAATAGCAGGTGAAGTTACTTTTGGTTTGTATCCTAAATAAGAGGCCAATGCAATAACATTTTCCTTATCTTCTGCATACAACATTAATGATTCTTTTAAAGTATCATCTGTGTAGTATGAAAGTATATCACCCACATATGATGCCATTTCAATAAACATCATACCTGGTGATGATTCATTAAAATCAGAATAAGTTTTTGGGAAATATGCTTTTGCGTAATCAATTAGATTTTGTCTGAATTTAGCAAAATCTTTATTAAGATATTTTATATCTCTCCCTTGATTACTTCTTTTTGTTACACTATTTAAAGCCATCCTTTATTACTCCTGAATTCTAAATGTTATCTCTTGTGTTTCTATTTGGTTACCAACTGTAAACTTAATGTTCATATCTGCTCTGTGCATATCTTTCATTTCATCAGTCATTTTAATATCAACTTCTTCTATGTTTATATATGGTAACCAATAACCAACACTCTTAGTTATGGTTTCTGTTAACTTATTTTCAAAATCATCTGTCATTTGTTCAAACAAAAGAGAATGTAATCCAGTACCAAAGTTTGGTTGCATTACTCTTTCACCTTGTTTAGTTAACAAAAGATTTTTTAAATTTGTCTTAGCCTGTTCAAATGAAGAAAAAGATTGTTCAAAGAAACCCGTATTACCTCTTTTTAAAGGCAAGGTTATACCATACGCAAAGTCATTAAATTCTTTGGTATCTTTTACAACTTTTCTATCAAGAACATAAGCCATCAGTTATTCCTATCTCTTAAATTTTTTAACAAGTTCTGAATTATCTCTGTTTAAAATTCTATCTAATCCAGGTAATCCTGTTTGAACTCCAAGACCTGTTTTACTTGGTCCCCTTTTTATATCACCATAACCCATTTGAGATGCCATTTGAGCTCTCATACTTTCAAGACCACCTCCTGCAGTTGTTTGAGTAAATGAAACTGTTTTATCCATACTTTCATTTACAGGTTGTTGAAATTTATCTAATACAGATTTTTGTTCAACTCCACCTTTTCTTTGTTCTGCGGTAAATGGTTTTGTATTATTTAGTACCTCATTTAAAACAGCATTTTTTGTAAACTGTTTTTTAGGTTGTTGTCTTTCTTCTTGTAGTGCCTGTTCTGCCATTTGAAATGGGTCTACTTCCTCTTCCACGATTTGCGTGGAGGAAGCAGCAACACCTCCCCTCTCCTCCGATAGAACTTTCATTCTACGAGATACTTCTTCTTCTAAAATCTTAGGAAAGGTTTTAGTAAGAAATCTTTCGTGATTTTTAGCCACTTCAGCTTCTACAATTACTTTAATTAATTTTGCTAATTTCTTAGTATCCATTATAAATTGTTTTCTTTTATCTTAATATAAATATATTCTTTATGATTTTATGGTTATGCACAATCAGGTGGGTTTACAAATCCTAAATACTTTCTTGGTACTTTTTGAAATACACCACATCCATTTCTATCAAAACCACCACCACTTGTGTTTCCCTCTATTGTTATAATACCACCAGTTGCAGTTACACCAGCAACAATACCAATATGATGTGCATCGGAGGGTGAACCATATAAAACAGCTGCACCTACTTTTGGTTTGGTACTCCAATATCCTTTTTGTTTTCCCCAATTCATCCAATTATCACAACTTGCTCCTCCACTTGGTGTTTCTAAACCTGCTTCTTGCCACCAAGTTGCAACAGCGGCAGCACACCAATAATAACCACTACCTGTTTTTTTAACTTTAGCCTGATTATCCAATCCTACATTATCAAACATATCATCAATCCTACCTCGTTCATTTTTTTGAACTCCACCAGGGAACCCACCATAGTTTTTACCAGGAGGTGTACCTGTTTCTAAAATACCAATATCTCTTTTTGCAATTGCAACAATCTTAGTACCTTGTTCACATTTATATTCAGGTGGTGTGGTTTCTTCAATAGCTTTCAATTCTTCTTCTGATAATTCAACAGGTGCTGCATTTTTTTCTCCTGTGTTTATTTCAGATTTTTTTAAGTTAGAATATTCTTTTGCAGATGTTCTACCATTTTGAGGTAAGGATGTATCGTTTGCAACAGCATCTGCCTCATCTGCCTCTCGTTGAGCTTCTTGTTTATCTGCATCTGACATAGTTAATCCTTCCAATAAAGCCTTTGATATTTTTTTTATAGTTTCAAATAAACTATCACCTGCCTGTGGTGGTTCGAATGGAACACTTGGACCGGCAGGAGGTATTGTAAACCCAGTCCAACTTCTAATACCAGGTGCTGGTGGTACAAGAGGAAATCCAGGATATAAAGATATTGTTATATACAAACCTTCAATTGATGTAAGATGAATTTGCATTGCATTAATTAACTTGTCTAAAAATACACCCGAATCCATTGTTGTGTTTAAAGGACCAACACTCGGAAATTGACCAGGAGTGGTTACAAATGCGGATACCGTAGTTACGTTTTGTATAGCCCCTGTAGCTGGTATGATTGGAGGAATTCCCGTCATTAAAGTTGCTCCTGTCCAATAACCAACAACTCCTTTTCCAATATCATCTATAAAAGTATGTTGTCCCTCTCGTTTACTTAATGCAGTACTACAAGCTAAAGTAACCAACGTTTGCATTAGTGGTTTGTTATCTTTAGCAATAGGTATTTGATTTATTGTTTGGTATCCTCTACGAACCGCCATATCATATTCATCAGTAAGTTTTTTTGCGAAATCATTATAGGAATTTATACCTGGCTGATTTCCCATATAACTCAACATATTTTGTTTGAATATAGCAAAAGACATTTTTTATTCTGTAAAATTTTGTGTAGATAATATTGTATCTAATTTACTTTGTATCTTCGCATACGCCGATGCATTTGTTGGAGGAGATGATGGACCAGCTGGAGTAGGATGAATTTCTTTTTGTAACTCATCAAGTATTTCACTTAATATATCAATTAGAGTTTGACCTCTTGCAAGTGGTTCAGATTGACTTTCAGTATTCAGATATATATCCCCACTTCCACCCAAGAAGTACATATCATTATCATTAGTTGTAGTTCTATATTCACCATTCAAATCAATCGATGCACCATCTTGGCCATTATCAAGTGTAAATTTACCATCCGATATAAACGAAATATTTCCTTTGGAAAAGAAAATCATTTCTTGAGTTTTTGAAGATAAGATAATCCTATCACTATTTATTAAAATTTGATTACCATCTAACTCTTCTGGTGCTTCATAATATTCTGCAGATTCTGCTGTTTCAACTTTTACATCTCTGTTACCTGGTACAAATGGTAATTTGTATTTATTACTTGATAGTACAATAGTAGAACCATCATTAATAATATCTTCTTCAACTAAATCACCTTCTTTTATTTCTGTTTCAGGTTCAGCTTGTTTATTTCTAAAAATTATTGTTGGTGAAAATTCTTTATCTTCATTATTATATCCACTAAATCGTATTGATTGACCATGACGAGTTTGTAATAATCTATCACCCTCATATAGCTTTAATTTATTTACAGGATTTTCACCAGTAAAATATTCACCAAGTTTAAATTCTTCAGAACTATCTGTGTTTGATGTTGATGTACCAGTTTGGGATACAGATGAATACGATGATGCTTTGTTTGGTTCTTCTTTTTCAGGATACAACGATGTAATTGCCTCGGGCCTTGCTGATGCCTTTTGTAATAATTTACCAGACATTCTTTGATAAAACTTACGAGCCCCTCGTGTTATTAGATAAACATCTTCTCCTATAAGTGGAATATCGATATCACCACCAGTTCCATCTGGCATGTATATTGGTAACTTTTCAATTGGAGCATTTCTATCATCAAGGGTTCGTACTACAACACCACCAACTTGAAAGGCACCGGCCTTTCCACCAGTAAATACATCTTGAAATGCCTCTTCATAAACTTTTACTCGTGGATGATTTTCATCTAAAATAACATCAACAACAGTTCCAGTTGGAAGTTCTGTACTTCTTATTTTTTTATTTGTATTACTCGAACTAAGTGATTGTACTAAACGATTTGCCATTATTTATTTACCTTTTGTTTAAGTTCTTCTATTTCGTTTGTAAGTTCATCAACCTTTAAATCTTGTTCATCTGCAACTTCTGAAATTGTTTCATCTAATTGTTTTAAAAGTTGTTCTTTTTCTTCATCTGATAAGAATCCAGCATCTCCTTCTGCTTTATGTTGAGCACCAATGATTCTTTGAGCAATTGCTGCCATCTTAATTAGAGCATCAT
>Ga0213859_10000357_pt1 | contig 20707 bp, 21 predicted proteins | sample PICome_2_FD_160133 | JGI IMG/M metagenome (GOLD analysis project Ga0213859, IMG submission 160133) | Coastal seawater microbial communities near Pivers Island, North Carolina, United States - PICO304 | ecosystem: Environmental > Aquatic > Marine > Coastal | place: USA: North Carolina...
TCCAATCCTAGATGATAGGCAAATGACATTTCCATCAACGTGGTCATGACGCCTCCATCACTTCTATCATGATAAGCAGAGATAAGATCTTCTTTATTTAAGAAATTAACCACATCGAAGAATCGTTTGAAATAATCAGGATCATCTAAATTAGGTGTTTCATCACCAATTTGATTGAACACTTGAGCAAGAGCAGAACCACCCAGTCTATTCTTTCCAAGACCTAAATCAAGAAGATAAAGAACACTTCCTGAATCATTTTTTAGTAGTGCACTTTTCTGATGTCTGACATTTGGCGTTTTTGAAAAGGCTGAGATGATTAAGGATAGGGGAGCGGTAATAGACTTTTGCTCACCATTTTCATTCCAAGTGCTTTTCATGGACATAGAGTCTTTGCCTACAGGGATTGTCAATCCAAGCTTTGGACATAGGTCTTCACCAATCGCTTCGACGGCCTGATAAAGTTTTGCGTATTCACCTGGATGACTCGCAGCACTCATCCAGTTGGCACTTAGACTAATGTGACTCATATCTTCTACATAGCCACCCAGCATATTGGTTAATGCTTCTCCAACACTCATCCTGGCTGCTGCTTCTGCATCAATAAGCGCAAGTGGCGTTCTTTCCCCCATGCTCATTATCTCGCCGAAGTAATTATCATAATCCGCAATTGAGATGGCGCAATCCGCAACAGGCACTTGCCATGGACCTATAAATTGGTCTCTGGCCACCATACCCGTGACTGTTCTGTCCCCAATTGTAATTAGGAAACTTTTACTAGCAATGGTTGGTAACTGAATTAAACGATGAATAGCATCATCTAATTCAATTCCATCTATTTTGAACGGGTAAAGTTTCTTATCAGAAGTTTGGGTATCAATCGATGTTTTTGGAGGATTGCCCAAAAGAACTTGCATTGGAATTTCTATTGGATTATTACCAAATAAATCATCATGCAATATCAACTCTTGTTCATCAGTCGCCTCACCAAGAACTGCGTATGGTGCTCTTTCTCTCTGGGCTATTTGATCGAACAAGGATAATTTTTCCCTATCAATAGCCAAGACATAGCGCTCTTGGGATTCATTGCACCATATTTCCAAAGGGGACATTTGTTTGTCATCATTTGGGATGTTTCTTAATTCAAATCGACCACCCTTACCTGAATCATTTACCAATTCTGGCACACCATTAGAAAGCCCCCCAGCGCCAATATCATGAATAGAGATAATTGGATTTTCATTGCCAAGATTAGTACAACTGTCTATGACCTCTTGACACCTTCTTTGCATTTCTGGATTTGCTCTTTGAACAGAAGCAAAGTCCAAGTCCTCACTTTGGTCTCCGCTACCAACACTTGAGGCAGCACCACCTCCGAGCCCAATCAACATGGCCGGACCACCCAAAACGATGATTAAATCCCCTGAGGTAATTTCACCTTTTTTGACATGATTTTCTTGGATGTGTCCTAGACCACCAGCAAGCATGATTGGCTTATGATAACCTCGAATATCTCCATCTGGCATGGCCTGTTCAAATGTTCTAAAATAACCAAGCGTATTCGGTCTTCCGAATTCATTATTGAATGCAGCTGCACCAATTGGACCCTCAATCATAATATCAAGCGCAGAGGCAATATGACTGGGTTTTCCATATTCTATTTCCCATGGCTGGAGCGCGTTTTCAATTTTAAGATTAGAGACACTAAATCCACATAAACCCACCTTAGGTTTTGAGCCTTGTCCGGTAGCACCTTCATCTCTAATTTCACCACCAGATCCCGTCGCTGCACCAGGATCTGGAGCAATTGCGGTTGGATGATTGTGTGTTTCCACTTTCATGAGTATGGCCTTATGCTCTTCACAAGAGACATAACTTCTGTTTGCATCTGGATAAAACCTATTCGCTGAATATCCTTCCATGACCGCAGAGTTATCACTGTATACCGATAACAAGCCTTTCGGACTTTGATGATAGGTGTTTCTAATCATAGCAAAGAGACTTTTCTCTTTCTCAATATCGTCAATTTTCCAATCTGCATTAAATATTTTATGACGGCAATGTTCTGAATTTGCTTGTGCGAACATCATCAACTCAATATCATTTGGATTTCTTTCAAGTTTTTGAAAACTTTCAACCAGATATTCAACTTCGCCATCAGAAAGAGCAAGGCCTAATTCAATATTTGCCTTGTTAATAGCATCTTTTCCATTGGATAGAACATCTATAGAGTTAAATGATTTTGGCTCAAGATGGTGGAATATTTTTTCTCCATCATCAAAAGACTGGAGATATGACTGAGTCATTGGATCAATGAGAATTTGAGAGACTAAATCAGTCTCAGAAACAACTTGATCAAAATGATAAACAATGGCTCTCTCAATTCTAATAATCTTTTCCAAACCACAAAGATGAGAGATATCTGTGGCCTTTGAGGACCAAGGGGAAATCGTACCCAGTCTAGGTGTCACAATAAAAGTTTCTTTTGAATTTTTAAAGCTTACCTCAGAGGCATAAGACAGGAGTTTTCTGACTTTGCTTATTTCTTCTGAATCTAGTTCATCCTTAATCTCAGCAAAGTGAACATATTCAGCGCCAAGTAGGTTTGACTTAATTTTATTTAGTTTTTGTTTTAGGCGTTCAATCTGGAAGGATCTTAAGGCATTTATGCCTCCAAAGGTAACTATCATAATTGTTGCATCACTTCCTCAGAAATATCAGCATTGTGATAAACCTCTTGAACATCATCTAAATCCTCTAAATGGTCTATCAGTTTCATGAATTTTTCAGCATCCGTAAGGTTTAGCTCAACCCTAGTTGATGGCTCCATGGTGATCTCAGAATGAGTGGGCTCAAGCCCTGCTTTGATCAGTGCATCTTTAACTTCAAAAAAAGATTCAGGAGTCGTTATGACATCAACCGATCCATCCTCAGAAATCACATCCTCAGCACCAGAATCAATTGCCACTTCCATGATGCTGTCTTCATCTTCTGACTCGTAGCTAATGAATCCCTGTTTAGAAAATAAGTAGGAAACTGAACCGTCTGTGCCTAAATTTCCACCAAATTTCGAGAAAGCATGCCTGACATCTGCCACAGTACGATTTCTATTATCGGTCAGACAATCAACCATGATTGCTGTCCCTGAAATGCCATAGCCCTCATAGCGAACGTCTTCATAATTTTCACCATCAAGATCACCACTGCCTCTTTTAATGGCATTCTCGATAGTGTCCTTCTTCATGTTAGCAGCTAGCGCTTTATCGATGACTGCTCTCAGGGAGGGGTTGTTTTCCAAAACCCCGCCGCCCATCTTCGCAGCAACTACGATTTCTTTAATTATTTTGGTAAAAATCTTGCCACGTTTTGCGTCTTGAGCGCCTTTTCGGTGTTGTATATTATGCCATTTACTATGTCCAGCCATAATCTTCCTTCGTTTTCAAATATTTTAGATTTTTTAAATAAAAAATGGTCAATGATTGGCAGTGAAATCCAAAAGTTTTTGGATAGATTTTTTTGCCTGGTTCCCAATAGTTGAGTCAATTAAAATTTCGTTATTCTTATTCTTAAGAACGTTTAAACATTTTTCTAATGAATTCATAGCCATCCAATCACAATGAGCGCATGATTCACAATCAGCACTATCTCCCATCGATGGTGCTTCAATCAATTTTTTGTTTGGCGCTACTTCTGACATCTTGTGGAAAATCCCATTATCGGTTGCTACAATAAAGACATCTTCCTCACGATTTTTAACTGCCTCAATCAGTGCTGTTGTAGAACCTACAACGTCTGCAATATCAACCACCTCCTGAGGGGATTCAGGATGCACTAGGATGGCAGAATTTGGATAAAGTTCTTTTAAATTCAAGATGGCGTCCGCCTTAAACCTTTCATGGACCACACATGAACCTTGCCACAAAATCATATCTGCACCGGTTTCATTTTTTACATAATTCCCCAGGTGTTTATCAGGTGCCCAAAGAATCTTTTGGTTATTTTCTTTAAGATGATTGACAACTTTGAGAGCACTGCCTGAAGTAACTACCCAATCAGCTCTGGCTTTGACCTCTGCCGATGTGTTGGCGTATACAACCACGGTATGATCTGGGTGCTGGTCACATAATTTTGAGAAATCATCGATAGGGCAGTCTTCATCTAAAGAGCAGGTAGCCTGGTCATCAAGGACAAATACTTGTTTGTCAGGAGATAGGATTTTAGCAGTCTGGCCCATGAATTTAACGCCAGCAACGATAATCATATCTGCATCTGAATTCTGACCAAATCGAGCCATCTCAAGAGAATCAGAAACAATTCCTCCAGTCTCTTCAGCCAAATCCTGTAGATCACCACTGACGTAGTAATGAGCTACCAATACCGCATTATTTTTTTTTAGCTCTTGACGAATGGAATCTCTAATATCCATTAGGATTATTTTGATTCAGATGTTGTTTTGATGTTCAATTCCCTTAGGATTTTTCTAGGGACACCTGCTGGGGCATCGGTGAGAAGACAAGCAGCGGTTTGTGTTTTAGGAAATGCGATTACATCTCGGATGGAAGTACTCTCAGTGAGAATCATGACCAACCTGTCTAGGCCAAATGCAATACCTCCATGAGGTGGGCAGCCATATTCCAGAGCATTCAGTAAGAATCCAAATTTTTCATTGGCTTCCTCATCATCAATACCTAGGATTTCTAAAACTGTTTTTTGCATTTCTGACTCATGAATCCTGATAGATCCACCACCCACTTCTGAACCATTGATGACCATGTCGTAGGCACGAGATAGGGAAGATTCAGGATCTTTCTTGAGTGTATCAGCATCTACATTTGGAGAGGTAAATGGGTGATGAATTGCGGTGAAGCCACCCTCATCAGTTTTCTCAAACATTGGAAAATCAACTACCCAAATTGGTGCCCATTTGGATTCAAACAAATCTAAATCAACTGCAATTTTTTCTCTCAAATTACCAAGTGCCTCATTAACAATTTTAGTTTTATCTGCACCAAAGAAAATAAGATCACCAGTGTTTGCACCTGTTGCCTCAATCACTTTTTGGGTGACATCATCACCGATAAACTTTAGGATTGGTGAAGCTGGTCCGTCCTCATTCATTTTGATATAGGCTAGACCTTTTGCACCATAAATTGATACATACTTAGTGTAGTCATCAATATTCTTACGACTCAGTTTAGCACCACCCGGGACAAGCATTGCTGCGACGCGTGAACTATCATCCTGAGCAGGTCCTGAAAAAACCTTGAAGTCAACATTTTTCATCAAATCATCAATGCTAGTCATCTGCATTGAGATGCGCATATCTGGACGATCTACGCCATATAGACTCATGGCATCTGCATAAGATATTACTGGAAACTTTCCTGGAAGTTCGACATTAATAGTGGATTTGAAAAGCTTTCTGATCATATCCTCCATCATGTTCATGATTTCTTGTTCTGACATGAAAGAAGTTTCGATATCTAGTTGAGTAAACTCAGGTTGTCTGTCTGCTCTGAGATCTTCATCTCTAAAACATTTCACAATTTGATAATACCTTTCCATTCCCGACATCATCAGTAGTTGCTTGAAGAGTTGAGGAGATTGAGGAAGTGCAAAAAAAGTTCCAGGATGAGTCCTAGAAGGGACTAAATAGTCTCTAGCTCCTTCAGGGGTTGCTTTGGTGAGAAATGGGGTCTCAATATCAAGAAAGTCATTCTCATGCATGAACTCTCTCATAAAGTGAGTCACTTTAGACCTAAGACGAAGTCTTTTCTGCATTTCATCTCTTCTCAGGTCAAGATATCTGTATTTAAGTCTTACCTCTTCAGAGGTGTCAGTGGCATCGATCTGAAAAGGAATTGGTTTTGATTCATTAAGTATGTTGATTGAATCTGCAACGACTTCAATTTCACCAGTTTGAATTTTATTGTTGACCAAAGAATCATCCCTAGCGATAACCTGACCTGTGACTTGAAGTACAAATTCTGAACGAACTTTTTCACCAATTTTGAATGCATCATTATTCTCTGGATTAATAACAATCTGACACAAACCTTTCTTGTCTCTTAGGTCAAGAAATATGACACCTCCGTGATCACGTCGACGGTTTACCCATCCATTTAATGTCACATCTTTACCAATGAAATCCTTATTAAGATTTCCACAATACTCAGTTCTCATATAAACCCTTATCGACTTTTTCGGGAGCAACCACTCCCGTTGAAATAATTAATTTAAACGCTGCGTCAACACTCATATCCAGTTCTATGACGTCTTTTTTCGGAATCATTATAAAAAATCCAGAAGTTGGGTTTGGTGTAGTTGGTACATAGATATTGACCAAATCTTTTCCAACTTTATTTTCAATTTCTTCAACAGGACCGCCAGTTTGAAATGCGATCGTCCATAAGCCTTTTCTTGGATACTCAATTAGAAGCGCTTTTTTAAAGCTTTCTCCAGAATCATTAAGAACGGTTGAAGAAACCTGCTTGAATGTTTTGTAGAGACCTCTAAATCCTGGAATTTTATTTAACAGGCTTTCCCAAAGGTTAAGAATCTTTTGTCCAACTAAGTTTCTAACGAGAAGACCAGTGACTAGGGTAATAATTAAAACAACTGCAACTCCAGTGCCTGGAATGTCCATGGGGTATCCCATCATGACCTCAGGGTGGTATTGACGAGGGATGAGGTTGTCAAAAAACTCAATGAAAAATTTAATGACGACAAATGATAGCCCAAGGGGTATCCAAACCAATAGTCCAGAGATGAAATAACTTCGTAAGCGTTTCACGCCAAATTAACCTAGAAAAAAGGCATATTTTATCACATTGAATTCAGGTGAATTAGACCGACTCTTCGTCTCTCAAGGTAAGGATTTCATACCCAGTTTCTGTGACTAAGATAGTGTGCTCCCATTGAGCAGATAAGGATTTATCTTTAGTCGTGACTGTCCAGCCATCAACTTGGGAAGTATTAACCTCATACCCTCCAAGATTTACCATTGGCTCAATCGTAAAAGTCATTCCTGCTTCAAGAACAGGACTTTTTTTCAAGTTACCGTCATCATAGTGAAGTACTTGAGGTGCTGCATGGAAAGTTTGACCGATTCCATGACCACAGTAATCGCGAACAACTGAGCAGTTGTTTTTGTTTGCATGATTTTCAATAGCAATCCCAATTTCACCAAGATGAATACCTGGCTTGACTTTCTCTATACCAATGTACATACACTCCTGCGCAATGCGACAGATTCTTTGAGCCTTTACGCTTGATTTACCAACAATGAACATTTTAGAGGTGTCACCATGGTAACCATCTTTGATAACGGTGATATCAATATTAATAATATCTCCTTTTTTGAGCGTTTTATCTCCAGGGATGCCATGACACACAACATTATTAACGCTTGTGCAAATTGATTTTGGGAATCCATGATAGTTAAGAGGTGCAGGAATTGCATCTAATTCGTTGGTGATAAAATCATGACATAGTTTATCAATCTCATCTGTTGAAACTCCGGCTTTAACATGAGGCCCAATCATATCAAGCACTGAGGCAGCGAGCTGCCCTGCAACTCGCATTTTGTCAATTGCTTCTTGGTTTTTTATCTCAATCGACACTATGATTTGCCAAGAGCGTTGGCTCTTTTTTCCAGAGCTTTAATACGAGATTCAATAGAAGGGTGTGATGAAAATAATGACATCATTCCTTTTTTATCATTGATACCGAAGGCTGCCATTTGCTCAGGAAGGGCATCAGGCTCTAATTGTCCCAGTCTTTTGAGCGCATTGATCATATTGCCATGACCCGCTAAATCAGCACCACCAGTGTCCGCTACAAATTCTCTTTTCCTAGAGAAATACATCACAATCGTTGAAGCAAGAATTGAGAGAATAATTTCTGCAAAAATAGTTGCGACGAAATAACCAATTCCATAACCTCTGTCGTTTTTAAGTATAACTCTATCAACAAAATGACCAATGATTCTTGAGAAGAAAATAACAAAGGTATTGACTACTCCCTGAATGAGAGTCAAAGTCACCATGTCTCCATTTGCCACATGACTCATTTCATGTCCAATCACTGCTTCAATTTCACCTTGCGACATATTATCTAAAAGGCCTTGTGAAACTGCTACTAAGGCATTGTTTTTACTAGCACCTGTTGCAAACGCGTTCATAGCAGGGGATGGGAAAATCCCTACTTCTGGCATTTTGATACCCACCGTTTTTGATTGTTTTTCCACGGTGTCAATAATCCACTTTTCAACATTATTTGAAGGAGAGTCGATAATTCTTACACCAGTCATTTTCTTAGCCATCCATTTGGAGGCAGCAAGAGAGATGAATGCACCACCAAATCCAAAAACAGATGCAAAGATTAGTAAAGCATTGAGATTAAGATCAGAGCCATTCTCAGCTAGTAAACTATCTACACCAAGGATTCTCAGGGTAATACTGAGGAGGACGATTATGGCGATATTCGTAGCAAGAAATAAAAAGATTCTTTTCATAGTTTTGTTTTAATAGTTAATATAGATATTAGATATGGATTATATGATACATAATCAAGTTAAATACTTATGGGTTTAAGGTTAAAGCTATACTACAAACCTGTTAATCACTTTTCCAGTTTAAGCTTTTGAGATTCATCTATATTAAACTCTCTCCAATTCCCAGTTTCCACACAAGTAAAACCTAGGTAAATCGATTGTAGGCAGAGATCAATCTCATGTTTCGCTGAACTATCACTGTATAGTCTGTCACCAATGACAGGATGATCAATCATGGATAGATGTCTCCTTATTTGGTGCTTTCTGCCTGTCCTAATATCTATCTCTATGAGTGATTTATCATGATGAGTATCTACTGGAAATATCGCAGTCAAAGCGTCTTTACCGTCTAGCTCATAATCAATGATTTTGTTAGTATCGATAACCCCGTCACAAATGGCCAAATATTTTTTCTTAATCTCTCGTTGAGCAAACTGATCAGACAGAAGCCTTGCGGAATTCTTTGAGTGGGCAATTACCATCAATCCTGAAGTTGCTCTATCCAAACGATGAACGGGAAATGAGTCTTTTTGGAGTACTTTTGAGGCAATACGAATAATGGAGCAATGATCACCCCATTTAGAACCTTGAGAAAAAATTCCTTTTGGCTTAAACCAAACGCTATATGTGTTCATGGAATCTATGAGTAAAGGCTCTGCAGGGATTTTCGAGAGAATTTGTTCATCGTAATATAAGTAAATTGTCTGACCTGGCAATACCTCATTTTTTGAGCGTCTAATTCTGGAAACTTTTGAACCATCATCCAACCAGACGGAACCCTTCTTCATGGCATCTTTGATTTTCGATTTTGATAGATCAACACACTCAGATATGATCTCCAGGGCTTGGCTTTTTTGGTTTATGGTGAATATTTTTTCAAGTATCATCTTTTTTTTGACCTATAAACTTATGATAGAAAAACCAACAAAATCATCTGACTTACAATCAAAAGCTAGAGAAGAGCATCTTAATGGAAATAGCTCTAAAGCTATTTTATTATTAACTGAGGCCATTCAACAAGATTCATCAAACCTTGATGTTGCTATGGATATGGTCCAGGTATTTTTGGATATTGGTGAGTTAGAACAAGCAATTTCTTTATTTAGCAAGTTTCCTGATACGATTGTTGAGACCTCTATGGGGAATAGTTTGAATACCCAGATTAATCTTAAGACACTTGCCTCGAAGACTGAAGGAAAGGATTCTTTAAGGGAACGAATTTTTACTGAGCCAGAGAATATGCAAGCTAAATTTGATTTAGCAATCTGCTACTTTTCTGAGCATAATATTGAGAGTGGGATGGATCAACTATTTGTAATCATGGAAAAAGATAGTGAATTTAAAGAGGGTGCTGCAAAAGAGATGATCATCACAGTTGCAAATATGCTTGAACAAACCGATATTGAATTAAGTAAGTCTTATCGAAATAAGCTTGCGAATTTAACGAATTAAATAAAAGGAGAGATAATATGTATACCAAAGGCGAACCTCATGTTCTAGATTTATCCAAGGGCGATACAGTTTATATATGTCAGTGTGGAAAAACCTCAAGCCCACCATATTGTGATGGGTCTCATCAAGGTAGTGAGTATGAGCCCTTAGAGCATATTGCCCCTGCAGACCAACAGATATATGTTTGCGGTTGCGGCAAAACTAATGTCAAACCGTTTTGCGACGGGTCTCACAATAACAGCTAATCACCTGTTGACAATAAATTACATTTCAAATTAATGAACTTACCCAAAGAGGGATTATCTGGGCTACACTCCCAGTTAATTACCTCTTGAAGTTCTGATTGAAGTTCACTAAGTAAACTTTCATCTGATTCAGTCTCGCCGTTTGCAAAAGTAAATTGAAACAGAAAGCTCAGAAATACAACAAAATATAATCTTGTAAATTGCATAATTGTGCATGTTAATATTTTAAGAGTAGTATGTTTGTGTTCTTTATGCACTAATTTTGTGGAGATTATTATGAGGTTTTTAATTATCGCAGCATTCTTGTCGAGCCTCTCTATATATGCCGAATATAAAGAGGACTCTTTTAATAAAGAGATCATTCGAATGCCAATCAGTTTTGAGCATACACAATTAGGAGTTACGCCAAAAATACTAACATGCATAGGCGAGGTGATAGATTTCTCATCAATCACCCTCAAAAGATTAATTGCATATAGAGACAAGAAGGAGGTGATTTATTCGCCAGAGACATATTGGGAAAAAATAAGCTTCGGCAATCAGCTAAATGTCAAAAACTTTAAAGATTATTCTTTTAAGGGTAAGGCTGGAGATAACTTGTATTGGTCAAGCAATCAAGGATCTGCAAAACTTAATTTAAAAACTGATAGTTTTACAGCAAATAAAGGCAATATACAGCTCCAGGCTATATGTAAATTGAGGCACAAAAATTGGAATGAATTTGGTAATTGAGCGCGCAGAGCGCGCTCAATATGGATTAGATTAATGTAGAAACTAAAGCTATAAAGGCCACTAATAGAGTTAATGTGGCTGCTGATATTGATACGATTGTTTTCATAATATCTCCTAGGCTACATCCATAGCCATATCTGCTCCAAAAATTTGAGCTTCTTCAATTGCATTGAGCTCATCCTTTATTTCTTCGATTCTTTTGTCAAGAATCGTCAGCATCTGAGTTCGTACACTGAAGTCTGGAACTTGTGACTGAACACAAGATCTGACAATTCGAAGTTCATCAAGTAATTTTTCGTTATTCATATAACCTCCTCAAGTCATTAGAACTTCATGGTAGTACTGAGTTTAAAATATGTAAAACAAAAAAAAATAATTATCATTATCGAAAAAATCGATAGATTCATTTATATTATCTATTTTTCAAATATAGAAAAATCATCTAAAAACTATTAGAATAGCTTCCATGAAAAATTTAACGAACACAATATTTATCTCATTAATCTCTATCTCTTTATCGAGTCATTCTCAAGATAGCAAGTTTCAATGTGAAGGAATGGAGACACAAGATTATGTGATAAATGGTGAGGAATCTTGGTGGGGTGAATGGGCTGGAATGAAAGAGTTAGGGGTCAAGCCTTTTGTTGTAGGCATTGAAAATGAGATGGTCTCTTTGAATTATCCATTTGAATTTAAATCCAAATTATCTCTAACTGACGACTATTATAAAAGTACAGATACAGTTACTCTAAAAGATGATCTTAAAGTTGACATATATATAGATGTCCATCGTGATACGGGTATGACATTTATTCAGCTTCATACTTTCAATTCTCAAAACCCAACGAAAAAAATTGGCAAGGGTCATATTGAGAATGGAACTAAGAATGTGAGACTCTATGAACTAATGGGTGATTGTAAAGTTAAATAATGGGGCGAGAGACGGGGCTCGAACCCGCGACAACCGGAATCACAATCCGGGGCTCTACCAACTGAGCTACACTCGCCACAAAATGGCACGCCCTAAACGATTCGAACGTTTGACCTACGGCTTAGAAGGCCGTTGCTCTATCCAGCTGAGCTAAGGGCGCATAAACTTTTTAGACAGCAGAATCTGGTCGGAGTGGAGGGATTCGAACCCCCGACCACCTGGTCCCAAACCAGATGCGCTACCAGACTGCGCTACACTCCGAGAAAGGGTAAATTATACTTTGATAGTCTGCCTAGTCAATTAAACTTGGCAAAATAATTGGCGTGTTCCTGAACTTCATTTTCACTGGCATAGCAGATAGATAAATCAGGCCAAGAAGCGCTTGAGGGAGTGTTTAAATTTTCAGAAGACTGATGGCTTTTTTCTTCATTTTCATTGAATAAGTTTGATTGACCGCCAGTCATAGCAATATAGACTTGGGAGAGAATTTGAGCATCTAAAAGAGCGCCATGAACAGTTCTAGCGCTTGCATCTATCTCAAAGCGTCTGCAAAGCGCGTCTAAGTTATGCATCGCACCAGGAAATTTCTGTTTTGCCATCTCCAATGTGTCAATAACATTACACCTATTTTCGATTAGATCTTCAACACCCATGAGTCTTAACTCATGATTTAAAAAACCCAAGTCAAATGGGGCATTATGAATGACCAGGGTTGAGCCTTCAATAAACTCAAGAAACTCTTCAGCAATCTCTTCAAAGACAGGTTTGCCTTCTAAGAATTCATCCGTGATGCCGTGAATCTTAACAGACTCACCTACACTTTTATTAGGTTGAATGTATTCATGGAATTCATGGTCAGTTGGCATTCTCTTGATAATTTCACAGCATCCAATCTCAATAATTCGATGACCCTGACTGGGTTCAAGTCCTGTGGTTTCGGTATCAAGTATGATGAGTCTTTCCATTTAAAGTCTTTCGTGTAAAATTCTCTTTTTTTTCACATTCAAAGTATCAATGGCAAGAGTAACCGTAGAAGATTGTTTAAAGTATATACCAAATAGATTTGATTTAATATTAGTTGCTGCAAAAAGAGCGCATCAGTTGAACTCAGGCGGTTTTAAATCAACTCTAGATGTTGGCAAAGACAAGCCTGCCATCGTTGCTCTAAGAGAGATAGAAGAGGGGTTAATTGATAATAGCATCCTGACTGAAGAGTATGAGATGGAAGAGGAGTTATCTGCACAAGATCAAATCAACCAACAAAACCTGATGAGTGAAGTCGAAGAGGAACTTTCTCAGGTTGCTGTAGATGAAGAGTTGGATGATTTAGTTGAGGATAGCGAATAAAAAACTTAGCATAATAATCAACTATTTACCGAAAAAGCCCCAGCGATGGGGTTTTTTTACGCATGAATATTAGTATATTAGAAAAACGTGATACTTTTGCAAAGGGTTTTTTTTTGTTTAAACTTGCAAATGCTTACATTTAATGAGGAGATTTTATGTCTAAAGACAATTCTTATTGGGAAGCAAATCTGGCACTAATTAAAAAGTGTCTGGTCATATGGTTTGTAGTTTCATATGTCTTCGGGATTTTGCTTGTTGAACAACTCAACGCCATTTCGTTGGGTGGTTACAAACTTGGTTTCTGGTTCGCGCAACAGGGATCAATCTACGTGTTTGTAGCTTTAATTTTCTATTACGCCAAGAAAATGGGCGAAATTGATGCTAATAGTAAATAAGGAGGTATAAGATGGATTTACAAGCTCTAACGTTTACTTTTGTAGGTATCACTTTTGCGATCTACATTGGTATTGGTCTATGGTCTAGAACAGGCTCAACTAAAGAGTTCTACGTAGCTGGCGGTGGTGTACCACCGGTCCTTAATGGTATGGCTACTGCGGCTGACTGGATGAGTGCTGCTTCATTTATTTCAATGGCTGGCTTAATCGCCTTCCTAGGTTATGGTGGTTCAGTTTTCTTAATGGGTTGGACAGGTGGATACGTTCTACTTGCTATGCTTCTAGCTCCTTACTTAAGAAAGCACGGCTGCTTTACTGTCTCTGAGTTCATTTCAGATCGTTACTATTCAAAGACTGCTCGTGTTGTAGCGGTTATTTGTTTAATCATCGCTTCAGTTACATACGTAATTGGTCAGATGAAAGGTATCGGTGTGGCATTCGGTAGATTCCTGGAAGTAGATTACACGGATGGTCTATTAATTGGTATGGGTATCGTATTCGTATATGCTGTACTTGGTGGTATGAAAGGTATTACATATACCCAGGTAGCACAGTACGTCATTATGATTATTGCCTACACTATCCCAGCTATCTTTATTTCACTTCAAATGACAGGTAACCCAATTCCTCAATTAGGTCTTGGTTCAACACTTGCTGATGGAAGTGGTACGTATCTTCTTGATAAGTTAGATCAGGTTGTGACAGGACTCGGTTTTGCTGAGTACACAACTGCATTTAGACTTAACATGACAAATACATTTGTTTACACTTTATCTCTAATGATTGGTACTGCTGGTCTTCCGCACGTTATCATGAGATTCTTCACTGTTCCTGACATGAAGGCTGCTCGTGAGTCTGCTGGTTGGGCATTAGTATTTATTGCGATCCTATACACTACTGCTCCTGCGGTTGCTGCGATGGCTCGTTTAAACCTTATTGATACTGTTCACAATACTCAAGTATCTGAGCTTCCTGGTTGGGTTGCTAAGTGGGAAACTACTGGATTACTTAAGTATGAAGATAAGAACGGTGACGGTAAGATCCAATACGTTGCTGATAAAGCTAAGAATGAGATGACTAAAGTTGACCGTGACATCATGGTACTTGCTAACCCAGAAATTGCTCAGTTACCTAACTGGATTATTGCTCTGGTTGCTGCAGGTGGTCTTGCTGCTGCGTTATCAACGGCTGCAGGTCTATTACTTGCAATCGCGTCATCAGTATCTCATGACTTACTGAAGGGTGTATACGCACCAGATATTTCTGAGAAAAAAGAATTGTTCTATGGTCGTGTTTCTATGGCAGGTGCGATTGCTCTAGCTGGTTATCTTGGATATAACCCACCAGATTTTGCTGCAGGTACTGTTGCTCTAGCCTTTGGTCTAGCTGCATCAAGTTTATTCCCAGCAATTATGATGGGAATCTTCAGCAGAACAATGAATAAAGAAGGTGCTATCGCAGGTATGTTAGCCGGTATTACTGTAACACTTCTATACGTGTTCCAGCACAAGGGTATCATGTTTGTGGCTTCCACTTCATTCATGGGCGATATGCCAAATAACTGGTTCCTAGGTATTGAGCCAAATGCGTTTGGTGCTGTTGGTGCTGTAGTTAACTTCGCAGTTGCATTCCTTGTAGCGAAGTCTACTGCTAAGGTGCCTGCAAACATCGCTAAGATGGTTGATAACATGCACTCTGCTAAATAAGATTTTTATAAATCTTTAATAAAAACACCCGGTTTATCCGGGTGTTTTTTTTTATAATAAGACCATGAAATTTTTTACCAATAAACACGTTATCGCCTCTCTTATCATTGCTCCAATCCTGGCCATCCTGGCCTGGTTTATGGTGGATGATTGGGTTGCAGACGATGCTCTAAAAGCTGAAAAAGGCATCCCATATCCATTAGTTGCTAAATCAAATTGTAGATGGCCGAGTGGCTATTGTTATTTTGAGAACGAAGACGTTGAAATTAAGATTACAACAGATACTCAGAATTTTGGTCAGAATAAATTGATGGTTAGATCAGAAATACCAATGACTAATATTAATTTCGCTCTAGTGACTAACCCTGATGAGATGTCAAATCAGATGGCAATGCGTCCTATTGATAATACCTATCAGCAATGGGAAAGTGATGTGGTTAATATCATGGATCAGATGTATCTTCAGTTTTTATTTGTCATTAATGAAAGTAAGTTTCATGGGCAAGCGCCAACCACATTTATCTACAAAGAACCTGTCTACAATTAGTGGAAGTCGAAGACGAAAAAACCCAACTTTTTTTTAAAGAAACTCTTCCTTTAGACCACCTTAATGATTCTCAGCTGAGAGATGTGGTCAAAATTTCACAAACGGCTTATCGTAAAAGAGACCATATTATGTCTCTTAAGTCTGATTTCATCTATTTGATTCGTAAGGGAGCTGTTCAAATCTCTGAAGAGAATCAAACGCTTAAGGAATTAATTGGAGAGCATGATTGGTTTGGTTACAAGCCAGAGTGTTCTTTATACGAACATCGAACGGTTGAAGATACGCTCTACTATCGTATACCCAAAGAGACTTTTTTTAATTTTTGTGGTGAGATAGATATCATTCAACAATTTTTTAGTGACAGAAGACCTTCCTCTATTACTTCATCTGCTGCAAGTGATTCAAGTGAAATTCATCTTCTAGGTAACTCTGTGATGCAGATGTCTAGAGCCATTGATCCCTATATTGTTAATGATGATGAGCCGATAAGATCGGTTGCCAAATTAATGAATGATAAAAATGTCACCGCAGTTTTGATAACAACAGATGGAAAACTCTCTGGAATTGTCACAGATAGAGCCTTTTGTACCAAAGTTGTTGCAGATCAAATTGATAGTAGCATGCCGATTTCACAGATTATGACTAAAAATCCACTGACCATTGAATATTTTAAAAGTGGTGTTGAGGCCATGCTCATAATGGCTAGGCAACAGATTCGACATCTACCTATTGTAAAAAAAGAAAAAGTTGTTGGAATTATCACTGCTGCTGATCTATTAAGAAAACAAAGTCATAACGTGGTCTTTTTAATCAGTGAGATTCAAAGAGCTGAGAATATTAAAAAACTTCAACAAATTTCAAAACAGATTCCTCTGCTTCTTCTTCGTGATGTAGATGCAAACATGGATGAACATGATATTGCCTACTCTGTCAGCTCCGTTGGAAGGGCGATTAATCAAAGGCTTGTGAAACTGGCCGAAGATAAGTTTGGTGAACCGCCTGTGAGTTATGCCTGGGTGGTTGCTGGATCGCTTGCTAGAAATGAGCAAATTCTTCATTCTGATCAGGATAATCTAATGATTCTATCTGACGAATATGATTCTAAAAAACACCAAAAATACTTCAAATCAATCGCTAAGTTCGTCAATGATGGCTTAAATGAGTGTGGATACATTTATTGTCCAGGAGATGTCATGGCAGTTAACGACAGATGGAGACAACCGGTTACGGTATGGAAAGATTACTTCAAGGAGTGGATTGAGTCTCCAGAGCCAAAAGCTTTAATGTTAGCGAGTATCTTTTTTGATATTAGATGCATCTATGGCGATTCTAGCTTGTTTTACTCATTAAGAGATGTGATACTCGAGAAGACTGTGAAAAATAGCCGTTTTCAAGCATTTATGGCCAACAATGCTTTGATGGCAAAACCGCCGATTGGATTTTTTAGAAATTTCATCCTGGATGCCAGTGGCGAGAGAAAGAAAGCGCTTAATTTAAAGAAAAGAGGCGTGACCCCTGTCATTGATTATGCAAGAACGTATGCCCTAGCAAATGGTATCTCTAGTGTGAATACGGTGGATCGAATCAATGCTCTTGTAGAGATGAAGGGTTTGTCTAAAAAAACAGGTGCCGATATGATTGATGCATTTAAATTTATCAATACGGTCAGAATCAAACATCAAGCGAAGCAGTTGAAGAATAAGCAAGAACCAGATAATTACGTTGACCCTCAAGAGATTCATTCACTCGATAAAAAACACCTTAAGGATGCCTTTAATGTTGTCGAGGATGGTCAAAGCACCATGGGAGTTCACTTTAACGCCACCATATTGTCATGATCTTTTCTAAAGATTCAAGATTAAACTCAAGACAGAAAAAGTTATCCAAGCTTAAAAACCTACCTGATTCACTAATTGATTATCTTTCAGAGTTACTGCCTTCTTCCTCTGATCGAGTGAAAGATATTGAATTTCTTGCTCTTGATTTTGAGACAACAGGCCTTAATCCAAAAACAGATCGGGTGGTTAGTTTTGGCTACACAGTTATTGATCAATTAGCAATTCTTAATTCAATGAGTGGTCACTATATTGTTAATCCTAAGACAGAGTTAACTGAGCAAAATGTTTCGATTCATGAGATCACTGACGATGAAGTTAAGAGTGGGATTACTGTTAGTCAAATGATGGAAAAAATATTTGAACTACTCAAGGGTAGAGCATTATTAGTTCATTTCGACTATATCGAAAAGGGATTCATTAATCAGGTTTGTCAAAACCTTTATGGCTTTAAAGATTTACCCATGGTGGTAGTTGATACCTTGAAGGTTGAATACATGAAACAAAATAAAAAATTTGTCCACACACAACCTGACTCAATGAGACTGAATGCGCTCAGAGACAGATATAACCTGCCTCTTCATGGGGCTCATCATGCTATGTTGGATGCCATTGCCACTGCTGAGTTATTTCTTGCTCAAATCTCTTACATGAAAAATTCCAGTGAAATAACTTTGAAACAGGTTATATAAACAAAAACTGATACACTTTAAGTGTTATTTTTTTTTGGTATGATTGGTTTTTTTGATAATAAACCGATTTGAATCATGGATATCTACCCTACAGCAAAGTCTTCTAGAACTCCTAACTGCGATAATGAAAAATATCAAAAAATGTATCGTGATTCAATTGAGAAATCAGATGAATTTTGGTCGTCCCAGGCTAAAGAGTTTCTAGACTGGTCTAAAGAATGGAATAGTGTTAGCGATGTTGACTATCATAAGGGGAAAATAGAGTGGTTTAGTGGTGGTGAGCTTAATGTAGCTTATAACTGTATTGATCGTCATTTGCCTAAAAGAGCTAACCAAGCTGCTCTAATTTGGGAGGGTGATGATCCTAATGTATCCAGAACTGTTACCTATCAGGAGTTACATGATGAGGTTTGCAGGTTTGCTAATTCACTGAAAGAGTTAGGTGTCGGCAAAGGGGATACAGTTTGTATCTACATGCCTATGATTTTAGAGGCTGCCTATGCAATGCTAGCTTGTGCAAGAATTGGTGCTATCCACTCAGTGGTTTTTGGTGGATTCTCTCCAGAAGCATTAAAAGACAGAGTTTTAGATGCTGAATGTAAAGTAGTGATTACTGCAGATGAGGGTGTTAGAGGGGGTAAGAGCGTTCCACTAAAAAATAATGTCGATACTGCAGTTAAAGATTGCGATTGTGTTGATCACATCCTAGTTGTCAAGAATACTGGTGGTAATATAGCCTGGAATGACAGAGATGTTTGGTATCACGAAATAAGTTCTAAACAAGAGGCTTCTTGTCCTTGTGAAAATTTTGATGCCGAAACCCCACTATTTATTTTATACACCTCTGGCTCAACTGGAAAGCCCAAAGGTGTTCTTCATACCTCAGGGGGATACCTCCTCTATGCTGCAATGACCCATAAATACACATTTGATTACCAAGAAGGTGACATATACTGGTGTACAGCTGATGTGGGTTGGGTGACTGGCCACTCTTACATTGTGTATGGACCGCTTGCAAATGGTGCAACTTCGTTAATGTTTGAGGGTATTCCTTCTTATCCTGATGCGTCAAGATTTTGGCAAGTTGTTGATAAACATAATGTCAACATTTTTTACACAGCCCCAACGGCTATCAGAGCACTAATGGGTGCAGGGATGAGTTTATAGATAAAACTTCTAGAAGCTCATTGAGAGTTCTTGGAACAGTTGGTGAACCGATTAATCCTGAGGCATGGGAATGGTATTACCACAAAGTAGGAGATGGCAGATGTCCTATCGTTGATACCTGGTGGCAAACTGAGACAGGTGGGCACATGATCACTCCACTCCCTTATGCGACGGATTTAAAACCTGGATCAGCAACTAGGCCATTTTTTGGAATTGAACCTCAGGTTGTAGACGAAAAAGGAAATATCCTTAAAGGTGAAACCGAGGGTATTTTGGTCATGGCTAGATCTTGGCCTGGTCAGATGAGAACGCTTTATAGAAATCATGAAAGATTTATGGAGGCATATTTTTCAACCTTCCCGGGTAAATATTTTGCTGGAGATGGCGTGAAAAGAGATGCGGATGGTTATTACTGGATTACCGGTCGTGTGGATGATGTCCTAAACATTTCAGGACATAGACTAGGTACAGCCGAAATCGAATCAGCTTTAGTGCTTCATGATAGCGTTTCTGAGGCGGCAGTTGTGGGTTATCCTCATGACATTAAAGGTCAAGGAATATATGCTTATGTATCCGTGATGGCTGGAATCGAACCTTCTGATGATTTAAGAACAGAGTTGGTTAAGTTGGTGAGATCCGAAATAGGGCCAATCGCTACTGTCGATAAAATTCAATTTGCCCAAGGACTTCCTAAAACTCGCTCAGGCAAGATTATGAGAAGAATTCTTAGAAAGATTGCTGAGAATGATTATTCGAATCTAGGAGATACATCTACACTGGCTGAGCCAGAAGTCGTAGAAGATCTGATTAAAAACAGAGTTGAATAAAAATTATCTGGTAAGCTTCAAGTTTTCTTGAAGCTTACCTTTGATTCCCTTAATACAAATTTCGTTGTATTTATTACTTTCTTGAGTATTTAAAGAAACTCTTTTACCAAGTATTTTTTCTTCCTCAGATAGCATCCTAGAGATATTTGAGCAAACCTTCTCTAAGTTTTGGTTACTCAAAGCCAATACTGGAAGACCAATAACCGGAATTGCAGGAGTTATAACTGAAGAGCCAACGATATCTTGGTGTGCAACTTCAGCCTCATTAAGCAGAAGT
>Ga0213859_10000359_pt1 | contig 20657 bp, 12 predicted proteins | sample PICome_2_FD_160133 | JGI IMG/M metagenome (GOLD analysis project Ga0213859, IMG submission 160133) | Coastal seawater microbial communities near Pivers Island, North Carolina, United States - PICO304 | ecosystem: Environmental > Aquatic > Marine > Coastal | place: USA: North Carolina...
AATTCAAGCATACGCTGAAGTCGGGGGTGTTAGTGCTACAGCTGCTCCCGTTGCTAATTCTTCAGGCTCTGTTACAAATCAGGCAATCCAAGTTTTACAAGGACCCTACATTACAAACACCTATGGGGCTGGGATCCAGTGTCAGGGACCAACTCTAAACATCACACCATATGTCACTGGTAGTGCTTCTGCTACCAGACCTTATGAAGATTATTACTATGATCCTGTCTATGATATGAGAGACATGGATGAGGACGGAGCACCTGACAATCCTGGTTCCATTCTCTACACTGTTCCTGTAAGAACAGGACAAAAAGATAACTACAACCTAGGCGTTGGTTTCTCTATGACATGGAGCAAACCATTAGACCAGAAACTACAGGACCAATGTAAAGAAGCAGCTGCTGCTAACATCGCTTTGATGCAACAGACAACTGCTAACAAGAGATTAGATTTTGAGATCGCTAGATTAAAAAATTGTGGCGAGTTGATGAAGCAAGGCATTCAATTCCACCCTCGCTCACCTTATTATAAAGTGTGTGCTGATGTCGTAGTGAATAATCCACCAGGACACCAGCATCCACATGTCCATGCTATCCCTTCCGTTTCTTCTTCCTCCTCGGGAACACAGAACGAAGCTCCTTCACAGCGTGGTTCATCTGACGCTGCTCTGCTTGGCGCTCCCCTTTCGACAAAACGGGAATAGGTTTCTTTCTAATTGCTGCAATCTTCTTCATCACTTTCTTAACCGTTGGTTTGACTGCTTTCAAAAGTATGTCTGCCAACGGTTTTGCTAATAGTGCTGATGCTGTAGCAATGACAGCAACACCACCCACCTGTACAACCTGACCACCACTAGGCAGTCCTGCTACTATCTGTTGAGGTAGTGGGACTGCTTCTGTTATCTGGACACACTCGTTGCCCATCAGTTTATATTCAACTACCTTCTTTCTAAATCCTTCTACCAGTGTTCCTACAGGTTCCTTTGCTTCCTGTGCTGGTGTAGGACAATCTACCTTCGCAGTAGCAGGAGGAATTTTAGGTGTCGCTGGTAACTCGGGAGCTACGGGAGTTTTAGGTTGCCTTGTATCTACCTCTGGACGCTGTGTTGGCAGCATCTGGTTAGGTTCAAAATTAATAGGATTATAACTGGGAACGCCAGCGTCACAATACGTAACCAGTCCTCTGTCGTCATCACTTCCGACAGTTTTAGATTTGCTATTACTCTCGTGTGCCTCTACACAACCAGGCACATCAACGATAGGCACACCAATATTTACCACTACGGGAGGTGCTAGTGGTATAGATGTGTAATTTTCTGTCGCTGTTACTACTTTTGGAATGTCAATCTCCCGAATGTTGATGTTGGGAGAAGTAATGTTAGGGATTTCCATTAGCAATCATTAAATACTTGTCCTACTTCAGATCCAATATTAGATCCTACTTTTTGTCCTAGGAGTAATGCCCAACCACCTGCCAACCATCCAACGTAAGGGATGTTGACAACAGCAGGAACGATAGCACCAGCAGCTATAGCACTACCTGCCATCGCACCTTGTGAGCGTGCGCCAGCGTCCGCCCTGATGCACTCTTCGCTTTTTGCAAGGGACTTTCCCTCGCTGTCTACTGCAGCGCCTCCTAGGTTGCGTACACCGTCCATTGTATATTGATCACGACGATACTCTCTTCTCATCTCAGTCTGGTCTCCAAAGAAACCTTCCTTATGTTTGTTCAGGTGCAGAGATCTTTCTGAGTTTAGAATAGCAGGATCGTTTGCTTTATACTCAATCTCATATCCATCCTTACCCGCTTTGATTTTATAAGACGAGTAAGGACCATGAGGAATATTAATAGTAGGGGGTTGATGAACCTTTTCTTGTGGTCTCAACACATAACCCAGAAGTCCAATATGAGAAACACCTAGGACGGCACCTAATGCCAACGCCGCCACCTTTATTGGTGATCTTTTCTTTGTTGGCATTTCCATTGGTGTTTCCTCGGTAGGTGTTACATCAGACTTCCAGGGTAGTTTCATGGTAGTGATGGGATAGCAGGTCCAGTTGTGCTAGGGACAGCAGGACCAGTTACCTTAGGTAACTCTGGCATTGCTGCATCCAACATACCAGGGAGAGCAGCAGTGACTGCTTCCGTTGCTGCCTTAGTAGCAGCACCTTTTGCTTGATCAATCAGGGCATCCTTATTCAGAAGGACATAACCAGCACCACCAATCAAGGCAGCACTGGTCAATCCTGACAATAGAGCGATAACATTAATTACTTTCTGCATCTTTCTTAGGTTCGATAGCGGAGACAACCTCTGGTTCTTTTTTTGCTACTTGTTTGGCAGGAGCAGCACCGCCACTCTTAGCGGGAGACAGTCCAAAGGCAGCTAACGATCCAGAGAAGACCGATGCGATGAAGGTAGGATCAAAATCTAGGATCTTTTGACCATTAGGTAAGCGAACGTAACTAAAGGTTAGGAGAGAAGCAGACCAAATAAGTACAACAACTTTCACTAAATTACCAAGAACTTCACTTTTATCTTCATGCTGGTCGTCTTTCTCTTCTACCTTTGCTTTTGATTTATTTCCTAGCATAGGTATAGGAGTAAGGCTCTTCTATTTATGTTGCCAACGCCAAATTGCCAGCGACAGAAATCCTAGGTTCATCAGTACCATAAAAAGGATAGACAAGATGATTCATCTCAGCAGGGAAGAACACCATCAGACCTTCCATCTGCTTACCCATAGGATAGTTGAATGATCTCCTACCACCAAATATATTTACATACTCAAACTGAAAACAAGAAACACATGGACTGGTAGTCTTCTTTGCAAAAGGTAGTTCCATCTGGTCTCTTGTTTCTACTGGCATCTTCATCCAGATGACAAAAGAATAGACACCAAAGTGTACATGAGATGGATTGAACTCAGTCTGATACTGCCAGTTCACCCAGAGATCATGCAACTGTATGGTTGCTTCCTTTGGTATCTCTGCTACCAGTTGACAAGGTTTGTAATTAAAATGCTTCTGATAATCATCAGTAACTTCACCGATGAAAGAAAGAAACTTATCACTAGCATCTAACTCCAAGCTGGTGCTGATGTTGCCAGCAAGTTTTTCTTTTGCGTCTACGCTAGCATGATCGATCATCTCCCAGAGATCTTTCATGACCTCATTTGGGAGACGAACTTCTAACCACCCATCATTGGTGGGAACAATAGGTCTTGACTGTAACATATAATAGGGATGCTCTCCCTATTATACATCATGCCTGAGCTTCCGTCCAGGAGATACGGAAGTCAATCGCCCTTCTGTTAGAACCACGACCACCACCGATGTTCGTTACCTTGACCGCGAGAACCTCAGGTCCATCAGGGAAAACACCAGTTGGATCAGGTGCTGTAGTAGCAGAAAGTTGATCTGTACCACCACCTAGAATAGAGTTAGAAATTTCCTTGACTCGTCCTAGATCATAGTCAGCAACACCAGCGTCAGCATAGAATCCATAGATAACTTCACCACCCACAAGTTCGTTCGCAATAATAGATGCACCCTGCGTTAGGTCTGCATACTGTGCTAGTGATGTACCACCAACGTTCTGCCAGTTGACACTGTTAGCAATGTTTGGATTCAATACTAGTTCAACAAAGAACGCACCGTTAGAGGACACCTCAGCAGTTCTAAGAACCAATTGCATTCTATTAATAAGTTCTCTGGCACCAAATGCACCAGGGATACCATTGTCAACAGCAGGTGCTGTACGGATAGCAAGCAACGCTTTGGTTTGTCCAGAGTTAACTTCTCGTCCAGTTCTAGATCCAACCGTGTAAACATATGCTCGGTCATCGTCGTAGAGACCTTCCATAATAACAGAAGAACCCCAGTGACTGATCTGTGGAACAGATGTAGCGGCAATCAATTCAATTCCTGTTGGTTGTGCTTCATCGTAGGTAAAGTTTTGTGCTGCAGCAGCACCAAGAGCAGGGAAAATTACACCTGTTGGGTTTGCTGCTGTCACTGCTTTACTCAATTCAATAGTAGAACCAGAGATAGAGTGAACAAAAGTATCTGCAGGGACATCACCACCAATAACTCTCTGTCCTTTTTGGATTCCAGTTGCACTACTTACGGTGCCAGATGATGTACCAGATGCCATGGTTAGGTTGACTCCAGTTGCACCTGCTTGCTCTCTAGTGATACCAGTAAAGGCACCAGATGTAGCACGTGCTAGAGGAGACAGAGCAGAACCTGTTGCTGTATCGATTGCAATAGGCGTACCACTGTTCAGGGTCTCAGTGATAGTAAACTGAGTTCCAGATACTACAGTAGCAACGTAGTATACTTTGTTAGCAGAAATGTTAGAGAAAGGTGTGTCAAAAATGATTGGTTGTACACCATTTGGATTCAGTCCAGTAGTAGATGCAACTTCAATCTGGTTGTTTCCAGCAGTAGAAGCGATAACATCCTGAACGAAAGTAGTCTTACCAGTGTAATTAATATACTCTTGAGTACCAGCAGTAGCACCTGTGGTTTTCTTGACTCTTAGTGTTCCCGATGTTGGGAAGTGAGTAGGAGCATCGAAACAATAGAGTGTGCTGTCACCTGTAGCAAAAGTCTTTGCTAGTTTTGTAGCAGGTGGAATAGTATTTACTTCATAACGAGCAGGTAGGTTACCCGATCTCATGTATGCTTCAGTGTTCTGGTTGTTGTTAGGAATCTTGTGTGCATAGATTACGTTACCATCTACAGCACGGAATCCCCAGCGTACAAAACCTGCACCATACCAAGAGTAGTCCATATAGAACATCTGCATCTTGGTTGGGTCAAGGTTGTAACCAGTCTTACCAGTACCATCACAACGGTCAATGTTCCAGTCTGCCTGATTCCACTCTGTTTCTACAGTCTTAGTAACAGGTACGTTGTTTGCAGATGGTCCACGATAGTCAGGGAAGATAACCAACTGAGTATCAGAGATGATACCATCGACACGATAAGAAGAACCACGGATGACAATATAGTCACCAGGCTCCAGTTGCTTGGAGAACTTAGTGCTAGCACCATTAACACCAGTGAAACTAGAAACAATCGTATCACCTTGTGTTACTGTAACTCTGCCAGATAACTGGAAGGTAGATGTTCTACGTACAACGCTAAGATTTCCACTTGCCCAACGGAAGAATAGACCATTCTGCTGGTCCATCATACCAATTTCTAACTTAGTTCCGTAAGAATTGATAGGAGTGACAGTGTATTCACCCGTTGCTGTTGTCTCACCAGGAGCAGAAGGAACAACGTACTGGAATACAAACGGATCAATTACATTTGTTACTTGATACTGTCCATTGTAACGATTGTCACCAACTCCACGAATATCAACCGTAGTATCTCTGGTTACGTTATGAGCTTCCGCAGATGTAACTGTTACTGTTGTTCCAGATGCAGTAATAGAGTCAACGTTGACAAGTGCTGGTTCTAGAATCGAACCAGTAGAGAATGCTACACCTTTACCAGACTGATATCGGAAGTAACGTTTGGTCTGTCTAATAATCTGTTGATTCTTAGAAGAGGAGTTAGTAGAAAATTTAACACCACCATCAAATGCTCTGTGAATCGAACTACCCTGTGGTCTTGGATAAAGTTTGATAGTACCAGAAGAAACAGCACCAGATGGAGACTGATCAGGGAAGTAGAAAAATCTAGTAGGACTAGAGACTCTAGCAACTACCCACGATCCATTGACGTTAGTACCATTAGATCCAGCAATTGCAATCTCATTGCCAACCTCAAGACCATGTGCCTTAGATGTATCTACCTGAACTGCTCCTGCCATAGAACCAGCAGCAGATCCAAGAGTAATAGTTCCACCAATATCAGATCCAGTATAGTGAATACCAGAATACAATGCCGTTCTAGCAGAGTCAAAAATACCACTGTTACCTTGTGCCCATTCGTAAGTAGCAGTGTATGTAAAGTCTGTAGTTCCAGATGTGCTGTCAACAATGAAGACACCGTTAGCACCAGGGAACAAAGTATCTTGCATAAAGATAGCAGTACCAGCAGCAGGACGTGTTGACTGGTTTGTATCTACAGAAACTGTAATCTCTCTGCTGTCTTGTACTGCCTGAACATCAGTAATAACAATAGTATCTTCAGACTTAAATGCAAATGGGTTGTTGTTGATCATCGACAACGATTCCCACTTCGTGCTCTGAGTTCCATACTCAAAGTCAGTATCAATCTGGGACTGAGGAGTCGAGACCCTCATCTTATTTACTGAGTCGTGATACGATTCAGATGGAGTGATTGTTTCCTGAAAGTCATCAACAATAATCTGGAGTTTGTCTGTGTCAGACATGGCAGATGTATCATATGCCAGTGTCAGTCTAGTTGTCGTGACATTTCTAATGTCAGTCTCAATTGCGTAGGCAGTAGCAGTCAACTCAGGATCTGAGAAATTATAGATTACCTTATTGTCCGTAACGTTAGTGATCAGGATAAGATCTTCTCTCTGAACACCGCCAGGAATAACAACCTGTCTTGCGGACGCATCAAAAAGATAATAGTTACTCAGAATAGTTTTCCTTGCCATTACCTATGTTCCTTGGAATATTTTTATGCTTTATCTATTTATCAGACACTATACTTAGCACTGGTAGCATTATAGTTTTGTAGAACTTCTGCTGCTGATAAAACTCTATCATAAATTTGAATCTCTCCAATAGAACCAGGCCAATATTCACCATTTGTATTGTTAGATCCAATGCTCCATCCTGCAGATCCACCGTGAGTTCCACCATTGTCAGTCATAGTTTGTGATACACCATCCAAATAGATTGCATGAGCAGGATTGTTACTTCCAACTACAGTCCAAACAATTTGATGCCAATCTCCTGGTCCAGTTGTAGCAGGTGTGGGAGCAGTCCAATGACTTGTTCCACCATACATCAAAGTAATATTACCAGGCCAAGAAGCAACATTTACAATGCCACAACTAACTCTCTGACCTGCAATATTCATATTAAGAATCTCATCCATCAGGTTGACTCCAGGAGTCCATGCCGCATTATGAGTCACCCAAGCACAAACAGTGAATGGGTATGCATTGATAGGACCAGCAAAAGATATGTTATCGTTAGATCCATCAAAACCAAAAGAGTTTCCACCAAATACTGGTCCATTGAGTGTGCCAGTATAAGAAGAACTTGAGAGGTTCTTTACTGTGGTTGGTGCGTTGATGGATAGTCCAGATGTTCTGATGTATCTACCATATGAATTTCCACGTTCAACTTGAGGATGCCAAATGAATAGAGACTTATCAACACCAACTCCAGCATAAGTATTAGCACTAATGCCAAGATACATAGCGCCATTAGTATTACTCTTTGTTCTAGTCCACTTACAGAAATACCAACCATCTCCAACAGCAGACATACTAGCACCATTATTAGTAGTGACTCCAGTTGTTAAATTGAAGTTTGCTTGAGAGTCTCCAAACATATGCATTTCCAAAACATCATGTGTATTAGCTTTGGCAAAAACAGTAAAGGTAAATGTATCACCGCTAGCAACCGTAACGTTGGGCATGGTTGCGATATTGAAGTAAGATAACTGTTGCTGTGAAGGGATAGATTCTTTTAGAAGTGCTGCTGTCCTAGATCCATCAGGAGCAATAGCATAGTTATTTTCCCAGAAGTGAACTGCTTGATTCCACTTAGTAAAGTCTTCACTCCAAGGAAGTAAGTTTTCAGCACGATCATAAGTCGCTCTGTTTCCAAAGTCATAATTCAGAACTAGATTATTATCAACCACAATACCATCAGAAGTAATCTTAGGTGCTACGTCAGGTGCTTCGTCGATATACTTACTCTTGGTGGAGTTGTAGTCTTGGAAAATCTGTGTTGCTGTTAGAGATCTACTCCAGATTCTAAACTCAGCGATGTCTCCATTGTAAGCATAAGGAGCACCAATCTGCCTAGATCCAATACGAACTGTTCCACCTGGGTAATGGTAGGGAGTTCCACTAAAAACAGCAGATGTATCTAACACACCATTCTTGTAGATGTATTGAGTAGTTCCATCCCACTTAATAGTAACATGAATCCACTCTCCGTCAGGGAAGTTATTGGATCTCAGTTCTGATGTGAATCCAACTCCATTATCATTCAGACCAAACTCAATTGTATTTGGTTCAAAATTATTTCTCTCTACTCTCCATGATTGTTCAGCGTCACCGTTACCAATCTGCATTAGTCCTTGAACTGCCACAAACTGTGCTGCCTGCCCTCCTGTAGTAGTTCCACGCTGCCACCATGATGCTGTGAATCCACTAGTAATCAAATCGGGTTGATAGTCTCTAGGTAAATCAATAGCAGTTCCAGGGAAGTTGGCGCCTGCTCTTGTTTGGAGCTCCCACCATCCACTACTATTCCACGTTGCTCCGTCAGCAGTGACAGCAGCGTTACCATTAGCAGTGATAGAAAGAACATCTTCACCACCATCACTGATGGTATCACCCTGACATGTAAGAAGTTTTGTTCCAGGAACTCTAGTCAGTGGTTCTGTTGGTGGTGTAAAGTTTGATGTGTAGAGTGCGGTTCCTTTTACAATACGGAAGTTAGAAATATATCCATTCCAACTAGAATTAGTTGGATCATTTGTATTGGCACCAACTCTAAATGTATAAGCAGAATAATCTACAGAATTTGTTTGAGTAGCACTAACATCAAAAGTTCCGTTGATATAAAGACTAATTGTATTTCCACCAGATTTAACAAAGGCAAGGTGAGTCCATTTATTTAATTGCACAGTGGCAGTGCTACTAAAAAGTATACCATCATTATATCTGAATCTAAATTTATCTACATCATCAGCTGCTTCTAAAGAATAAGAATTACCCAAAGAAGGACCCATATTCCAGATACGTTTCCAATTACCACCTGTTGCTAATGAACTAGGATAAACCCAACACTCAATTGTAAAATCATCAGTTCCAAAATTCCAATTAGATCCAGCAGCAACATCCAAGTAATCATTTGTCCCATCAAAACTTACACTGCCCCACCCCAAGTATGGTTCACTGATGACAGTAGTTCCATCTCTTCCTTTACCAGAAAGATCAGTCCAAGTTCTACCACTTTGACTTTCTCCAAGACTAAACTCAGCAAAGTCTGGAGGTCTAATAGCAGGACTACCACTATACTCAAAGCTACCAGCATCATCCATCTGTCTCTTTTTGTTAGAGACCTGAGTAGACAAGTCATCAAAGACAATCTTGTTAGCAGTAAATGGATAGGTGATGAAGTCGCTAGTGTCGTTCCTTACCGAACCGTCAGATACTCTACTAATTGCGTCACCAATGTTTAGAATTTCATAGTCGATAGTCTCACCAGTTCCTTCTGCATATTGGAAACCACCCAAACCATTACCAGAACTACTGACCTGACCGAATGTGTATGAATCTGGTGTTCCATTCAATCCATCAATAGCACCGTCAACATACATTAGGTAATAGAATGATGGGTCAGCATCAAGACAAACATTACTAAACGAATCAGTATTATTAAAAGAACTGAATAAAGTTCTTCTCCAAACTAGGTTACCATCTTTACCATACTTGCTCAGTACACCACCACGATCATTTCCATTCTGATCATAGTAAGTTCCAAACACAATAGTTTGTTCTGTTTCACCATCAGATTTTACACGATCAAAAGTGAAATTTTCTAGTGCTGTACCGTTAGTTCTCTTCTGCCAGATTAGATTTCCTTCAGCGGTGTATTTGAATATGTAACCTTGATCAGAAGAAGTTCCAACAATATAAATTTGATTATTGTTGTCAATAAAAACATCATTCAATACTAGATTAGCACCCGCATCTAAAGTTCTATCCCATAGAACTTCTCCAGTGTCAGTATCAATCTTGACAATATATCCTTTAGTAAAACTGTCGTCCTCTAGAGAACCAACAGCAACTACTTCTCTTCTAGAGTTAGCATCAATACTAATAAGAGTAACGTCTCTGCCTAGCATGAATGCTGACTTACCCCATCCAGGGTTGCCATTGACATCAAACTTTTCTACAAATGCTTGTGCATCTCCTGATGTGTAACCACAAGCATAATAATTTGCTAAGTTAGTAACAGTATCTACTGCTGATGCAACACCAGTATACTCTACATCAGCAGAGTTAGTTGTTGCTTGCCAATTAATAGTACCATTATTTTGATATTGTGCAATCCAAGGCACATTACCAGTCTTACCAACAACAATCAAATTATCGTTACTATCCAACTCCATGGCACGAAGAGTTGTGTCAAGACCTTGTGTAGATTCTATTCTGGTTGTGTAATCTGTAGTCAGAGAACCAGTCTCTAGATTATAATCTTGTCTTTCAAACCAACCAAATTCTGTTGAGTTGCTATCTTGTGCTGTACCAGCGAGAGCATACTTCTGGTTGGAAAAGATATACTTTATTTCCGAAGGTAAGTATACACCATCAGTCCCTGCCGACTGATCAATCGTTTCAAAAAAGTTTGTTACAGCTGCTTGACCAGACGAACCTAGGAGAAATAGGTTTCTGGCGGGACTATTAATTCCTACTGGCATCTATCTATCCTCAGCTAAAGTCTGTGTTTCCTTGTCCAAAGACCTTCGTTACACCAGCGTTGTCCTTGACGATAACAAATGTAAGTATATCTGTGTTTGCTGTTGGTACTGGTGGCGAACCGCCCGACCACTGAACACCATTCGAGATCGCTACACTGTCAACATTACATGCGTCACCATAGATTGCTGCAGTGTTGGCAGTCAAGATCAGAGTGATTGTCTTCGACTGTCCATTAGATAGTCCAACACCAGTGAAGTCCCAAGTGTTGATTGCAGTAGCAGCAGGTGTACCACAGAAAGTATTAGCACCTGCAAGGTTGATTGTAAGAACTCCAGAGGATGGAGTCAGAGCAGTTGAGTAGTTGTTGAATACCTTCTCTGTAACTACACCACCAATGGTTACGAATCCATCAACAGTTAGATTAGTCAGTGTGCCAACAGATGTAAGTGAAGAGTTGACAACTGTAGCACCAAGAGTAGATGCACTCAATGCTAACTGGTTACCAATGACAAACTTCTTACCGAATGCAATCTCCAAGTTCTCAGAGAATGTCCAATACTTATCGGTTCTAGTATTGTCATAGAGGATAGTCTTGTCTGTGTCTCCCTTCAGGATCAATCCACCACCGTTAGCTGCGGTGTCACTGGGACCAGTACCATCAATAGTTGCTGTACCAGATCCACTAACAGAAGTAGATAGAGTAGCAGAGTTACCATTCAGACTTACAATTTCACAGTTAGCACCAAGATCAATACCACCCGTGACAGAGTTCAATCTCATGCCAGGAATAATACCTGCAGTTGGTGTGATACCTGTGATCTGGTTGCTGCCATCAGTACAAACAGCAGTGAATGTAACGTTAGCAACTGCTGCTAGTTCTAGGTTTTTGTCATCTACAGAAATAGTATTCGACTCAATGGTTGTGGTCGTTCCCTGAATCACCAAGTTGCCTTGAATTGTAGTGTCTCCACCAACAGTTAGATCACTAGGAACAGTAACCTTAAACTGATTGTCACCCCTAATCCATGCGTTGGTTCCAGATCCAATGACAAGTTGTCTATCACCACCAATGTTTGGTGGAGCATAAGTTGCATCAGCAGCGTTCTCGTTATCTGATGGACCGATCAGAACGTTACCAGTTCCTAGTGCAGCGTAACCAGCATAGTGTCCGATACATACGTTAGCATCACCTGCGTTGTTGGATGCCAGTGAGTTGTTACCGATACCAACGTTCTGCTCACCGTCTAGGTTTACCAACAAACAATCTTTACCAATCGCAACGTTGTTACGTCCAACACCATTTGCTCTCAGTGCTCTGTTACCAATCGCAGTGTTAGAAGCACCAGAGTTATTTGTATACAGTGCTTCAAAACCGATCGCAGTATTCTGAGATCCAGAACTATTGTTTAGCAGTGCATTGTGACCAGCACGAACGTTAGATGTAACACTACCACCACCTCTACCAACGTAGAATGGAGCAGCACTACCACCGTATAGAGTTAGGTCTGCAAGTTCTAGATTGAGTGTACCATTGAATGTGATTGTATCAGATATTGCTGTACCTACTGTCAGGTCTTCATTGACAACTACACTCTGATCAAAGGTTGTAGTACCACCAGCAGCACCAATTGTAATTGTCTGTGCTGCACCACCAAGATTAATAGAAGTTGCAGTGGAGTTGACAAGGTTGAAAGAAGCAGATCCAGTGTTGATTGCGTTTAGAATCGTTGGACCATCTTGGAATACAAGTCTACTAGTTCCAGTGGTGTCAGAGATAAGACCACGCAATTGAGTAGAAGTTGTAGATGCAAACGCTGCAAGAGTGTCAGATCTATATGCAATGTTACCACCGTTTCTAAAGTTGACAGTGACAGATGCATTTGCATCATCACTAGTAAGAAGCAGTGATCTCTGAACTTCCAGACTCTTAGCAGGATCGACAGTTAGTGTAGAGGATGCTGTCGATGTAATAATCAAACCGTTGATTGATGTTGCTGTTGCAGCACCAAGTGTAGGTGATGTTAGTGTTGGAGAAGTAAGAGTCTTATTTGTTAGTGTCTGAGTCTCGTTCTCAGATACCATTCTGTGCTCAATAGATCCATCAAAAGATCTCCAGTATCCACCGCTCTCATACCACTGGAATGCTTGGTAAGACGATACGTTACCAGCAGCATCAGTTGCTCTGTTGAGTTGGATACCACCATCAGCACCAGTTAGGTTGGTTCCTTTTCTCAGTTCGATCTGGTTGTCTTCAACAATCAGAGTCTGTGTCTCTAGAATAGTTTGTGTGCCAGTGACGATTAGGTCACCACCAATAGTAACAGTAGATCCGTTGTCAGTAATAAGACTATTTGCTAGTTGACTGTTACCAGAGTCCCACTTGATAACTGTGTTACCAGTGAAGTTAGCATTGTTCTTGAGTTGGAAGTCAGCGCCAGAAAGAAGAACACCACCAGATGCAGTCAAAGATGCACCAGTATCAGAGTTGACAGAACTAATTTCAAATGTGGTTACACCACCTGCTGTTGTCTGAGTAATACTAGTAGCACCAGATCCAGTAAACTTGAAATCTCCTGCGCTGACTAGGTTAGCACCAGATGCCAGTCTTGTTACGGTGTTGGTGTCAACACTAGAAATCTCAAGAGTAGATCCTACCTGAGATACAGTAACATTAGTTCCACCAGTAAGAGTGATATCACCAGAAGTATAACTTCCAATTGTTGTTCCCCTCAGTCTAGTGACAGTATCAGTGGAAGAGTATTGGATAGTTGGATCTCCATTTCCATCTACACCCTGAGAAATACTGGTCGCACCAGCAGCAAGGAATGTGAAATCACCAGAATTAAATACCTGTCCAGCAGTTGCTCTCAGTCTAGTAACAGTATCAACATAACTGGAGTCGATAGTAATTGTACCACCTGCTTGAGATACAGTAGAAGATCCAGTAGCAGCGATGGTAATAGCACCAGTCTGTGGTGTACCACCAACAGCAGACTGAACTGTAGTTACCGTGTTATTATCTACAGATGTACCAGCAATAGTAATAATATCTCCCTGTCTGTCAAGTTCTAGTACAAGAGGTTGAGATCCAGCAGGGACAGAAGCAGGAGATCCAACCGCTAGTACGATATCATCATTGCCAGAACCAGATCCACCAGCAGTCAGTCTAATAATTTTTTGTGTTGCAGACAGTCCATCTACAGCAGAGACTGTATACGTTGTATTGTCATTTGGTGTAACAACTGTTCCGCCTAGAGCAATAGCAGAACCATTGATAGTAATAGATGAGTTGGATAGAGCAGCGTTTGGGACGTTAGTAATTGTGTTCGAAGCACCTGAAATAGTAGAACTCAAAAGAGTTTTATTTGTCAGTGTTTGTGTCTGTGTTAGATACACATCACCAGGACTACCCCATAGAACATTCGTCCCATCACTAGTCAGATACTTTCCAGCACCCCTGTCACCACTGATGATAATACCATTGTTTGTTAGCTCTAAACTATCACCAGCTACAAGCTCTTCAATCTTCCTTGATACTTCATTTACAATTAATGGAAAACGGTCAGACATTTAACTATCCAATGATACTAGTGCTCAGGTTTATTTATGCCTCAGGCAATAATGATCTGTCCAACCATTCCACTGTGGAATTGACAGATATACCAGTAGGTTCCTGGGGTTACACCACTTGTATCCCAAGTAATAGTTGCAAGCTGCTGACCATTATTTGTTACGGTTCCAGTAGTAACAGCATTACCTGTTCCTAGCGTTGGAGATGTCTTGATCCAGAATGGATGACCCAATGCATTTACATTGAACACTAAAGTATCTCCAGCAGAACAATTGATAGAAGGATCTAGTGCAGTGTTGAAAGTTCCTAGAGCATCACTTCCAGTAAAGGTAAAACTAGATGATCCACTACTTCCTACTGTAAATGTATACGTCTGTGCTACTAAAGCACCAGTACACAGTAACTTTCTCCTTGGAAATACTTGCCCATCAAATCTTTTACCAACAGTGGTAGCAATTTGTCCAACTTGTCTTCGAGGATTTTGTGCTAGCAGATACCTGTTTGGACTTCCTCCCCTAGAAGATGGGTCATTGAATCCACCACCGTTGACATCAAATGTCATATCACCAGTCTTACTATACTGCTGAAGATATCCAATGACATCATCTTGTGTAAATCTATCTTTGCCCGTAGCAAGACATGCCATGACACCACATACCTGTGGTGATGCCATACTAGTTCCTTGAATGGGATAAAAGTAGTTACCAGAACCTTGTGTATATTTTGTGTCGTTTAGTCCAGTGTTTCCATAAGCAGAAACGATGTTATCACCAGGAGCATAGACATCAATAGCAGGACCAAAGTTGGTGTAAGTAGATCTCCTAAAGTCCCCCTGCTTACTCAGAGCACCAACATTAATTGATCCACTATCAGGAGAATTTGGCCAACCACCTCTCATGTAATAGAATGTTCCAACTCCACTTACAGAAATAGTATTGTTCCAGTTAGCACCATTTGGATCTGCGAACAAAAGATTATCATTTCCAGCAGCACCAATGATAACAACACCATCATCAATTGCATCTTGAATGTCTGCATTGACAGCAGAACTCCATGCTGGATACACATCGACACCAAATCTAATACCAAAGTCAGTTGTTAGACCTGCTGCTGTCCACCCACTAGGTCCTGGGTTACCAGCATTATATACAGTGCCTTGATAAAATACCTGTGTAACATCAGCAAACTGTAAGTTACTATTTGGCATAGGAATAATGCCACCATAACTATGGTTTGTAATGGTAGGATTTCTTTTTCCAGTTGTTGGATTGATTGGTTTATTTTGATGGAACGCTCTCAAGTAATCAAAGATTAGCAACGCTGGAAACTGCTGTCCAGATGGATACTGACCAGTGACTGCCATGTTATAGATGTTTGCTTCTCTTGCCCATCCATAATGCTGACCACATGCAGTTCCAGTTACGTGATTGCCATGAAACTCTGGTGTTGAAGCATTAGTTCCGTATGTAATTGTTCCAGTTGGTTCTGTCATTCCATCATCATCAATAGTATTGACTAATGTATTCAACTCATTGAACCACTGATACTGAACAAACCTTGTTTGATTACTGCTAGGACTGTACCACTCTTCACTATCATATGATACTGGGTCATCAACAATAACTACATCAACATGTCTACCGTTGTTGAATACTTCTACACTATCATTGACTTGTTCGTATGTCCACCCCTGACTGATAGGTCCAAACTGATTCTTACCTCTCTGTGCGTCACTTCCTGCACAGTGAATGTGTCCCCACTGATAATCATTAGGACTGATAGTTGTTGATCCCTGTGTATCATCTTTCCAGAAGTTACCAGTTACAGCATATGATTCATTGCTAACTACCTGGCGTCTAGGAATAAAGCTATCTGCACGTTCTACACCCCAGACTCTAGGGTCTTGGCGCAGTCTCTCTGCCTGTTCCTCTGTCATCATGTAGTGAGTGTTCCTACTAATAGGACGCTTTCTAGTTAAAGGAAAGTTACTGAGTTGCATCTCATTGTAAAACTGCTCCAGGTCTTCTTTCCTGTAAAGAGTTACAACGTATTCCTTATCCATATCAAGCCTCTAGTTGTAGGTACGTTAATGTTACAGTAATATTATTAGTTGAACCACTCTTATTAACAACCTTCATATAAGTTGTGGTATTAGCAGCGGTATTATAGCAGATCGTACCTGGCGTGATGATTTGAGTAACAGCACCTGTTGTAATAACCTCAGTGAGAACACCAGATCCTGGCAGTGGATCTGTCAGTTCCGTTCTGCTAGCATCAGATGTTCTGCTAGCAGTGCTGTCATAGATTGTCACCCATGCGGCATGAGATGTTTGAATGCTATACAACACATAGGTTTTGGCAGTTGTGATAGAAACATTTGCCGCAGTATTATTAGCAATAGATTGTGTTACCTGTGCCGTAGTTCTTGTCTGCAATCCTGTCGCACCAGCAAGAGTTGCATTGACCCAGTTTGCACCATTGTACTGAAGGACTTGACCGTTTGATGGTACAGCAATTGAAACATCACTGATGTTAGTTAGAGCACCAAGAGATCCAGCAGATCCAGTAACATCAATATTATATACACCACTCAATCTGTCAGCAGAAAGAGTTCCAGCATTTAGATTACTAGCATTAGTAAAATACACACCCTGCTGTCCGTCTAAAAGATCAGCATCAAGACCAGATCCAGGACCATCATTAAGACCAGGACCAGAGAATCCACTCAAATCAGGTGGTGTATATGTAAACACACCGTTGTTAGAATTATAACTCAGAGAAGGAGTGCCTGCTGCATTGCTAGAAACAGATAGCAATGTCAAATCTGTAGCACTTTGTCCAGCACCTGCTGCAGCCCAAGATGATCCATTCCAAACGTAAGTCAGACCAGCAACTGTATAAGTATAAGATCCGTCAGTTGGTTGCCCTGCTGTCGAGGGAAAATTGATTGCCATTTGTTATAGTGCTCCTTCCGTATTATTTATTTTCAAAGATCTAGGATATATCCCCTGAACTGCTCATAGGTGTCACAAGCAACCATGATTTCTTTAAGATCTGCAAGCATGATAACATCGTCTCCACCCCATGTGAGGTTACCATCATGGAACGATAGATTCTTACCACCTTCCGTGTGAATAGAACCCGTGTCTAGATATAGATCACGTACTTTGTACTCGGCACTACCAATATCATATGCAGCATTTACTTCTGGGATTATATGACCTGCACCAGTAATCTTCCATCGTGCTGTGGAGTTTGTTCTGAATGAAAGAGCAGCATCAACTGATGTTCCACCAACATTGGCAAGAACAAGACTAGTTGCACCATTAGTGAGACTAGATGGATCTGCTAGTGGTGGAGATGTATCAACCCACTGAGAACTATCAGTATCCTGGTAGTAAATCTTGAGGCGACCAGTGTCACTCTCCCACCACAGATCACCAGCAACGGCAGCAGGTGGTGTGTCTGCGATAGTCACACTAGCAGCACCGCCACCGCCTCCACCAGTATTGTCATCACTTGGTTCCCACTGAGTACCACTCCACTTGAGAACTTGTCCTGCATTGGGAGTTGTATTGGCAACATTTGAAAGGTCACCAAGTTCAGATCCAGTGTCAAGCATCTGGATCCAACCACCAGCATGTGCAAAGTATCCATGTCCCTCAGAATGAACATGAGCAAACATACCATGATATGTTCCTGCGTTGACAGCGTTAAGTGCTGTCAGATCAGCAAAGTTATTAGAGAAGTAAACCTTACCAGTAGTTGTGATGTCTCTAGTTGTTGTAGAACCTCTAGAAAGAACACTATCTAGTGTGTCAGTCTCTGTATAGGATGAAATGTAGCTAGGAGTAAAGTTTTCCCAGTTGGTTGTTGCTGCATTATATCTCAGCAACTGTCCTGTAGAAGGACTGCTAACATTAACATCTGTGTGGGTAGTAATAGAACCAAGACTGCTTAGATATCCTGCAGCAGCATGATTGCCCCATCCATATGCTGCATCCCAGTTGCTAACTTGAGTGGAAGTAATACCACTAGCAGCAGATGCGGAAAAGACAGGATCAGTTTCAGCACTTAGATAACCAGAAAGATCTGGTGGTGTGTATGTAAAGACACCGTTTGTATTATTATACGATAGATTTGCTGTACCAGCAGGCGCTACACTAACAGACAAATCTCCAAAGGTTAAACCACCCGATCCACCTACAAGATCGTTTGCTGGTTTCCAGGAAGAACTAGATGCTTCCCACTTGAGAACTTGTCCATCAGTTGGAGCGACGCTTAGATCTACACTGTTGAGATGTGTAAGATCCAGTGCGCTTCCATTTACTGTATATCCACCAGTAGCATTATGAGTTCCTTGTGTTTGAGAACCACCAGGAGTAGTTTGTAACTTTAGACTACCATTATAGAAAAGATCTACTTGAGCATTTGCTATAGCGACAATTGCATACTGAGATCCAAATCTATGGAACATGCCAGTGCCATTAGATTCAATCCAAAGACTTCCATTACCACCCTCTTGGATATAAGAATCACTTCCGTTGCTATAGATTCTTAGATTATTGTTGGCACCAAAGTAAACGCTATCGTTACTATCTACAAATAAATTTTGAGTTAGATATGTGTTTGCGTTTAGTTCAATCTTAGAAGGATTTCTATAGCACTTCAGTTCATTGCCATCTCCAAGTGCTACAAAAGCATTGCTGGCATTGCCAGCAAAAAGATATAGATTATAGTCTGGGGAATCAATAAAAGCCCCATCGATTCCAGTATAACTTCTGAACTGTAGACGAGTGTAAGATCCTGTGTCGTAGATTCTTAGAGTTCCATTGTTAGTTCCGTCATTCCTAAGGGTAATTTCAGGTGCAACAATAGCACCAGTAGAAATACTTCTAGAACTAGAAGATCCTCTAGCAAGTACCTGATCAAGAGTAGAAGTCTCAGTGTATGATGTCAGGAAAGAAGAGAGATCTGGTGGAGTGTATGTAAACTCACCATTAACTGAACTATAAGAAAGAGTAGAAGCACCAGCAGCAGTTACAGTTACTGTAGGAAGAGGAGGAACTGTTGGTTTGTTTAGAATTCTAGTAACACCACTAGTAGCATCCCAATCAGAGTTTACTTGAGCAGCAGGAATACTAGGTCTATTAGAAAGACTATTGTAATTTCCATCAAAAGGAGTAGTCCACTGTATAGTAGAACCAGTCGTGCTCAGTACCTGACCAGAAGTACCTGCGCTACCAGCAGCTTGTAGTGGTTTTCCAGCAGGGATGTTGAGACCTTCTTTGATCTCAATAGGAGAGTCATCCCCGTAATTAGCGATCTGGTTCGCAAGAATTTTTGACATACTTCCAGTCCTGAAGACAGTTTCTCTGAGCTAGAAGTATTTATGAATATACAAGATTGCCAGCAACGATGCTTCTACCATCACCCCTGTTTGGTGGAACGTAATGATCTGCCCACCCAGGAAATAACAACATCATACCAGCAATAGGTTTGATCCTCTTACTCAAATTTCTGAATACAATAGGAGAAGATCCTGGTGGAGTATTCACATAATAAACAAATGACCAGTCGTTCTGTATATGATTATGAAAAGTCTGATGGTGACCAATCTTGTAAACCTGACCCCACAAATCAACTAACTTTGTAGGTTTATCTATAAGACTCTTCGCGTAATCAGCAATGACATTAAATTCTTTTACATCAAAACAATCCCACTGAGTCATTAGTGCTCCCTTATCTTTGGTAACACTGTTCTCACATATAATCTTATGCAGAATAGGATTCATCTCTTCTGCTTTTGGATATTTGTGTGCTTCTATTTCTTTTATCTTCATGATTCTATAAAGCGGGAGATCGGATTCGAACCGACGACATCTAACTTGGAAGGATAGCGTTCTACCACTGAACTACACCCGCAGAAAATGGGGGAGGTCAATCCCCCTTGGACACATGCACGCCACCTGTTTTAGTTTCAGTTGCAAAACAGGAAATCAACCACACGGAAGGGGTCATTTGGATCCACCACTTGCTCTTTGACTGGAAGCAAGAAACCAGGCGGGAGAGTATCCCATCCGCACCACCAGTTCTTATGGAAAAACTGGAAACCCGAGGGGTCGTGAAACCCATCCCGACCAGAGCAAGTTTTTAGTCATTTCGGGACTGGTAATCACCAAATGAAATAACATCAGGTGCGTTTCCTAGAGTAATGTACGATCCTGCTGCATCAAAGTCAATGTTATCCATTGCATCTAGATCTCTACCAGGACGGTTAAGATATTCAGATGACAGACTAAAACTATAATTAGGATCAAAAGTAATTTTCTCATTGACCTTTCGGTTTAGGTCACTGACTGACTGATACTGTGTAAACAGTTCAGACAGATATTCTTCATCTCCCTCAGCAAGAGCGTTGATCAATGCCTGACGGAGTGCTTCTTCAGCAGCTTGAACTTGTGATTTAACGCTCATA
>Ga0213859_10000360_pt1 | contig 20636 bp, 17 predicted proteins | sample PICome_2_FD_160133 | JGI IMG/M metagenome (GOLD analysis project Ga0213859, IMG submission 160133) | Coastal seawater microbial communities near Pivers Island, North Carolina, United States - PICO304 | ecosystem: Environmental > Aquatic > Marine > Coastal | place: USA: North Carolina...
TAATGAACTTGGATATAAAACACTACTATCGCTACCAATAATCCAATCGCTCACATTAGTGAAAGTTTCACCAGCACCTAATACGCTAATTGATGCTTGTCCAGTTCCATCTGTAGTTGCAGTAAATCTACGTTGAACTGTAAATGATATATCTGTTATTGATTTAGGACGAGGCCTAGATACAGGATATAAAGAAGTATTGTTAAATGGATCATTTATAACAGCCTTGCCGTTTTCTAATTCTGGATTAAACCATGTATTTGAATCTATACCTATACTTTTAACGTTTCTAAAAGCTTGGCCTGCTTCTAATTGAATATCAAATAAATGATATTTTAATTTATTATCGTAATGATTAACAGCTTTGACTCGAGCAGTTCCAATTTTAGCATTAGATCCGCCGCCGTAATTAGTTACAGTTTGTAAATCCATTATTGGATATTGGCTTAAATTTGGTACATTGTTTGTTGATGAATCATTAGAATTCACTATAACCGAATTTTCGTAATCAACTGGAGTTGCCGCATTTTGTATTACAACAGTTTGTGTAGGTTTATTAATTCTTAGTGTTGTTGGGAACGTTCTTGATGCTCTGTATCCATCTACAACAGCTGTTCCAGGACTCACATTTAGTAATAAATGAGTAGATTCTGAATCTAATGAAAAATTAATATTAAATGGTTTTACAATGTAATCACCAGAGTTTTCAAATATTCTTTTAGCAATTACATCAGTGGGAATATTGTAAGCATCGTTAACTTGAATTGCATTAAAAATCTCACCATCTTTAACAGTAGCAACGTGAATAAAATTTTGGTCTGAATCAACTTCGCTTTCGACTGCAATATTTAAAGTAATTCTATAACGATCAGCACCAGGAGCAGTTAAATTTGGTGCAGCACCTTGATTATCATATAAACTAGTGTCATCACTTGCTGTTATAATATCTTCAGCAACAATAAATCCTAAGTTAGCAGCTGGATTATCTGTATATCTAGATATAACTTTTGATTGATCTCTTGTAAATACAAAATGGCCTCTGGCATAGTATATACCTTCTGCTAATGTTGCGAGAGTTCCAACACCTACAGCCGGATTTACTGCAGTGTCAGTAGGTTGAACTGTTAAAGTTACTGAACCATTAGACATATCTTCACCAGCATTCATTCTTATAACGCTAGTGAAAGTTGATACAGAAGAAGTATTAACATATTGAACATATAATGTATCTGGATCAGAACCAGATGCAGTTAACACTTGTAAAACTTTCGCTTGAATCGATGAAGTTGTACCAGTGAAAGTAGTGCCAACTAATGAATCTGTATCAGCTGGAAGAGTATTAGTTGATGTGTCTAACTTAATGAACTCGTATTTTGGATTAATATTTGCACCACCTGGTTTAACAACCGCACCTTCTTTAAATATATTATCTCCAAATCTTTGTATTTGATTTTGTAATATAGTTTGAAGTTGTGTTAATTCACGTGCTTGAAGTGCTTTTCCTGCATTAAAAAGTATTCTGTGATAACCGCTACTATCAGCATAGTCATCTTTATAAGTTGTTCTAAATGCGTTGGTTGTAAGTGTACTAGACATATTTTATATTCCTTAAAGTGTTATCACAACTTTTATATCTTCTGTTTGGTTTGCCGACCTAAATACTGGTGCTCTATTTTCTATATATAAAATGTCTCCAGATAATTTTTCTATATCGTCATTAGTAAAAGCATCTGTATCTCCATCAACACCTGATGCAACTAATGTTCCGGAAACACCGCCACCTTGTACAACTTCACCTTCATTAAATGCTTTAAATCCAGTAAGCTCAGATTGATGAAAATATAATCTATCACTGTCGACATCATCAACATGAGCTTGAGCTCCAGATGTAACACCTTCTATAATAATATCTTTAAATGATTCACTTGCAACAGCTTGAAGTTGAAGATATCTTAAAACTTTACCACTTGTTCCATTAAAATCTGAATCTCCGTCTGCAACTTTTGGATCTCTTATTAAAGCTACTTGTCTAAAATCTTGGCCTACAATAAAGTCACTATCTTGTATTCCATCTGGCTTTGTATTAAACATTAATGATGTAGATTTAAGATCAATTCTAGGATCTGATCCCATTCCGCTATCAGGTCCTAAAATTGCTCGAGCTTTTGCGCCTGTACCACCACCGCCATTAAAAGCAATACTAGCAAAATTATATCCTTGACCCATAGATATAGCACTATCTGTGCTTGAATCTAATTCTATCTTAACAACCGCTCCGCCACTTACAAATGCAGTAGCAGATGCTCTTACTCCATCTCCATTAATTGTCACTGTAGGAGCACTTGTGTATCCAGTTCCGCCAGCAGTAACAGCAACACCAATAACTTGTCCAGGAACACTAGCATTTTGAACTAAAATTTGTTCTTCTTCAACGAGAGTGTGTGCTCTTCCTAGCGTATCAGAATCTAATACCTTTTCAACAGGTACGAAGTTAGCAGACAAATATGAATTTGATCTAACACTACCAATAGAGTATAAAAATTTCCAGATATAGCCATCACTCGTTTTAAAAGGTTTTACAGCTAAAGCGTCAGTTCCAGGCTTCGTTGGTTTTACTGTAGAAGTATTAATTGTTCCAGTTGCGGCTCTACCTTGTTGTAAACATATAAAGACCTGATTATCTTCAGTTAATACATAATAGCTATTACTAGGTATTGCACTAAAATTATCATCATAACCTTGATATATAGCACCTGAAGTCCAGTTATATCTTGGAATGACAAAAGATAAATCACCAGCAGATTTAATCGATTGCAAACCTGCTCTTAAATTTCTAATATCTCGAGGAGAATTTACTGGATCTGGAACAGTTTCACTGCTATCCCATTGTTCAGATTTTCCTATTCCAATATAATATTTATGAGTAGAACCAGAATCAGGAAAGTACACTTCATTATATACATCTTGAATTAATTGTTGTTTAAAAGTATTCGTAATAATTGCAGTCATTTTTTTATCCCTTTATGATACTGTTACTACGCTGTTGCCACCAGATATATACCAAGCCGATCCAGACCAAACTAATGTAATTGAGTCGTATTGGTTCAAAGTAATATCGTCAGTACTTACTGCGTCATGATTAAAAGTATCTGGAGTAATTGTAGCAGTACCTGCCTGTTCATTTATGAAAATTTTATATTCTCCTGTTGTGGTTCCATCTGCTACAGATATTGCAATTGCAGTATTTGATTCAATTACAATTAATGATGCGCTGCTAGGTGCCACACCATCTGTTGATATAGTTGCAGCAGTATAAGCTAATTTAGCAACCTCGACACATCCAGACCCTTTACCTTCAAGTTTTAAATTAACATTAGCATCATTACCGTCAACTGATATTATAGGATTATTACCAGTTATATTATTTGATACTTTTATTTCGTTAACAGCACTTGCTACAGAAGTAAATTTTATTATTTCTGCACCAGCTTGATCTGTAATTCCTCCGCCAATTTTAGGAGATGTAATAGTTTTATTATTTAATGTTTGAGTATTATTAGCAAAAACCATTGTGTCATTTGCAGACAATACCGGAATGTTTATAGTTCTATCTGCAGATAATTCACCTGGAGAAAAAATGTATTTATGATCAGCACTAGTATCATTAATTTGCGGCGTTGTAAGAATTGGAGATGTTAATGTTTTATTTGTTAATGTATCAGTAGTATCTTGAAGAACAATTATTCCAGTAGCATCAGGCAATTGAATTGTTTTATCAACAGTAGTTGGGTTTGATGCCATTAATTTAGTTTCAAAATCATCGGCACTAGTACCTTCAAATATGATTGCTCCTGTTCCAGCAGAATCTTTTATAGTTATCAATGAACTTAATACGTCACTGTCTCCACCAAATTGCAAATAAAGTTCTTGAAAATTAGAATTTATTTTAGAACCAGCAGATCTTAGTGTATCGCCTGTACCGTCATTGGCTGCAGAGCCTATATTAATATCTTGTCTTGTCATTTTATTTCCTAATTAATACTGTTATTTATACTAGAAAGACGAGTCAGTTATCTGTCTTGTGAATATATCATTATCCATAGTTTCTACATTTAGTGAGAAGTCTGGTGTAGCAGTTACTGATGTACCTCTACTACTACTATCATCAAATGTAAATGAGTTCGGAGTAATAATTTGTTTTACATTGTGATATGTTAAGTCTAATTGACTGAGTGGTATATCACTATAATTTTCTACTAATTCATTCAAGTCTGATTGTCTGACTTCAAATCCATCTGAATCAATTAATGAAGTAAGTTGTGTGAATGATCCAATAGATGAAATTGTGGCTTCTCCAATAATAACTGGATCTTCACTATCAGCAATAGATAATGGTGCAAGAACTGGATTTACAGCTTCAGCGTCAGACACGACTTGTCCTGCAAAATAAAAGCCAGCAGGATGCACATATTTTTTATATAACTCACTCCAATTGTTTACAGATATTCCTGTTTTTATTAACAATCCAAATGTTTGATATAGTTCATTGTCTTGAATGAATTTTAAAGATTCTACGCCAATTTGACTAGCAGAATCTCCAACGATAAACATCGATTCTTTACCGTATTCAACTTCTGCTCTTTGTTGAAAAAACATTCTAAAGAATTCTTCCATAACAAATCGGCTGCCTTTTAACTTAGTTAGTTCAGCCAATCGAGTTAACGCATAACGAGTATCACTAAAGATATCACCAGATTTTAAACCACCACTTAATTCTGTAACATAATTATCGAGTCTATCAGTAGGAGTTTCTCTTATATCTTTTGTAGCAAAAATTCTACGAGTATCATCGCCAAAAGCATGTGTTCCGTCTGCAGAATCTAAAAAATCATAATATTTTTCTAGAAAAGTAACAAGTTTTGGAAACTCTGAAGTATAAAATTCAGGTAAAGCTTCTCTTACTTTCCTAACATTAAAATTTTTAAATCTTCTTTGACTATGATAATCTATTGACATTTATATACTTACCGATGTGTTTTGATAATCTAATATCGCTCGAGATGATGAAAGTGCTGTGTCTATATCTACAACATAATTTCTTAAAGGTCTTATAGTGCTTTGATTAGCAGGAGTAGCTTTTAATGAAATTGAATTTCCTTCAAACGAAGAAGGTTTAAATCCAACTATACTTATTGTTCCACTAACAGCATTATAAGATCCAACATTATCAACTTCAATTGTTCCATCTACAGACACTACTTGTAATTTAGTACTACTACTTTGATTTTTAATAAAACACGTTTGAGAATTAAAAGTAAATTGTGTTGATAAAATTGTTGGCACTAGAGGCTCAGGATCTGCTATAGGAACTGGAAAGTTAATTGTATATGATTGAGAGCTATTAACTACTGGAACAAATGTTTGTTTCATTTTAATGTCCATTTTAGAGTTTAATATCGCAGGATCTATAGCATCTATTATTGTGAGCAAATTAGATCTTCTAAATACTTTATCAAATTTACCAAGGTTTGCAGTAAAATAATTGTTAATTGTTGTTTGAACTATATTTTGAATAGCCTGAGCAGTTGAGTTAGTGAGATCTGGATCTAAATTAAAAGTTGTTTGAACTTCTAATAGTGTTTCAATAGGATCTACATATTCTGTAAGAATCGACATTATAGCCATATTAGCACTTAATTCAAGTTTAATATCATCTTTAACTGTTTGTTGTGTATTTGCATTTATATTATCTTTAAATTTTAATCCAACATAAACTACGCCATATATAGGTGGAACTGCGTCTGCACCACCATATGCAGTAACGTCATCTAAGTACGCACCGTAGTTTGCTAATATTTGACCTTTATAATCTTCTGCTGTAACTAATCTTCTTTGTGATATAAAAGATATAGGTGCATTTTGTCTTATTGATTCTATGTTTTCTTTATATGCTCCACCAGAAGAGGCTGTCACTGTAGTCGTGCTTATATTATAATCAACGCTGTTAACAGTGAAAGTTGAAGTAGGAGTAAAAGTTGCTGCTCCGTTTGCAAGAGTTCCGACAGTTGATAGATAGTCAACGACAATTTTATTTCCAGCAACAGGTCTCTTTCCAGTTGCTATTCCATTTCCAAATATAAGTTCGTAATAACCATTTGGCGCTTCTTTAATCTGAAAGAACGTACTATCATCAGTGATTCTTACTGCTTTATTAATATTAGTATATGTATCAAATAAAGGTGATGAAGCAGTATTAAAAACTCTCACTCTCATAGTTGAATGATCCATAGTTATATCTGGTATTACGTATATTTGAGAATCTCCAGTATCTCCAACAAAAAATGTTTTAGTTTTTTCTGTACCTTCAAACACTGGTATTGATTCGCCGTCTGTAGCATTTATAAACTGATAAAAACCTGTTCCACTATCTATTGCAGTAAAATTTTCTCTTGTTTGAAATGTGTAAGTTACACCAGCAACAGATGCAGTAAATTGAGTATTTCTTGGAAGTGTTAATGTTGTTGGTCTGTCATCAGCAGTAATTTGTACAGATAAACTTAATTCAGCTTGAGGTGATGTGTATGATTTAGGCACATATCCCAAACCTTCTGCTAAAGATACAACTGAACTTCGAAGCTGCGCAGTGTTAATAAAAGATTCATTAAGCGCGAAGTTTGATATTAAACCTGAAAAGTGTGTGTTATATGCTAACACATCTAAAATATTACTTAATCCTGAAGCTTCAAAATCATAATCAGCAAATTCTGATTGCTGTTTTAGATAATCTTTTAATCTTGCTTTTATGGTATCAAAATCAAGTTGAGTTGATCTAATGATTGTTGCCATTTATCTTAACCTCGTTAAATTTATATCTGTAGTAATAACTTGACTCGTATTAACCACTTTGAATGTCACTGTTACTTTTATTTCGTGCGAATCGTCTTTTAAATTACTAGTAATATTTAAAACTTCTGCTCTTGGTTCAAATGTTTCTATTGATGTTATAATTTGTTCTTTTAATTCATCATCGTCAACATCAGTGTTAAGAGCAAAAAGTAATGCGTTTAAGTTGCCACCAAATCTAGGTTGAAATGGTTTCTCACTAAAATTAGTTAATAATAAATTTTTAACAGCTTGTTTTACAGCAGCTGCGTGTTCTTTTTTAAAAACATCACCTGAGACTTTTTTCGCAAATGTCAAATCAATATCACTATACGATTTATTGACCGCGGAAAGTATAGTTTTAGATCCAATATTTCCGTCTTCTACTGAAAAAGCTCTTGTAGGCATACTTTTTTTCCTTTTGTTCTATTTATAACAGTTATGCGCTAGCTGTAGTAGGTAATACTTCTAATAATTCGCCTGTAACCTGGTTTATATTATTATATCGAGTTTCTATTTTATTATTATATGTTACTGACCAAGGTGGTATTACTTCAGGCATTATTAATATTATTTGAGCATTTAAACTATTATCAGGATTATAATTATCGTAATCTAAAATCATCTTATCAAAATTTAAATTGTCTTTCCAGTATATTGCTAAATTGAATGTTTTTTCAACTGCTATATTACCTTGAAGATCTATCAGTTCATAAACAACAGCGCGGCCTTTTGACATTAAATAATTAACGCCATCACTAATATCTAAATCTTCACTATCTTCTGGTCTATATAATCCTTCTACAACTTGTAATCTAAAATCTTTAAACTCATCAACTGTTTCTGGGCCGTTAATGGTTTTCATAGCATTTGCATGTAACGCATATTGTTTAGCTAAAATCAATCTTTCATTTTCTTCAAGTATATGAGTAAGTGTAACAGGATCACCGACTCCTCCTAAAAAAGTAGCCATAGTTATACCAGGCGCTAGTTTAGTTTTATTCGTAATACTATCTTGAAATAATGGATTATATTTTCCATCTATATAAAAATCTGTTTTTACTAAGCTCATAATAATCCTTAAGTGTATGTTCTATTTAAATTAGTTGATTTACCTATAGAGCCAGAACCTCTTCTTGGCGATTTTTCTTGACCAACAACTCTTCCAGTTGATACAGGAGAAATACGAGTACCAAATGGAGATATTGTTCCATCTTTTAAAAGAGCAGAAATAAAAGTTTCATTATTTAAATTATTTGGATCTCTTAATTTAGATCTTGCTTGCCTTGTATTTAAATCAACTTTAGATACTCCGCCGTAGTGTACTAAACGATTTAAAGCATTAAACATCTCATTGTATTCATCAATAAAAACTCTTGTAATCGCAAAAGCTGATTTTTCAAGTGCATCGTTTACTATATCTGTAGTAGGTAAAACTGTTGCAGTATTTTGTGCTGGAGATATTGATACAGAACTTTGTCCAGAGCCGGCTCCAAGAGCACCAGCTGTTCCAGCAGTACTCGCATTACCTGATAAATTACCGTTAAATGTTGGTGCATCCATTGCTACATCTGCAATAACTCCTTGAGTTGCATGTACAGAAGTTGCATTTACTCTAGGTATATGTGCAGTATTGCCATAATAAACTATTTCATGGCCACCTACAGTTCCACTGTCTCCTAATAATGCAAGTGAAGATGCTGTAATGTTTGCGCTTAAAGCTGAAACAACAAACTCATTTTCAGCGGTCATTTTTAAGGTATCACCTACACCGTAATTGTGATCACCTTTAACGTATTCTTCAAAGTTTCCTTTTGTTAAACTTGTTCTTTCTCCGTGTACTAATGATGTTGCTGTTCCGCCAATCATTTCTTTTTTGTTGCCTATGACTTGAGTTTCAACATCACCTGCAACATCTTGAACAAATCCTCTTGTAACGTTTTGTTCCATATCACCTTTAACTGTAACATTATAATCACCACCAACTTCAACATCAAAGTCTCCAGCAACTTTTAATTTTAAATTACCGTTATATTGTAATTCTCCATCACCGTCTACTATAACTTTTTCATCGCATGCTGTAACTCTTACTGTATTCTTAGTGGATCCATAGATAACAGTTCCATCTGCACGCATTTCAACACCTGAACCAGAAGTGTGTCTTATCATAACACGTTCAGCTCCAGGCGTATCATCATATTCTACTATGTGACCAGATGCTGTTTCTTTTACTTGATTGTTAGGATAAAGAGAAGTTGGTTCTTCATTTAAGTCTAGATCTATATCTGATACTGAACCACCAAGTTCAACATTAACTCTTTTAAAACCTCGTGCTATCTCATTAACAGAAGATTGTCTTTCATATTCTGTTTTAGGAAATACTCCATTTGGATCTGAAAATCCATTTCTTTTATCTTTAAGAGATTCTGCTTTACCGGGTGGTAAAGTGAAATTATTCGCGAATGGCATTATTCATGTTCTCCTATGGAAATTTAATTTTACTTAAAAGGCTAGACGATGTTGCTGCATCAGGGACTTTAAAGTTTTTAATTAATCCTTCTGATTGCCCTATACTAGAAGTTATACCTTCTTGTAATTTTGCAATATTAGCATCACCAAGAATTTTTCCTTGAGATCCTTTTGCTTGAGTAAACGCTTTGTTTATTTCATTGTTTATATCTATCTTACCAGTTTTAAGATCAGATAAAGTTGTATTAATTGCATCAATATCTTTTTCGAAATCTACTGGTTGTTCTTTTCCTGTCGTAGGATCTATTCTCTCAAATTGAGACAAAGTTTTATCTGTACTTAGAGATTGAGAAATTACTGAAGCGCTCTTAGTTCCTTTTGCAATATCTTTAGGTACTATATACGCTATCTTCTTTCTATCTAATCCAACACCGCCTTCTTCAGGATTATCAATACTATTAGTCTTCCCAAATTTTTCTCGTAATCCTTGAACATCAATACCTGGACCAGTATTTCCATCTTTTAATTCATTTTCTCCAAATATATTCAAGCCAGGAAGAGTACTATACGCATACTTTAATAAAGTATTTAAACTATTAACTTGTTGTTGATTTGGTGGATTTTCCTGGTTAGCAACAATAGAAACTTCTACACCAGTAAGATCAAATAAACAAGATTCTGAATTTCTTATCTCATCTATTGGTCTTCCTTTTTGTATTCTTCCATCTGTTAGTATAATATAGTGCGGTTGTATTCCATAAAGCTTTGTGTATCTTCTGCTTGTAAGATGCGCTATAGCAGCCTCTTGAGATTTCTTAGCTTTAATTTGTATTTGCAAATCGCTCAACTTAGTTAATTCATGAATCGAAGTAGCATTTACTTTTTCAGGTGGTCCGTAGAACTTATCTGTCCAACCAATTATGAGAGCTAAAATTAAGTTATTAGTACCAGTTTTCATTCGAGAACTATTTTCAAATTCTGTTTTCATCTCATCAACTGATTGTAAAAATTCAAATTTATATTTTCTTGCAGTTGAGTATCCATTAAAACCAGAAGTACTTGCACTTAAATTTTTAACAGCACTAATACCAGCATCTGGTGTTAAAACTCCTTTACTTATGAACTTATTTGTGTTAGTATTTAAATTAAAGTTGCCTGTTAGTTCATTCAATCCTGGTAATATATCATCTAAATTGACACCTTCAGGTGATGTAACACCATCTGGTAAACTTTTAATCTTTTCAAAGATATTACCAGTTCCGGAAGTTTTAATATTCTTGACTTTAGCAAGAGCACTTGCAAAAATATTAGTACTAGATCTACCTGCTTGAGGTATTAATCCATCGATGTTGAGAGATATTCCAGCATTTTGTATTTCTTTTTGTTTTGATTTAATTTCGGCTTTTGTTTTTTCTGTTATTTTATTATTTAATGAAACACCAGCTTCTGTATCGTTTATTGTTGTATCTGCTTGTTCTAAAACTTTAGTGGAAAGATTTGCAGGTAAAACTTTCTTAGTAACTTCTTTAATAGTTTCTTTTGGAGCAGAAGTAAAATTTTTAAACACATTTAATATTGCATTAGCGCTTGGTTGATCATAAACTTTTTTAGTAAGTCTAGGCGAAGAAGTTATCTTTGATGATTTAAACAATGTACTCAATGCAGAAGTTTGTGTAGAAGTAACATCGCCTGATCCATCAACTGCGCCTGATAAAAGTTCTCCTATCATTGGCCTCTTTGTAAAATCTTTTGTTGGTCTTGCAGAACTGGTAAGACATTTAAAACCATTACTGGTTTGTCCAGATTTACTAAGTGATGAAAAGTTACCTATTAAATTTTGTATCTTTGATGTTGCAATTTGACCATTAAAACCATTAGTCAATTCGCCTATTAGCTGTTGTTGTGCTTTTATTTGTTCAGGCGTTGCTCGAGCTTCAAACTCAGCTTGTGTTTCAGCTCTTACAGTATAGATAACTTTTATCTTAGCAGCAAATGATACTAAAGTAATTACGTTTCCGTTTTCTGTATATTCATTAAGATTAAGAGGTGTTCCAGGATTAAAAGTTCTTTCCCAGTTACGTGATTGAGTTTGATTCTTAGCAACACGTATTTGAACTATTTTACCAACTCTAACGTTAGAACCAAAGGTAAAAGTTCTTCCATTAAATCTACTAAAATTATTTTTTGGACTCGGCGATTCGCCGACTTGCATTTTTATAAAATCTTCTTCTGCCATTACTTTAACCTTTATACTGGTCTTGGAGTTGGTAAAGATGCTATTACTGCACCAGGACCATATTTAGAATACATTTCATTTGAAAAACTAATTCTATCTAAAGTAGTTCCTTTTGCAGGTCTTTCGAATCTTTCTTCAAAAGCTATAGAAGCTTCTCTCACAGTTTTTGCTTTTCTAAGAGCACTTAGTCCTAAGTATGAATATTTTTGAAGTTCATAAACTATATATTTAAGTTGAGGATATAATAATCTCCAGTTTAATCCTTCACTTGCAGCCCATTTTTGTAATCCTTGTAATCTGTAACCTGCAGCTTTTGCAGGATTCCATTGTGCTATTCCTTGTGAACCTTCAGCTCTATTAATAGCAGCTGGATCAATAACACCTCTATTATTAGATTCTTTCAATAAGTTACCAACTATACCACAAGCTTGTTCTATTGTAAAACTGCCACCTTCGATCGACATAAAAAAGTTTATAGCTTTTTCATTATTATTTGCTCCAGGAAGATCACCACCAGGTCTTCCATCTGCTCCTGCCTTTGCTGATTCATTATATGGTATGATGTCATCTTCAACTCCAGTTCCAGTACCACCGCCTGATTCACCTGTAGGATCATTATTGTATGTTTCTACAGCAGTGTTTATATTATTTCTTATTTGTTCTATTTTAGGAATTGAACCTAAGATTAATGGAAGCTGAGAATCCTTTCCGTCTAAGAATAAGCCAAAAACTTGAGCTCGAGGTTTTATTTGAGAGTTAGCTCCAATTCCTGAACTTCCACCTTCTGTTACTGGTATACAAACAGCAGCCCAGGGTAAATCGTCAGTAGAAATTGCTTCTGTATCTGAGGTGTGTATTCCATAAACTCTTACTTTTACTCTGTCAAGTTTAAGAGGATCATTAGTGTCAACTACTAATCCTATAAACCATCTAATGTTATCTCCATAAAAATCGTTAAACATTAAACTTGTATCTCCTCACCTAGAGACGCTATCTTTCCACATAGCAATTCTGTTTTTACTGAATCACCGTCAAATGAATGTCTTGCACCTACTATTATATAATCACCAGATTTTTTTAAATCTTTTCTTCCTGCAGTTTTATCTGCAGTAGGATCTGTATCTAAAAATATAATTCTTATAGCTTTTCCTAATGTATAGTTATTATTCCCAGTAATAAATTCTCTACCTTTTACAGTTATCATGAGAGGTGTTTTTGACATAAACCCTTTTATAGCTTTACTAGTAATTAATTTATTATGATCACCACCTAAAGTTTCATCTCCATAACTTCTAAATTCTGCGTTTTCTCTTCCTCTATATGCTCCAGTAGATGTTATCTTAGTAATGTCATGCGAAGAATAACTTGATATTTTTTTATCTTTGATTTTATAATCTGATGCATAGTTATATCTTTTATTTTCTCCTCCAAGTAAATTTAAACTTGTTAAAGTATCAAACATGCTTTCAGCTTTAAAATTTAATGTTTCAGGTATTCCTCTATGAATATCATAAAAAGAATATGTACTATTAACTAAACCATTTTGAATTAATTTAGTTAAGTTATCTGAAGATTCATATCTATAATCTTCTATAGCATAATATTTAGATATGCCTTCAGAGTTTGCAAGACTAGAAGCATAGATGTAAGGCGTAGTAATATTTTCTACTGTTTGTTTTAACATTTCTTCTAAACTTCTTAACACTAGATTATTCACACCTAAAGGCGAAAATAAAAAGAATGGAAGTCCAAGCCCGGTCGTAGTTCTTTCTTTTAACCACATAGCTGCTGATATTGGATTCAAATTAGGAATAATGACTTTCATATCATTTACAGAATCAATTCCATCTATCACTATTTTTTTATTCGTATAGTTTGTAACTATGTTTTTGATGATTTGTGATGGAGGACCATTATAACACTTATTAATATTTTGAACAATCGATTCAAACATATGGTATTCTGTGCAATGAAGAACTACCATTTCTGATCTTTCATCTACTTTAACGACTGATGCTACTTTATCAACTACAAATTCTTTTTGTATTTCAGTCCCTCTATCAATCTCTTCTGTTTGTTGAAATCTAATAGTTAACTTTTCTCCACCTTGAAAATCAATTGTTTGAACTATATTTAATTGATCTAAAAATGAAAGAGTCATAGTCAAATATGGTTTTTCAATATGTTCATGAATAACAAATTCCGATACTACAGCAGATATTTCTGTAGAATACTCTGTACGATCCGAAGATATAAGAGCTGACAACAAAATATATTCAGTAGAGGTATCAACCGTTTTAGAAATATTTGGCAAAGAGCGCGACATACTAGCCTCTTATAGATTTTTTAAAACTAGTAACTATATTTGTAATTTGACTAGGTTTAATAACTTTAATTTGTCTTAAGCTTTCATTAGTTGCAAAGTAAACATCTTCATGTGTTTTTTCTGTAATCAAAGCACCAGGTCCAGTTGCTGGATCTATATCAACTAATGCTGATGTTCCATCAATATAATATGCAGCAGAGAGATATTCTTTTGAACTTGATACTGAAGACATTGTTTCACTTACGCCAGAAGAATTTACTGATGTAAGAAGTTCTCCGCTTTCTGTAAAACCTAAATCACCTTCAATTACAATTTGTCCTAGTTGTAAATTTCTTCTTATTATTTTACCTGAAGCGCCAGAGGTACCACCAGTAACAGTTTGACCAACTTTAAATTTAGTTGGAAGATCTTCATCTCTTACTGTCAAGGTTGTATTTGGAAAAGCTTTCTTAATATATTCTGAAAGCTCATATCTCGTTAATGGCCAACCTTGTTGTCTTAAATTATCATTTAAGAGAAAAAATGTCCAGTAATATAATGAAGTTCCGTATAGTTGTATTGATACTTGATCCGGTCTAAACCCTTCTTGTATTGTATGAACATTGAGAAAAGAAATAGAATCTTTAACTTGATCTGCAACATCAGAATATATTGATATGTCTTGAAAAATTACAGGATCAATTTCATTTCCAAATTTATATTGAACTTTAGCAAAATCGTTGAAAAATAACATTAATATCCCTTTTCTATATCTTGAGAAGTTAAAGCTCTAAATTCAGAGAATGTTAGAGTTAAATCGATTTCATTTGGCTTTCCATCATTTCTAAATCCACCACCTGTAGGATTTATTGTATGAGAAACTGATCTTAAATAACAAGGTAAAATTTTAGGTATATTTAAATTTTGAGCACCTTTAAAATTAAAAGTTATTTGAAAAGCATTAGGAAAATTATATCCTAAAGCAACATTTGTGGCATCACCTATCTGCATGTTAAAAGCTTCTGGATAAGCTTCCTTTCTAAAAGTCTTTATTATCTTTTGTATTATTTCACCTTCTTGTGGAGAAGTTGATATAAATTTAAATTGAAAAGCAAATTCTCTTACATTAACACCGTTAAATAATGTTCGAACATTAGGATTAATGACCATTCTATTTAATAAAGTAGCTGCTGTTCCTATTCCAAAAGGAGCTCGCCCTAAAGTTTTTGATGCTGCTAATCTACCAGCCTCAGATTTTGCAGCACCAGAAATAGCACCAGAAAGATCTGATAATACATTTAAAGTGTCTTTGGCGGCCTTTCCTAAAACGCTCCTTACTTGATTCATCATTTGATTACTGCCAGCTTCTGCTGCACCTTCAATGCCTGCGCCAGCAACTTGCAAATCAGCACTCCCATACGCAATGTTATCATAAAATGTTTGACTAGTTGGAAAGTACATTACAATGCTAGGAGAACCCATCTTCCTCTGAAAGCCTATCTTAAATTTAGAAGCAGATCCAGCTAATACGTTTTTTGTATCAGCATCATCTTCACTTTTTGTTTTTACAAAAGATTTTTTACCAGCTTCATTATCAAAAAACTGAAATCCTGGATCTCTTACATTAGCTGCATCTGCATTGTTTTGATATGCTGAAGCAGAAAATCTAGCAGATGCTGTTGCAGCATTTGCTCGTTCATCTATGCCAACTTGTTGTTCTGTTTTAGGTTTTTCAGTTTCTTTAGAAATGTTATCTACTGGTGTTTGAGCATGATTCTTTTGTGATTCACCTTCATTTGGCATAGCATATTCCATGATTTGAAATTTTACTGTTGCTGCATATGCTGGATTGCCACTTACATCTAAAGGATATTCAAGTTTGCTCCCTCCGCCTGATGACATAAAATCTAATTTATTTTGTATAAAAGTTTGTGCAATGACATCTGCTTCAAGTCCCAAATCAAAATTTGTGCTATTAACTTTAGTACTTCCACCATTAGAAAAATCACTATATGCAGGATCTAATGGATTTTTTATTTTCTCTCCTAGAGGACCAGATTTACTGCTGAGTATTGCCATGTTTAATCCTTATAGATATATTAAAATATTACTTTTATATTTATAACAGTTATTCATGGTTTATTCAGGTAGATATCAAGTCAAAGATAAAGAGAAATACAAAGGAGATTCTTCTTCTGTAGTATATAGGTCTTTGTGGGAGAAGGCAGTTTTTGCATGGTGTGATAAAAACCCAAAGGTTAAAGGCTGGAGTTCAGAAGAAGTAGTTATTCCTTATTATTATGATGTTGATAAAAAATATCATAAATATTATGTTGATCTTAAAATAATATTTGAAGACAAAACTTTACTAGTAGAAATAAAACCTGAAAAAGAAACTGTTCCACCAATAGGACCAAAAAGAACTAAACGATATATTACTGAGGGTCTCACATATGTTAAAAATATGAATAAATGGGAAGCGGCAAATGAATATGCAAAAGATAGAAAATGGGAATTTCAAGTATGGACAGAAAAAACTTTACAAGAAATGAAGCTACTAACAAAACCAGTTCCTGGAAAACTTAAAGCATATAAACCTCTACCTACATATCGAAAAAAGCGTAGAAAACGATATAAATAGACTTATGAGTAACTTATTTCAAAAACTAGAACTTGAAGCTTTTAGAAAAGGCATTACACCTCGTACACAAGAATCTCGAGATTGGTTTCGTCGTCGAGTACAAAGACTTACTCGAGTAAATCGTGAAGCATTAATGAGAGAAGACGAAATTAATAAAGTAAGTAGTCCTCTACTTGGTAGTATGATGATGTTTTTTTATGATCCAAAACTTAAGGATAAACTTCCATATTACGACACCTTTCCATTAGTAATACCAGTTGAAAAAGCTGATGGTGGATTTAAAGGCTTAAACCTACATATATTCCTCCAGTTTTAAGAGCAAAGTTTTTAGATAGTTTATTAGATGTTGTTAATAATAAAAAATACGACGAATCAACTCGATTTACATTAACATATAGATTACTTAAAGGCGCTGCAAGATTTAAATATTTTCAACCTTGCTTTAAACATTATCTTTTAGATCACGTTAAATCACGATTTGCACAAGTGCCGGCGCCAGAGTGGGAGATTGCTACATTTTTACCAACTGCAAGTTGGAAGAAAGCTTCTGCTGGAAGAGTATATTCAGATTCAAGAAAGATAGCAAATGGCTAATTCAGTTGACGATTTAAAAGCTCTGGCTAACACTAAACTTGGTTTTGCCAGAAATAATAGATTTTTAGTTACATTTCCAACAAACTTTGGTGGAGGCGGTGGTCTACTACAAGGTATAATTGGATTATTAACTGGTGGGGGCGGGGGTGCTTCTGCAAGAGAGTTAAATATACTTTGTTCGAACACAACACTTCCTGCTAAACAAACATTGACCAATGATCGAAGAATTGGTATGGAATTTCAAAAAGTTGCTTATGGGTATGCTGTTGATGATATCTCAATGACTTTCTATTTAATGAATGATTATGGTGTTAAAGAATATTTTGACGCTTGGAAAAATACTGCGATACCAGAAGCAGGAGGAAATGCTTTTACTAGTAATTATAAAAGCCAGTACGCTAGAACAATAACAATACATCAATTAAGACAGCCTCTAGCTGGTGTCAGTAAGCAGGTTGGTCCAATAAGATTTAATGCAGGACTTGGTGGCGGAACTGTGTACTCAGTAGATTTATTAGACGCCTTTCCTGTATCGACTAGTGCGATTGAATTAAACAATGAGCTTGACGGGCTTGTTCAGTTATCTGTAAGTTTTGCTTATACCAACTGGAGAAGATCAAGTAATACACAAGGTTTTATTAACATGGATATTGATACACCTCTTGGTGGAATTGATATATTATAGGAGTGATATGAATGGGTTTACCACAACTTAAAAATGATGTGCCAAAATATGAAATGACTGTGCCATCAACTAAACAGGTCGTTAAGTTTAGACCTTTTTTAGTAAAAGAACAAAAAGTGCTTCTCGTAGCATTTGAATCAAAAGATCCTAAACAGATTCTTACTGCAATGTTAAATTGCTTAGAATCATGTGTTCAAGATATAAACGTAAATTCTCTTGCTACATTTGATGTTGACTATATGTTTACACAAGTAAGATCTAAATCTGTAGGAGAAACTACTCAAGTTCTTCATGCTTGTAAAGAATGTAACGAAGAAAATGAAGTAAAATTAAATCTACAGAATGTTACTATTGAAACAAGTGAAAATTGGGAAAAAGAAAAACTTATTCCAATAACTGAAGAGATTATGGTCGAATTAAAATATCCAACTTATTTGGATATTCTTAAGAATAAAACTTTAGATAATATGGAACGTCCAGTTACTGAAGTATTATTTGAATCAATTATTTCATGTTTACATAGTGTTAGAACAGGAGACGAAAATATTATAGTTAAAGATGAACCAGAAGAAGAAATAGAAAGGTTTATGAATTCATTGACAAATCAGCAATTAGAAAAAATTACTGGATTTGTAGAAAAAATGCCAGCATTAACACACAGCGAAGAATATGAGTGTAAAAAATGTAAGCATAAAAATGTTTTAGAATTAAGTGGGCTTAATGATTTTTTTTAATTAACCTCTCTCATGAAACCTTGGAGAATTATTTCAAGACTAATTTTTTGATGATGCAACATTTTAATTATTCTTTAACAGAGTTAGAACAAATGTTACCGTGGGAGAGAGAGGTTTATTTAATATTACTAAATGAGTTTATAGAAGAAAAAGCTAAAAACGAACAGCAGGTAAGATAAATGGCAACACTAGCAGCAGTAAATGACACCCTTTTAGAAGTCTCTCAGAATACTGAAAAGACAAGTAAAGGAATATCGGCCTTTGTTAAATATCTCGAAGAGAAAAAAAGAGATGAGCTTGAAGCAGAAAGAGAAGCTAAAGCTGCTCGAACTAAAATGCTTTCTCAAAGTTCTTCTTCATCGTCTTCGAAGAGTAAAACCGGTGGAAGTTTTCTTGATAAACTTTCTCCAGGTACATTGCTTGGTGCTGGTGGATTATTAGGATTAGGTTCAAGTGTTGGTAGAGCTGTTTTAAGAAAATTGCCAGGTTTGGGTCTTATTGGATTTTCTGATGAAATTGCTGATGCTATCTTAGGCGATGACTTTCCAAAGGATTTTAAAGATACAGTTTCTCGTGGTATAAAAGGTGCTGGATTTGGTATGCTTTTAGGCAGAAGATTTATTCCAATATTTACTGCTCTTGGTCTTCTTGCAACTAAAGAAAATAAAGAGTTATTAAAAGATATTGGTGAAAACGCTAAAGAAAAATGGGATAAGTTTGCAAAAGATCTTGAGCCTATCTTAGGATTTTTACCAAGCCTTGATAACATATTGAAATTTATTGGAAGTAGTGCAACAAAGGGACTAAAAGCAATAAGAGGGTTTACTGAGTCTGGATTTAATAATGAAGAGTTTAAAAATAACTGGGTAGAAGGCGTTGGTCTACTAGGATCGGTAGCATTCTTATTAATGCCAGGAAAATTTATGAAAGCTCTTAAGTTTCTAGCAGCGTTTGCACTTGGTGGCAAAGGAAAGATTTTAAAAAGACTAGTTACTTTATTAACTGGGGCAGCTGCTGGAAAAATACTTATGGATTTAGGTGATTATGAAGATTCTACCTTTGGTGATGATATGGCAGATTTTGCCGCCGGCGCAGCTTTAGTTGGAGGTGGATCTTATTTAGGATTTAAAACAATAAAAGGTTTGAAAAACAGAGGTGTGCCTACTGCAGATCAAGACGCAGAACGTGCAAAACAATTTAAAAATAGGCCAGTTCAAATTGTCAAAAAAGGCGGTGAAGAATTTGTAAAATCAAAAAAAGGTGATCTATATAAAAGAGGTACTCCACAAGCAAATATGATTGAATCTAAAGGTGGTACACAAGATATCAAAGTGCCTTCAAAATTTGAAAGATTTGCTAAATTTATGAAATTCCCGGGAATTGCTGCGTTATTAGCTGGATATGATATTTATGGTATTTTAAATTCTAATGATACGCTTAAAGAAAAAACACAAGCTATGGGCAAAGTATTTGGAGGAATATTAGGTTCAGGCGGTGGCGCCGCATTAGGAGCAGCGTTAGGCTCTGTTTTTCCTGGACCTGGAACTCTATTAGGCGGATTATTGGGAGGAGCTAGTGGATATTTTGCTGGTGAATATTTAGGAGATAAGCTAGCAAAATTTTTGTTAGGAAATGTAAAAGAAGATCTCACCGGTTTTAAAAATAAGAAAGAATACAGTTTATCGCCAGGACAAAAACAAGCAATGACCGGTAGTCCTATAGGTGTTAAAAGAAACACTTATAATGAAGAATTAAAAAATAATATGTACAATATGGCCGGAATTGGCAACGCAGGCATTACTAATGTTTCTACTGGAAATAAAGTTAATTCTGATAATACCACCTCTACCACTAATACAAATGTTTCGAATACATCAGTGAGTAGCAGAGGTGGAGTTTTAGATTTACAAGATCAATTTGGATGGACTGTTGGTTAATCTTGCTTTGCGAGTTTAGAGAAATAAGATAAAGTATCCTCATCATCACTACTCATATCTTCAGCAGTAACTGGCTCAACAGCCGGCTCAGGATTATTTAACTTAATTTCTTCTTTTACTGTATAAGCACCAGCAGTAGCTTGTTCTCCTAAT
>Ga0213859_10000365_pt1 | contig 20520 bp, 31 predicted proteins | sample PICome_2_FD_160133 | JGI IMG/M metagenome (GOLD analysis project Ga0213859, IMG submission 160133) | Coastal seawater microbial communities near Pivers Island, North Carolina, United States - PICO304 | ecosystem: Environmental > Aquatic > Marine > Coastal | place: USA: North Carolina...
AGAGAAGAAGCCGTTAAAAAATGGTTTTTTCTAGAAGATATTGGTAGATATCAAAAAAAACTAGGTTTTCCTGAATGTCTTAAATATGAATATTCTATGCTTGATTCAAATCTAGAATTTCATGACAAAAAATGGATACTTTTTTGGAACTTTGGAGAGAATAAATTTGTTCATATAAAAACTTCAAATAGAGATTACAATAAAGAACTTAAATTACTTCGTAAGTTAGTAAACAAAACAACATTTATTTCAGATAATTACATTAATGATAATACTAACTTATTGGGATTAACTGATAATAATTTTATAAAAACACTTACTAATGATGTGTTTATGTGGAATTATTATGCTAGAATAACATGGGCAAATGAATTCAAAGAAATTTATAAGTATTTAAATGCACCACATAAGTTATGTGTATCATTTCGTTCCCCTAAACCACATAGAATAGAAATTTGTGAAAAGCTTAGTAAAAAAAATATTAAAGATGTTTATGTTTCTTACTCTTCTACTTTTTTTGAATTAAGAAAAGGACAAAAAGACCATTCATGGGATGAAATACATTATGATGAAACATATTCCAAGTTAAAACAGTTAACAAATATTCATATCAATAGGGTGGGTGATTATTCAGAAACCGATTTTGAAAATTTAAGTATATCTGGTAATAATAGTTCTTATATGGAATTTGATTATTATTTTAGAATTTTATCTAAAGGAAAAGTACAACTTTTAGATGAAACTCATTCTTATGTTACTGATACTGATATACCAATGAATTTATCAGAAAAAAGTTATATATTACTTTTAGCAAATATACCATTTATTAGTACTCATCACTATCCTCTCGATTTAATCAAGAAACACATTATTGATATTGAATATCCATATTATAATGAAATTAAAGAGGTTAGTAATGATACGGATAAATTAGTTTCTTTTATAGAAAAATTCATTTCTAATTTTGATGAAATGTATCCACCCATACGAGAATGGACTAACACGGTTCATAGTGCATTACAAAATAAAATAAAAACAGAAAATTCATTTTTAGAATATATAACAACTAAAATTTAATATATAAATACACTTTTATAGATTACTATATATTTATACAAGAACGTTCAATTCAATTATTAATTAATAAAAAATAAAGATTATGCAAACAATTTTAATTATTTTAGGACTTCTAGCCATTGGAGCAGGAGTTTACTTTTTTCTTATCAAAACAGGTAAAATTGAAGATAAGGATGGAGATTTAATCGCAGATGCGGTTGAGGATAAAGTTGAAGATATCAAAGATGATGTCAAAGCAACTGTAAAGAAAGCTAAAACAAGAGTTAAAAAAGTTAAGGAAGAAATCGGTGATGTTATCGAAGAACTTGGAGATGTAGTATCTGCAATCAAAGGTAAACCAACCAAAACTAAACTTAACAAACTAACAAAACAACAGTTAGTTAACTCAGCAAAAGCTGACCATGGTGTAGAGTTAGACCCATCAGTAAAAAAATCAACTCTAGTGAATAAAGTTTACTCGATTTATAACAAAAAATAAGGAGTAACGTTGAGTTTAAGAAATTTACTTACCGAAGCAGTAGTTGTCGATTCAATGTATGATATAGAAGAACAACTATTGAACATTAAAGAAACTATTTTAGAACAGATGATTATCGAGGGTGTTGATGACCCTGGTATTCTCAAATGTGTTTTCATGGCAGGTGGACCTGGTTCAGGTAAATCATTTACTGCCATGGAAATTTTCGGTATTGATAAAAAACTCAAAACATCATTCTCATCAACTGGTCTAAAATCAGTAAATTCAGATTCTGCATTTGAGGCTGGGTTGAGGAAGAATGGTATTAACCCAAAAGATTTGTCAAGAATCGAAAAAGAAGAGCCAGAACTATGGGATAAAATTACTGCAACACCAGGTGGTATCAGAGATAAAGCAAAACAACTAACTGCTAAACAAAAGAAGTTTTATGAAGCAGGTAGATTAGGAATGATTATCGATGGTACTGGTCATGTGTACAGTAAGATTCAGAAGAATAAGAAATACGCTGAATCACTAGGTTATGATACTTACATGGTATTCGTTAATACTTCACTCGAAGTAGCTCAAGAAAGAAACAAACAGAGAGATAGAGTTTTACCAGATGATTTATTAGAAAAATCTTGGAAAGATGTTCAAAACAATTTAGGTAAATTTCAAAACTTATTCGGAGGAAACTTTAGGATTGTAGATAATACAGTTTACAAACCTATTGCAAAGGAAGTTCAAAAAGCAGTAAATAAATTCGTAAGAAAACCAATATACAATCCAATCGGTAAAAAATGGATTCAAACTGCAAGAGCATTGAAAAAAAATAAACTTATAAATAAATAATGGGATTACACTTAGGTGGACATTTTAAGGAAGTTAAGAAAAAACGTCCTGGTGTTCATGCAAAAACCAAAACATCACGAAGTAAAAACGCTAAACACTATAAAAAAGTGTATCGTGGTCAAGGAAGAAGATAATTACTATTAAATGATTTATTCTACAATGTGTGTAGGTACAGAATGGTGTACTAAATACGCAGAAAATATAAATGGATTTGCAAAACATAATAAAGTTTATGTATTAACTGATAATCCATCTTATTTTAATAACTGTAATTATATACAATATAAACGAGATGTATTTAGTTATTATGAAAAAATAAATCTGATAACAAATCTTCTACAAACTTATAAGGAAAGAATTACCTATGTAGATGTAGATTTGTTATCGAGTATTAACACCGAGTTTGTTTACGATTCTGATAACTTATATACCTACGATGTATATGATTCAAATGATGGGAGGATAACAAAGTATTTTGGTGAATACGAAAAAAGTAAAATACTTGAAGTTTTTTCAAATATAAATCTTAGTAATCTTCCAAATTTTTACATCGATGAAAAAATTATTTCTCTTCCTTACTTAGATAAGTTAAGTGATATCATAGAGGATATAAACACTTTACAGCCATTATTAGAAGATTTACTTGGTTCAGTACCAATGAATGAAAATTTAGGTAGATATAGTAAAGTAGGTATCGGATATGGTGAGGGCTGGGTATTAAATGCTATATGTTCAAAATATAATATTCATGCAAAATCATTTGATTGGATAAAAAAAACTATCATTTAGGTTTGTTTTTTCTTATTTTATTATATTTAATTCCATATAACATTTATTTGATATGGGAAAATTAGTAGAAGAAATAGGAAGAATTTGTAATATTCTTGAAGATTCAATAGAGGAACAAGACTGGAGTTTAGTTCGTAAATGTACAGAAGATTTAGATAACCTCTACAATGAATTAGATAAACAAGAAAGTGGATTTGGATACACATACGATTAATAATCATTTCAATGCATAAAACACAAAGAACACTTGTAAAAGAGTTTAACGAAAAGTACAATTCTGCAGCTATGAGATTAAATATGGAGGAGCAGGGTTGGAAGTACATCGGAAAAAAGGGAAAAAACCCTATTTTTAGTATTATTTATTAAAAATAATTCACTTTTTGCTTGGCATTCTCGGCTTTTATCCGTATATTTACTATGTAAATAATTAAAACGTTAAAACATGAGTAAATTCACTTCTTCATTTTGGTACGATGACTTCGAAACAGATGATATCATCGTTGACCAACTATCCGATACAGAAAAGAAATCCTTAGATTTATACAAGTTGGCATCATCCAAGAGGGCGATATCTAACTTCGTTAACATCGTAACTAACGAATCAATACCTGTTAAGTTCAAAGAGAGGGGTGATTCTTATACTGATGGTAAATCAGTTGTTATTGGTAGTAGGATTACAGAACCAAAAGATTTCGATGTGGCTGTAGGTTTGGCTCTTCACGAAGGTTCTCACATCAAACTCTCAGATTTCAAATTACTTCATGATATTTACAGTTTAATACCTGAATATGTAAAGGATGGTTCTATTAAAAAAGGTATAAACAGTCCAGTTGGTATTGTAAAAGACCTTTGGAACTATGTAGAGGATAGAAGAATTGATAACTTCGTATTCAAATCAGCTCCTGGTTATAGAGATTATTACAGAAAGATGTACGATAAGTACTTCAATGATAGAGTGATTGATAAGGCGTTATTATCTGATGAACATACTGATGAAACTATCGAATCTTATATGTTCAGAATTATCAACTTACACAATAAAAATACTCAACTTTCGGCTCTGAAAGGTTTGAGAGAAATTTACAAAATAATTAATCTTAAAAATATTTCTAGACTTAAAGACTCAAAAGATTCTTTCGATGTGGCTCTTGAAATATTCCAAGTAATACTAAAAAACCTTTCAGTTTCACAAACTGATGATACACAAGAACAACAGAATGGTGGTAATGGTGAAGGTTCTCCTTCCAATGAACAAGGTTCTGATGATGGACAGGGTGGTTCTGATGATGGTACAATGAGTGATGAAGAGTTTGAAGAATTTTCAAACAACATTCTAAATGGTACTTCACCAATGGGTGGTTCTGATGAAACTCCTACTGGTGGTAGTGGTATGAATGTTGAGAATTTACCTGATAACATGGAAGGCGGTAAACCAACAGAAGATAACTCACCATCAAAATCTTCAGTTCAACTTTCAGATAGACAAAAAGATTTACTTAAAAAGAAGATTGAAAAACAAAAGAAATTCTTGGATGGTGATATCCAAAAAACTTCTATTACTAAAACAGATTCAAAAAATCTAAATGCGATTGAGGAATCTGGTTCCGAACTTAAAGAAGTTGGTAAAAATTATGATAGTGGTTACTATGGAAACCAATCTGTTCAATGTATTGTTGTTAAGAAACTAACAAGAGGTTTATGGGAATCGGAATTATTTCCAATGACTTCTAATAACTATTGGAATCCTAAAACTGAAGGACCTGTTAGAATGCACTACCAAGATTCAGTTGATGATGGTATCAAACTTGGTTCAATGTTAGGTAAGAAACTTCAAGTAAGAGGTGAAGATAGAACAACAGTTTTCAACAGACAGAAAGTTGGTAGAATCGATAAGAGAATGATTTCATCTCTTGGATTTGGTAACGAGAATGTTTTCCAATTTACTGAGATTGATTCTTACAAGAAGGCTAACATTCACATATCAGTAGATGCAAGTTCATCTATGGGTGGTAGTAAATGGGAGAAAACAATGACTAATGTAGTTGCTATCTGTAAGGCAGTTGATATGATTCCTAACTTACAAGTTCAAGTAACTTTCAGATGTACTCAAGATAACAAACCTTACATCGTAATGGCTTACGATTCAAGAGTAGATAAGTTCTCTAAAGTAAAACAAATGTTCGGTGGATTAGGACCAAATGGTACAACACCAGAGGGATTATGTTTCGAGGCGATTATGAAGGAGTTCGTTCCAATCAACAACGACTTAGATTCTTACTTCTTAAATGTTTCCGATGGACAACCTTACTATGGTGGACCTGGTTTCTACTACTCTGGTGATAGAGCTGAAAGGCACACCAACAAAATGGTGAAGATGATTGAAGGAATGGGAATCCAAACTTTGGCTTATTTCATCGGTGATTATATATCAGAAGATAGTTACGATGCAAAAGCCTTTAGAACAATGTATGGTAAAGGTGCTAAGATGATTGATGTAACAAATGTTAATCAGATAACTAAAACAATGAATCAATTATTTTTACAAAAATAATTAAGAAAATGCTTGGATATATGGATTTTTTTTCGTATATTTACTATGTAAATAAATAATAATTAATAACTCTTAAAACTATAAAATATGAATTTAGAAATTAAACAAGGTTACGTTCCAACTGAAGTTTATAAAGTTGAACAATTTGGTAACACATTCAAACTAATCGATTCACAAGGTGTGAAGGTTGGTACACTCGGTGCAACTACCGGTGTAAGGAAATCGGCATTCAATAAAGGAATGGCTGTTCAAGCTTATATCAACAAGAATGGTAAGAAATCTTACAGAAAAGTTGATATGGATGTGTATAACGCTTTGGTTATTCCAATGAATACCGATAATGGTGGTGTTCAGTTCGAAGATAAGAATGACCATACGGCGATTAAAGATTTTATCCACAAAGGTTCAGTATCTCTTAAACCAACTGAATTGGTTATGGAAGAACTAAAGTGGAAATACCTTATCAGAAGTGCTGTTAGGGCTAAAAATATTATGATGACCGGTCCGAGTGGATGTGGTAAAACTATGGCTTCCAAGGCTCTTGTGAAGGCATTAGATAGACCAGATTTCTATTTCAACCTTGGGGCTACTCAAGACCCAAGAGCTACTTTGATTGGTAATACTCACTTTGATAAACAAAAGGGTACATTCTTCTCAGAATCCGCTTTTGTTACGGCAATCAAAACTCCGAACGCAGTGATTCTCTTAGATGAGTTATCGAGAGCTCACCCTGATGCGTGGAACATCTTAATGACTGTTCTTGACCAAGGACAAAGATACTTGAGATTGGATGAGGCTGAAGGTTCACCAATTGTGAATGTGGCTGAAGGTGTTACTTTCATCGCTACGGCTAACATTGGTAATGAATATACTTCAACAAGAGTTATGGATAGAGCAATCTTAGATAGATTTGTTACTATCGAAATGGATGTTCTTGATGATGTTAAAGAATTTGGTTTGTTAAAGTTCATGTTCCCAGAAGTGAATGAGGATGATTTGAAGGCTATTTCAGAAATCTCTCACCACACTAGAACTCAATCAATGAGTGAAAATGGTAAACTAACTTCAATGGTTTCCACAAGGGCTTCAGTTGAGATGGCTGGGTTACTTTACGATGGTTTCGAATTAGGTGAGGCCGCTGAGATTTCAATCTATCCATTCTTCTCACAAGATGGTGGTGTTGATTCTGAAAGAACTTACATCAAACAATTGGTACAGAAGTATCAAAAAGACGAAAATGGTGAACCACTTTTCAATGAAGTGGACACCGAAAGTACTGATGAGGATGATATCCCTCAGTTTTAAGGTTATCAATTATTTACATTGAATCAAGGTGGGTCTTGGAAAAAGTCATTACTGTCTGAAGTACTTTCCCACCTTTTTTCTTAACTCAATAATTTTTAACTAGAATATTTATTGTAAAGTTACTAAATGATTCAAGGTAAAACCTTTAAGGATAAATACTATTGTTCATCACCATTCAATTCATTATTTATTGATATTCATGGTGGTGTTTCTTCATGCTGTTCAGGTACCTATACTTGGGGAAATCACTTAAATAGAAATCCATTAGAACCAGAAATAACTCTAAAAGAGATAATCAATAGTGAAGCCGCTCAAAAACTAAGAGATGATGTTTCTAAAGCTAAGATTAATTCTTATTGTGATAACTGTGCTAAAGAAGAAAATCTATTCGGTATATCTCAGAGAGGACATTTCGATAGAGTTAAAATTAATCCAAATAAATTTGAACTAAGAACTCTTGATTTAAGGTGGAGTAATTTATGTAACTTTTCATGTATCTATTGTGATGAAAGATTCAGTTCTGCTTGGGCAAAGAAAAAAGGTATGGGATTGGCTAAGGAGAATGTAACTAGTCAAAAACAAATATTTGAGTTGATAGAAGAAAGTTCTGATACAATAGAAAAGATAATGTTGGCTGGTGGTGAACCTCTTTTACAAATGCAGAATGATAAGTTATTAGATATTGTAAGAAAAGATACTATTATAACGATAATAACAAACTTAGGAGTTGAACTTGAAAAATCAAATATATTTAAGAAGTTAAAAGATTTTGATAATATAATTTGGGCTGTGAGTATGGAAAATGTGGGTGAGCAGTTTGAATATGTAAGACAAGGTGGAAATTGGGATAGGATGAAAAATAATTTAGAACTTATTAAAAATATTAATCCAAACCACAAGTACAACTTTTTATCAGTAATGAACGTACTTAGTTTATCTCAACTACATGAATTTGTGAGTTTTTCAAATGAAGTTGAGATACCTATCACATGGCAGTATATAAATGGAAATGATGATGTATTACATCCTGAAATGTTTTCTAAAGATGTTAAGGATTATTTAATTAATAAGATTGAAACAATTCCTACATTTGAAAAATATATTGAATTTAATAAATCAAGTCTGATAGCTTTATCAGATAAAATAAAAAACTCAAAAGATTTTGCGAACTCTGTTGAACATAATGATGAAGATATTGATTTGAAGTTTAGGGAATATATCAACAGACAAGATTCACAATATAACGATTTATCTAAGGGATTTGGTGAATTATGGCCAGAACTAGATAAATTAATTCAAAAGCAAACTTAAACACAAAAAAATGAATGTTGCAGTACTAACTAAAATTATAAAAGAAACAAAGTCAAATTGGAGATTCATATTCGAGGACCCGTTATTCGATAAATTAAATTACACTTCTGGTGAACTCGTACAACTTTGTATGAAACCAGGTCAACCTGATTCTGTGGTAAGAAATTACTCAGTTGCATCATGGCCTGATGGAACAAATAAATTTGAACTTATTATTACTTATTTGGAAGGTGGAGCTATGAGTGAGTATTTATTCAACGAAGCAAAGATAGGGGATGAGTTTATATACAGAGGGCCAATGGGAGTATTTACTTTACCAGATAATATAATGGATAGAGATATCTATTTTGTATCAACTGGTTCTGGTATCTCACCATTTCGTTCAATGATAAATTATCTATATGAAAATAAAGTACCATTCAAAAATATTAAATTGTTTTTTGGTACTCGTACTGAAGATGATATTGTTTACAGGCAAGAAATGGAAAAGATACAAGAAGAGTTACCAAACTTTGAATTTATCCCAACGTTATCTAGAGAAGATAAACCAGGATTTGCTAAAGGTTATGTACATGACCACTATCTTCCATTAATAGATTCATCTGAAGAAAAACCATGGGTTTACTATTGTGGTTGGGATAGGATGATTCAAGAAGGTAGGAAGCATCTATCAGAGAGAGGATTTGAAATGATGAAAGATATAAGAGTAGAAATATTTGGATGATAGAATTTATAAAACATATATTTGGAATTTGTGGAGACCATTGGCATCCAAACATTTGGACTGCTCTTGCTGGCTCACCAGTAATTGCTTCTACAATGTATTATATTAAATGTAAATGTGGTGGTTGGTTTAGACACAAAAAAAATTGTGAAAATAATTTGGATAATTAAAATATTTTTTGTATATTAGCAATATAAAATTTAAGATATGAGTTTACGAGACACAGTTAAAGAATGGATGAGAGATGGAAAAGAATTCAAAGTTAAAAATCCTCTCTGTTCAAAAAGGTTGGTGAAGAAAAATCTTTCCCAAATATTAGAGTTATTAGAATCAGATTCACCCCTCATTGCATCAGAGAGAATCAAGTTTCTAATTACAGATATAGAAAATGGTAAATTAGATGCGGGAGAACTATGAAGTACGAACCAGGTTATTTAACAGATAATGTTTGGAATTGTGATGAGTGTGGGGCATCAAATGCCGCATATCGTACAACTTGTGGTAGGTGTGAAGAAGTGGAAGAAAGAAAACGCAATAATCCAAAGAAAAAATTATTAGAAATTCTACAAACTCTCAAAGAAGATTTTGAGATGTTAGAAGATGGTACTTGGGATTTGAATTATTCAGATGGTTCGGAGATTCGAGCATCCTTAGATAATGTAGAAAAAGCAATTGAATTAGTAAATAGTAATTTTTATGAGTAAAAAGCAAGAATGGCTAGAAGAGTTGGTAAAAAAGTATTCCATACCAACTAATGATAAAACAGAAAAAAGAGGAATACTAAATGAAACACAATTAAAAAATCTAAAAAATGGGAAGAACTAAAGATTTATTAGGAGACCTTGATTTAACTGAATCTGATATTTTAGATGAATTGACATCTAGAAACGATGATGGTTATCAATATCAAAAATGGCTAGAATCAAAAGAATTTGTAGAATATGTAAATGGTGAACTTGATTCAACAAGACCTAGATATTCTGAGTATGATATCATGAGTGCAACTAGATATGCATCAGAACATATTACTATTGAACCAAGTGAAGTTGGTAAGAAAGTTTACGATATGTTATTTTCAGAGAAAATAGAAGAATATCTAACTTGTAAAACTGATGTATGGACTACAAAGAATACATAGATAAAATACCAAACTTTCCAATAGAAGGAATCACATATAGAGATATCCAACCATTACTTGCAAATCATACTGTATTTATGGATGCAATAAAGGATATGGGAAATCTATTAGAAACTAAACCAGATTATTGGATAGCACTAGAATCAAGAGGATTCTTATTCGCATCAGCACTTTCAATGTTGTTTGGTGGTGGAGTTAGAATGATTCGTAAAAAGGGTAAACTTCCAAACAATCAATTATTTTCTGTTGATTATGGATTGGAATATGGTAAGGATTCATTTGAGATAGCATATATTCCCCAACATGATTTCGGTAAGGTTGTTATTGTAGATGATGTATATGCAACTGGTGGAACTATGAGTGCTGCTGAGGGATTATGTGAGATGGTTGGATATGAAGTTATAGATAAACTGTGTTTAATGGATATTGGTATTGTTAAAGACCATGATGTAAAGTGTTTAATATCGTATGAGTAAAATAATACTAGTATCGGCCACACCATTAGAACATGGTGGATTAAAACAACTACATGGATTACCTATTTTTCAAGTAGGTATTGGTAAAACAAATGCGGCATCAAATATGACAGAGATTCTATGGAATGAAGAGCCTGATGTTGTTATAAATTTTGGAAGTTGTGGAAATTTGAAAGATTTTAAGGTTAGTGAAGTTATAGAAATTGGAACAGTTTACAATAATATAGATGTAAGACCTTTTGCAGAATATGGATGTACACCAGAAAATAATGAATGTGAAATTAAACTTTCAGATAGTGGGGTAAAGTGTTTTTCCACAGACCAAATATATGATAACTCTCGTACAGATTATGCCAACAAATATCTAGAGATGATTAATACTTGTGATGTAGTAGATATGGAATGTTATCCACTTGCTTATGTTTGTAAACAAAGGGGTATTACATTCAAATCCTATAAATGGGTATCAGATGATGGTAACGTTGATACATGGGAAGAAAATGCGGCAATTGGATTTGGAAACTTCAAAGAAGTTTTATCCAAATTATTGAAATAATGAAAAGAAACAGATGGAAAAATTTAGACAACCGTTTTATCATGGAAAATCTACAGTCTTAGACTGGGTGCCAAATGATACAGAACAGGAGTTTGAAAAACATCTTAGTACATATCCTGATTCACCTCATTTACTTGAATATCAAAAAAATCCAATTAAATATAGATTAAATAATTATGGATTTAGAACAGATGATGATTTTTTTGAAGGTGATGAGGGAACAGTTTATTTAGGGTGTTCTCATACCTATGGAATAGGACATCATTTAGAAAATGTTTGGGCTTACAAACTTCACCAAAAAATAGGAGAAGGAAAATTCTTTAACCTTTCATGTGGAGCAACAGGAGCAGCATCTCATTATTACTTTCTAAAATACTTCTCAGATAAATTAAAAATTAAAAAAGTATTTCACTTTTTTCCAACTGAAGCTCATTACAGATATGGTTTTATGAATCAGGATGGCCAAATGGAGGTTTATGCTCAATTTTTTCATAATCTTGGAATAAGTCAAATTCCCTCATTGTGGAAACGTTATTTGATACACCCTACATACCATAACTTTCATAATGATGTATATAAAGGTGCACTTAAAAATCTTTGTAACGAAATTGGATGTGAATATATCATAGATGAAACATCTAAAATTAGATATAGAAAATTAGGTAAATTAATGGGTCAAACAGGATTGTGTGACCCTTATCATAAAAAGAAAACATCTGCTAGAGATTTAATGCATTACTATGTTGAATATCAGCATGAGGTTTATGAAAAGTTTTTAATGTTATCAAATGAAAAATTTACATTGATATGATTTATGCAACAATGTGTATAGGAAACCATTGGATAAAAAAATATCAAGAAGAAATAAATAAATTTGGTAAAGAAAATACATTACATATACTAACTGATAATCCTGAATCATTTGAATATGGTACATCTCATATGTACGATAGAGATGTATTTAGTTATTATGAAAAAATAAACTTTATTTTATATCTTTCCAAAAGATATAATCAACGAGTTACCTATATTGATTCTGATTGGATAGGCTCATTGGATACTAATCTAAAATTAGATAAAGATAATTTATATACTTACAAAGTTTTTGACTTAACAGAATCATCATATGAAAAAATATTATCACCAAGTGAGCATGAATTGAAAAATAAACTTTTATTAGAAATAGAAAGTGATGATATAATTAATTCTTTTATAGGAGAAGCTTTAATATCAATACCAGTACATGAAAGGATTGATGATATGATTGATGATTCTAAAAAATTACAGAAAAAAATAGAACTAAATTATAATAAAAATACTAAAACAAGAAAAGAGTTAGATAAATACAAACATGGAATAGGATATTCTGAAGGATGGGGAATTACATCATTATGTATTAAATACAAAATTCCAATAAAAGAAATTTCATGGAGAAAGAAAACACTAATATGATATATGCTACGATGTGTATAGGAAATGAGTTTATATCATCATATAAGGATATACTAAATTCTTTTTCTCAAAACCACAATTTACATATTCTTACAGATAATCCAAATGAATTTCCAAATGCACAATGTTATCAATACGATAGAGATGTATTTAGTTATTACGAAAAATTACCATTTATACTATCACTTGTTTTACAAAATAAAGATAGAGTTTTATATTTTGATGCAGATTCTATTGACTTGATTCAAGATAAAGAGTTTATATTTGATAATGATAGTGTGTACTCTTATAAAATATATGAACACAAATCATATACAGAAACGGAATTAAGAGAAGATGAGGGAATGGATGTAATGTTAGATATCTATAAAGAACTTGGGTATAAAATGTGTGATTATTTACATGAGAGAATTTTATCAATTCCATATTCTGAAAAAGTTGCTTTAGTATTAGAAGAAATACTTGAATTACAACCTTTGTTTGAAGAAAGATATCCTAAAGGTAAAAATTGGAATACTCCAAGTAGAGATGATATACAAAGGTTTGCAAATGTAGGTTGTGGTTATGGAGAAGGAGGAGCATTATCAGTTGCTCTTAGTAATAACAATATAAACGTTAAAACATTAAAAGAAAATAAATTAATATAAATTTGGTCATTTCAAATATTTTTTGTATATTTGTCTAAATATTAAAACATAAAACTATGGCATATAATCCATTCAGATGGTACACGAAAGGTTCTTATAGAAAGAAACCTCTTAAATCCAAATCACCTTTGTTGCTCAAAATACAAAATGGTGATTTTGAATACTCACCTTATCTAAGAGAAGCAATAGATGAAGAAAAGAATTATCAAAAAAAATACGATGAGTTTATGAAAACTTCTAAACAACAAGATGGACTTGAGAAAGAAATTGAAGCACATCAACATGCTAAGATGAGAAGAATTGCATCTCAAAAGTTAATGGAGAAGGGATTAGAAGAGGAAGAAACTAGATTGATGGAGTTAAAAAGATTACTGAAAGAAGAATTTGGAAAATGTTTGTGGGATAAATGTTTAGAAAAACAAAGAGGAAAAGGTACTACTGAAGATATGTATTGGTGGTATAAAAAACAAATGGGATTAACCTATACAAAATCAGAACTTCAAATTAGAGGAATTTCAATATGATAAATGCATTTCATAAATCTATGATTCGTAATATCGATGTAACTTATGCAGGTGAACATTGGTATTTACCGGTAGAACTTAGAAATACTATCGGAGCTGCTCAAGATTTAGAGTTTGTATCGGAGTCAGAAGAACAAGAATGGAAAGATTTACAAAAATCAACTGACCCAAAAGAAATTAAAGTTCGTGAATATTTTGAAGAAAATCCACTAATATACAAAATTAACAAAGATGGATTTAGAACTCTAGATGGAAGTCCATTTGTAAAAGGTTCTGAAGTTAATATATTTCTAGGATGTTCGGATACTTTCGGCGTTGGAATGTATCTCAAAGATACTTGGTCATATAAACTAAATAAATACCATGATGGGGAATATTGGAATTTAGGAATACCAGGTACAGGTGTAGAAACTCAATTTAGAATGTTGTACCATATGGTTACAAAACATGAGGTAAAAATAAACAATGTATTTCATTGGTTACCATTCAGAAATAGACATGAGTTTTTAATATCAGATACTCCATGGAATGATAAGCCAGAGTTTGTAATATCAGTACCAAGAGAAGAAGATGCTATTTTCAAAGAACTACCAGACCAAGTCAAAGAACATCTAATGTCAGATACAACATCGGCATTAAAAAATATATCTTATACTAGTGCAATTGATAAATTTGTAAGAGATAGAGGAGGAAAGTATAATGTATTAAATTGGGAAGTTATTTGGAGTAATCCAAAGTTAAATATACGATGGAATGGAGGTTATGATATGAGTAAAAGTTTTCTTAGAGCAAGAGATTTAGGACATCCTAATTATCAATGTCATCATGATATATTTTCTGCATTTATGTATGCAATGAATGAAAAAGATATTCCATTCAATACTGTTGGTGAATTTAGAAACAATAGTTTTAATATATGGAATTCAAAAATAATATAATAAAATATTTATAAAATATGGATAAGGTTAAACAAAAAGTGGCTAAGAAATTATTCGCAGTTATAGATTCTATGAATAAGATTGACCATTTGGAGGGAGTTAGAAACTATATTAATTTATACTATAAATTATATGGAGATAATAATAAAGGGTTGATAGAAATTTATTTCAGAACCCGCAAAGAAAAATTCATGTAAAATGGAAATAATAAAAAGTAGATATGGTATGGAAAGAACAATTGAAAAGTTAGATTCCAATCGTATCAGAGTTATGGGAGAATCTCTAGTAACAAGAGGTTCGGAAGATGAAGATGGTAATCAAATAATGTTTGATTTTGAAGGAGGCCCTTGTCTAAACGTAGGTGGTACAATAAAATACTTAGGTACTGATTTTAAGATTGTATCTATTAAATCAGAAAAAACTAAGATAGAAAATGTATCATCGGTATTATTAGAGGTAACCTATTGAAAGACGAAACTATATTTACTGTTCACATTGGTGAAACTGATATCTATGAATGGAGTCAAGGTGTTGGTAAAAGTATTCTAATGCCTGTACTTTTAGAAGTATGTGGTGAGGTTATTTATAGTGATATTGAAGAACAGATTGCAGCAAGAGTTAACTTTTCATTAAAGGGTAAACCAAAGATTTATGATTTTGTTGTTAAGAGAAATGGTGTTTGGGATACTTTGAATAAAATTCTAAAGTGGACTTTAGAAGAAGAGAAATATGAATTGAGCCAAAAAGTAAAAGTTTTACAAGATTATTTAGCAGATGATTTCTAAGAAAAAAGAGTGGGAAAAAAATAAATCTGAGTGGGGTTTTGGTAGAACTAAAATCGATAACTTCTTGGATGATGAAACTGTTCATAAGTTATATGAAGAGTGTAAGAATGCTCCGAAAGGTGGGTGGACTGTATTTACTCGTGCTGGTTCAAGAATGGAAGAGTTCAATGATTTGATTTCTCTTCCAACTGCACATAGGGTAACTTATGATATCATGCATAGTGGTGAGTTTCTGTATGAGTTAGAACAAATGACTGGGATTGGAGGATTATTACCAGACCCACACTTGGTTGGAGCTGCTTATTCAATCATAAGAAATGGAAAAGATTTGGGATGTCATTATGATTTCAATTGGAATGATAGATTGAGATTACACAGAAAATTAACAACAATTTTATACATTACACCAGATTGGGAAGATGAGTGGGGAGGACATATTCAGTATTGGGATGATAATATTGATATAAATCCAAAATCAAATCTTATAGAATCAATACCACCAAAGTTTAATCGATTTGTAATTAATGAAAATGTAAAACACGCTCCATACCATAGAGTGAGTGAAGTAAATGCACCAGAGGATAAACCAAGATGTGCAATTAGATTCTTTTACTATATATCAACTTCAGAATATGATAAGGATAATCCACCACATCGAAGTACTTATAAATCAAACGAATACTCACACCACAAATTACACGAAGAAGAAATTTGGAGTGGTTCGTTAGTTGGAGATATAAAACAAAAATAATATGTGGGGACGTTGGAAAGATATTAAATCCGATTACGAGAGTAAAGTAAATGACCCATGGGATTGGGTTACTCATTTTGAAAATGCAATTGCAAGATATGCTGGTTCAAAACATGCAATTGCTTGTGATTCAAACTCAAATGCAATTAGATTATTAATTCATTATTTCAAGGATGTAGTTGCCGATGGTGGTGTATCTAGAGATTATAATTGGAACATTCCTAAAAATACTTATGTATCAGTACCAAATCAGTTAATTCTATCTGGTTGTAAATTTAAGTTTATAGATAAACAATGGGATAATATGTACAGAATAGGTTCTAGTCCAATTATAGATGCCGCTGTTTGTTTGAAAGAATCAATGTTCAAAGATAACTTTGCGTATGATGAAGATTGTATGGTTTTATCATTTCATCATAGAAAGATAATCAAAATAGGTAAGGGTGGAATGATTCTAACAAATGATGATACATTAAATGATTGGTTAAGACCTATGATTTATGATGGTAGACGAAAGTATATAACATATGATACAGATGAGTTTCAATGTGTTGGTTGGCATATGTACATGACACCTGAAGATGCTAAAAAAGGTTTGGAATTGTTTCATTCTAAGGATATAACTACAAACAATGAATCAAAAGGAAGTAGTAAAACCTATAAAGATTTATCTAAACAACCAATATTTTCCAAGTATAGGGTAACAAATGATAGTAGGATATTTAATCACAACGGTGATATAATGTTAAATAAGATTCCAATATCTGAAATCGATGGAGTACTTTATAATATACAAGACTTTATTTTTATGAGAGATATTGACTTGGATTTCATAGAAGAAGATTGGAAAACCGCATTATCCAAACTTGATTTATCAGCGGCTTCTGAAGAAATAAATTATATATTATTTGAAAATATTGAGTGTAATGATGTAGATTTTTACAAAAATAACAAAGGATTTAATTTTTTAATGAATTATTTTCAAAGTAAAGGTATAAATCATAAATTTATAGTATATGGTAATAACTTATCTAAAAGAAAGTATCCTTTCAATTATATTACGATGCCTTTTTTCTTAGGAGATTCTATTACTCAATTGAAACCTATAAAAAAAAGAACATTTGATAAAAAGTTTTTGTTTCTAAACTCACACCCAAAACTTCACAGAATAGTTTCTTATTGTAAGTTTACTGATTTGAATCTTTTGGATGATATGTATTATACTTTTAATCCAAATAACATAGAAATATTTCAAAAGATTGATACTAAGAAATATCCAAATACAGGTAAATTAGAAAATTCTGGTCAATTACAAATTTCAGATATGCATAAGATACCATCACACTATTACAAATCTTTTTGTAATATAGTAACAGAATCTCATTTTGTAACTAAGGACCAACCAATGTTTATTACAGAGAAGTTGGATAAATCTATAACGGCATTACAACCATTTTTAGTAATAAGTACAAGTGGATTTTTGAAACATTTACATGAGTTGGGATTGAAAACATTTAGTGACTTTTGGGATGAAAGTTATGACGATATTAAAAATGATTTTGCAAGATTAAATGCGGTGGTTGATGTTGTAAAAGATTTATCTAAAAAATCACATAAAGAGTTGGAAGAAATGTATGTAGAAATGTTACCTATATTGAAACACAATGTAAAAACTGTTGTACAACATTATGTGATGCAAACTAAATCAGTACTTTTACCTGAAGTTGATACTACATTATATGGAACATATAGAAGAATGTTGAAAAAATCAGAGGGAATATTATCGAAATCCTTAATTTAGGATATGTATATATATGACACCTGAAGAATTTCACCATTTTGATAACTTTCATACCATTAGCGAAAGCTACATGAAAGATTTACGTCTTAAATCATTATCGTGGGTTCTTGATTGTTATGATGCTGGTACAATACGAAGAAGAACTATTGTAAATCTTATACCAGAAATTCAACTTATCGAACTTCTAGCAGAAATGGAAGAGGTTGAAAGATACGAAGAATGTGCAAAAATAAAAAAATTCTTAGATACAATATATTATCGCTCTGAAGAGGAACATAAAAAGTTAATTATGAGTAAAAAAAGACAAAAAGAAATAATTGAATTACTTGAGAACACAATAATCACCGAACACAAAAAAAGAGGTGGAGGAAACAAGGAACTTATCATGAAACTAACAGAAAAGTTAGAAGATGTCAAGAAAAAGAAATTTAACTAGGCCAGATAACCTAGAGGACAAAATTTTATCAGTACCAGCTTTTGGTGATGATTACACAAAGTATAATCAGAATTACCAAAAAAGTAAATCGTCAGATTGGTACGATATCTATTTTTTTGAAATATGAAAAAAACTTGGATATTTGGTGGTTCTACTAAACCATTTGCAAAAAAACTAACAGAAGGAACAGAAGTTGTTCAATTTGGTAGAGATACTGTTGATTATAAAGATGTTGAGGGTTTTATTAATAATGTAAAAGAGCCCATACCCGATATAATAATATTTAACATAGCCAATAATGGTCATCAAATAGATTTAGACAAAAATACAACCTCACGAGAAGAATTATCTAAATTCATAGATATAATACAATCTACTTTTTATTTTCAATTAAGAATAACTGAATGGTTTTTTACTAATTTCAGTCAAAAAAGAATTTTATTTATTACAAGTAATGAGTGTTACAATAGTTGTATAGAAGGAACTAATTCATCATTTTGGGGAGGTGAAGGAGATTTACTATTGTATAGAATGACAAGAGCATTAGAACACCAAGTTATAAATCAACAAAATATACTAGAAAGAAATCATCAGAATGATAATAAGATAATGGGTTTATGTGTAGGTAATAATGCACCACCACTTGTTACATTCATGAATGAATTAATATTAAAAGATGAATTCAAAAGAGGAGTATATGGTTTATCAGATACAACACATCTTGATGGAGAAGTGTTTTCTTCAGTATTACAACCAGTACACCCTTTTACAATAAACAAAACGCAATAATTATGGGAAGTAAATTTTTTGGAAACAAACACGATAAACAAAACAATAAGAATACTAAATTCAACCCAAGAACTAATTCAAAAGGAAAAGGTGCAAATATGGGGATAAGAAAGACAGGACGTGGTAAATAACGATAGAGAGTGGGATTTCTTATATTGGGATGAAACCGATTACGAAGATGATTTACTAGAAGATGGAGTAGATGATATTTTTATAAAAAAAGAAAAAGATAAACCTTACATAGATGATGACTACGACTATTGATAAACCAAAATTACTTATTACAATGGGATGTTCTCATACCGAAGGTTGGGGTACTTGGGATATTAATACTTTTCCATCTGAATTGATTGAAAAAATAAATACCTTAAAACGAGGAGAACATTTATTTCAAGGTCATATGGATTTTGATTATAAAGGTTATGAAAATATAATTGAAGAACTTCATTTCAAAAATTATTCTCATTTTCACTATAAAGGATGGCCAATGAATTTGGCAAAACTACTCAAAGTCAATAAATTGATAAATCTTTCAAGAGGTGGCTCTGGTAACTCTGGTCAACTTAAAACTCTTTTTGAAAAAAACTTACATAAGAATCCATATGAAGATTATGAAGTTTTGGTAGTATGGCAGATGACAGAACCACATAGGTTATCGTATTATTTTAATAATGAATTACACGATGTAATGACAGATGATTATGAATCGTATAAGGGCTATATAAAAGATATGACAAGATTAGAGACAGATTCTAATATGTGGAAAGGACATAACTTACCATTGAGTGATGCAACATTAGAATCAGTATTTTATTATAAGATTTTGGAATTTGTATGTGAACAAAATAATTGGAGGTTATTAACATTTGCACCAGAACTAATTCATGGTGATATATGGCAAGGACAGGCATTTGAACACTTTCTTAAATCAGATAATTATCATAGATATAATATATTCGGTAGAGATTATGATTATTGTGATGAAAGTAAACCATATCTATTAAGTCCTATATGTGGTCATCATAATGAAGAAGGATACAAAGTAATTGGACAAAAGATATTTGATTTTATATCAACTCATCCAAGATACAAAGATTATAGAGGAAACAATGAGGGAAAGGTTAAAAACCAATGGTTAGGAGCAATACAAAACATCCCTCG
>Ga0213859_10000366_pt1 | contig 20494 bp, 36 predicted proteins | sample PICome_2_FD_160133 | JGI IMG/M metagenome (GOLD analysis project Ga0213859, IMG submission 160133) | Coastal seawater microbial communities near Pivers Island, North Carolina, United States - PICO304 | ecosystem: Environmental > Aquatic > Marine > Coastal | place: USA: North Carolina...
TGCTTTCCACGTATTATTAGCGCATAAAATCGCTGAAGAACTGAAAAAAACATTACTAAAGAATAAATAAAAAATTTAATTTTATCATTTATTTTTGAATATAATCGACCGAAGAAACATTGTTTGCATTAATGTCGTATATAGTTTTTATATTTAGTAATTGTAATGTTTCCAACAGATATTCCAATATTTCAGTTCCTCTTACTGCTAATGGATTATCGAATATCAGTTCAGGATGAAGTTTATCGTTTACAATTTCCCAATCAATATAAACTGCTAATGAATGGTTACCTTCAATTCGTTTTAAGATTGGCCGATCAGTTAATAAACTTCTATAGTTCAATGCTTTGCAAGAAAAAAATATATCCGGTAACATATCCAACATGCTTTCTTCAAAAATTAATAAGTTTTTTAAGACATCTTCAGGAGTTTTTAAAGTCTGCAAATTTGCTAATAGCATACAATTTGCCACACCTGAATTTTTAATTCTTTCACCATTTACAAAACAATGTTTTTTTCATAGGATAAATTCTGTCCGGTATAGATTTCAAGTTTCTGTTCTTCACTTAATAATAATGGACCAGATAATTTACCTTCATGTTGCCACACTAAATCAAATCTCCATCCCAATGTAATACTTCCTTCTTCAGATTTGTCAAAAGATGATTTAAAAATAAGGTTTTTTGAGTAAAATTCATTTGTTAATGGCGCTATTGACTGTTGTAATATAGTTTTCCATTCATAAGGTATAAGCACGCTGTGATGTGAGTTTATTTTCAACGAAGCTCGCATTTATGTTTTTTAATGATATTTTTAATTCAAATAATTCATTTTTATTCTTTAATAATAGATACAAATCTGTTTTTGGTTCGCCCACTGAACTTATGGGCTTACCAGCCTTTAATATTTTACATTCATTATTTCTAATAAAAACAGTATCACGTTCCATAAAATTTATTTTAGTTATAAAATTATTTTTTGTCTATTGCGAAGTTAATCTCGAAAGCTTAAAGGTTGTAATCAAAAGAAAAGCACGTTATTATAGTAATAAAAATGGCGGTATGGCCAAGTGGTAAGGCAGTGGATTGCAAATCCTCGATCCCCAGTTCGAATCTGGGTGCCGCCTAATTTTTTAGTTCAATAAGCTTGCTTTTTTATCTTCTATATTATAGAATAAATTAAAACGACATCATAGGGGATGTGGTGGAATTGGTAGACACGACGGACTTAAAATCCGTTGCCTAGTGATAGTGCGTGAGGGTTCAAGTCCCTCCGTCCCCAATAAAAAATAAAATTTTCTTGTTTCATTTGAATATAAATACATTTAATTTTTTCAATATTTATTGTCTTTTTGTTAAAGGAAAAATATTAACTAAAAAATCTTAAAATTTAGAAATATTCTTTAAATTATGATTTAAAGAATATTTCTAAGTATTGGCTTAATTAACATAAATCAATACGAGATAATACCCCAGGAGGTAATTCTAAATTTAATAATACTTCTGACATTTTGATACTTGGATCATAATGAATTTCAATCATTCGTTTATGAGTTCTGATTTCAAAATGTTCACGTGAATCTTTATCAACATGTGGAGAACGTAATACACAATAAATACGTTTATTAGTAGGTAAAGCTACCACTGATAAACGATTAATTTCATTATTTTGAACGGTATCAACGATTTTGCGACATGATGAAGTTAAAAGTTCCGAATTAAATGATTCTAATCGGACACGAATTTTCGCATTCGTTTTTATTTCCATAAATTTATTTGATTATTTAACAATTTTAGAAACTACACCAGCTCCAATTGTACGACCACCTTCACGAATCGCAAAACGCATACCTTCTTCAATTGCTACAGGGTAGATAAGTTCTGCTGTCATTTTAATACGGTCACCTGGCATAACCATTTCTACAACTGTTCCATCATCTGCTGTGAATTGTGTAATTGAACCTGTTACGTCAGTTGTTCGTACATAGAATTGTGGACGGTAACCTGTGAAGAATGGTGTGTGACGACCACCTTCATCTTTAGTTAAAACATAAACTTCTGATTCAAAGTTTGTGTGTGGTGTAATTGTACCTGGTTGCGCTAGTACCATACCACGCTCAATATCTTCACGTGTTACACCACGTAATAAGATACCAACGTTATCACCTGCAAAACCTTCATCTAAAGTTTTTTGGAACATTTCGATACCAGTAACTGTAGTTGTTTGTGTTTCACCAATACCAACGATTTCAACTGTTTCACCAACTTTTACAACACCACGTTCAATTCGGCCTGTTGCTACAGTACCACGACCTGTAATTGAGAAAACATCTTCAATTGCCATTAAGAATGTTTTTTCAACATCACGTTCTGGTGTTGGAATATATTCATCAACAGCATCCATTAATGCATAAATTTTATCAACCCACGGGTTATCACCACGTTTGATATCTGGATTTGCTGAAATTGCTTCAATTGCTTGTAATGCTGAACCTGGGCAAATTGGAATATCATCACCTGGGAAATCGTATGCTGAAAGTAATTCACGAACTTCTAATTCAACTAATTCTAATAATTCAGCATCATCAACTTGGTCTTCTTTGTTTAAGAAAACTACAATATCTGGTACACCTACTTGTTTAGATAATAAGATGTGTTCACGTGTTTGTGGCATTGGACCATCAGCTGCTGATACAACTAAAATTGCACCATCCATTTGTGCCGCACCTGTAATCATGTTTTTTACATAATCCGCGTGACCTGGACAATCTACGTGAGCATAGTGACGAGTTGCTGTTTCATACTCTACGTGTGCAGTGTTAATTGTAATACCACGTGCACGTTCTTCTGGTGCACCATCAATATCTTCATAACCTTTAACATCAGCACCACCTTCTAAAGCTAAAGTTGCTGTAATTGCTGCTGTTAATGTTGTTTTACCATGATCTACGTGACCAATTGTACCAATATTAACGTGTGGCTTTGTACGTTCAAATTTTTCGCGTGCCATATCTAAAAATTCCTTTAAAATTTAATTTCGATAATATAATATAACGGGCTTTTAGCGAGAACCGATTGTTACTAATTAGTAACGGAAATGTGCAAAAGCTTTATTTGCATTTGCCATTTTATGTGTTTCTTCTTTCTTTTTAATAGTATTACCGATATCGTTTGCTGTGTCAATAATTTCATTAGCTAATTTTATTGACATACTTCTACCAACACGTTGGCGTGAATATTGAATAATCCATCGTAACGCTAAGTTTGTTGCACGGAAACCACTAACTTCGATTGGAACTTGGTATGTTGAACCACCAATTCGACGGGCTTTTACTTCAACAACAGGACTTGCATTTCTAATTGCTTTCTCAAAAACAACTAATGGGTCTTCATTTGTTTTAACTTTGATAATTTCAAATGCAGCATTAACAATATTTTGCGCTAAATTCTTTTTCCCAGATTTTAAAATTCGAGAAATTAATAAACTTACTAAATAACTATTGTAAGTTGGGTCATCTTCAGGTAAGCGTTTTTTTGAAATATTTCGACGAGACATAAGATTAATTAATTTAAAAATGAATGTAATTTATGTATAAATATAAATTTTCTAAAGTAAGAAAAATTTCTAGAACGTAGAAAGTAAAAATTACTCAATTTTGTTTTAGAATATTGAATTTTCGTTACTTTAGAGACTTTATAAAAGTTTATTTATCTGATTTTGGTTTTTTAACACCATATTTAGAACGACCTTGAGTTCGATCTTTTACCCCGACACTATCTAATGCACCACGAATGATGTGGTAACGAACACCCGGTAAGTCTTTTACTCGACCACCACGGATTAATACTACCGAATGTTCTTGTAAATTGTGACCAATTCCTGGAATATAAGCCGTTACCTCAAACCCTGATGTTAAACGAACACGGGCTACTTTTCGGATTGCCGAGTTTGGTTTCTTTGGTGTTGTTGTATAAACACGTGTGCAAACCCCACGTCGTTGTGGACAATTAACAAGGGCTGGCGACTTTGTTTTTTTCTTAATTTGTATACGTCTTGAGCGTACTAATTGTTGTATAGTTGGCATATCTTTTAAAATTAGTAAATAAATATAAAATTCTTAAAAGTAAATAGAGAACTTAGTTTTCAGTTGAGTCCATTCCATATTTTTTCATAAATCTTTCTACACGCCCTTCACTATCAATTAGTGTTTGAGAGTCCGTGTAAAAAGGATGATTTGCTAACCAAACATCAACTTGTAATTCCTCTTTTGTTGAACTTGTATAACAAAGAGGTTTCCCATCACACAAAACTGGTGTCTTTGTAAACCATTCAGGATGAATTTCAGCTTTTGGCATATTTCTTATTTATATATGTATATATGTATGATATTAACGTTTTGAGTATTGTGGCGCTTTTCTTGCTTTTCGTAATCCATATTTCTTACGCTCTTTAATTCGCGCATCTCGTGTTAAGAAACCAAAAGGTTTTAACACAGGACGATTCTCTGGATTCATTTTACATAATAAGCGTGCAACACCTAATTGGATCGCTTCTGCTTGTCCAGTAAGACCACCACCTTTAACTAAAACCACAATATCAAATTGCTTATCTAAGTTAACTTCTTTTAATGGAGCCCAAATTGTATTTAAATATGTTACATTATATTGTAAATACTTTTCGCCTGGAACTTTATTAATTACAATATTTCCTTCTCCTGGAACAAGAAATACTCGTGCAGTTGCTCGTTTACGTCTTCCAACACCAATAGTATCTTTTTGAAAGACTGATTCAAATTTAGTACTCATAAATATTTTTATCTATCCTTAATCAAAATTATTTAATTCTATTGGAGTTTGCGCTCCATGTGGATGTTGTGGACCTTCGTAAATTTTTAATCGTTTTGCTAATTGTTTTTTAGCCATACCATTTGGCATCATACCAAAAATACAATTTTCAATAATACGTTGCGGTAAAGCATTAATTAATCGCTTTAATGATCGACCAGGTCGACCAGGCTTATATACGTGGAATTTATTAAATTCACGATCTAATGTTAAATGTTCCGCATTAATTAAAATTACATAATCGCCTGTATCAAATGATGGATGATAATACGAGTTTGTTTTCCCTGCTAATACAGAGCTAACAACAGTAGCAATACGCCCTAGTTGTTTACCTTTACAATCAATTACATACCATTTTCTTTTTGTATAGTCAGAAACTGGGATAAATGTTTCATTCATAAAATTGTGGTTATTGAAATTAAATAATTACTTATTTTAAAACTATTCCTAATTTATTTTTAAGAGTTGTGAAAACTTCATCAGCTGATTTCCGACCAAAGTTTTTAAGCTCTTGTAATTTTTCCGGTGAATATTCTAACAAGTCACCAATTGTATTAATTTGTGCTCGTTTTAAACAATTATAAGCGCGAACAGATAAATGTAATTCTTCAATTGCAATATTCGTATGCGGATTTTTTGGTGTTGTTACATTTTCACTTGCAGCTTCATTCACTTCTTCTGTTAATTGATTTTCCAATAATGAATTAAAGAAATCAATTACAAATTGTGAAGCCGATGAAATAGCCTCTTCTGGTGAAATACTTCCATTTGTCCAGACATCAAGGAATAAACGTTCTGTTAAAAAATTAGAATTATCATAAACGTTTTCAATCTTAAAATCAACTTTTTGAACTGGCATAAAAATAGCATCAATTTGTAAAAAATCTTGTGATTTTTTATCAAATGTTTGTCCTGCTAATTTATAACCAGTCCCATATTCGAATTTAAGTTCTAGTTCAAGTAAATTTGAAGTAGAAATTGTTGCAATATAATGATTCGGATTTACTACCTCTAAGTCTGATGAAAGTTGAATTGAACTTGCTGTTACAACAGCAGGACCTTTAACTTTTAAATGTCCAAACTGTGTTTCGGTTGTTTGATTCTTTAAAACAATCCCTTTTAGATTTAATAAAATCTCAAGAACATCTTCTCGCACACCTGGAATTGTTGAAAATTCATCACGTACTCCTGCAATTCTAACACCAGTAATTGTTGTTCCACCTAGATCACTAAGTAAAACTCGTCTTAATAAATTACCAATTGTTATACCTTGACCCGGTTGTAATGAATTTATTAAAAACTGTCCATACATTGAACCTGAATTGATTTTTTCAGATTTCAAGCATTTTATATAGAAATTATTCATAGTTATGAATTAAATTCATTTTAAAATTTAAAAACCGATTTAGTTTTAAACACGACGACGTTTTGGTGGACGACACCCATTGTGTGGCACAGGAGTGATATCCTGAATTGAAAGAACTTCAAATCCTGCTCCTTCAATTGATCGAATAGCGGTTTCACGTCCTGAACCTTGTCCTTTTACTAAAACTTCAACCGTTTTCATGCCTTTGCTTAAAGCTTCTAAGGCTGCTTTTTCTGCTGCTGTTTGTGCAGCAAATGGTGTCCCTTTTCGAGCACCTTTAAATCCTGAACTTCCTGCCGAAGCCCATGAAATTGTATCACCTGCTACGTTTGTAATTGTAACAATTGTATTGTTAAAAGTTGATTGAATATGAACAACCCCATTTGTAAAATTCGTTTTATCTTTTTTAAAGGTTGTTTTACGAGTTTTTTGTGCCATATAAAATAAAATGTTAAATTAATAAAATTTAATTTGCAAATAATATTATTTTTTCTTACCTGTAACAGTTTTCTTTGCTCCTCGTCTTGAACGAGCATTTGTTCGTGTCCGTTGACCACGGACTGGTAAACTATTTCGATGGCGTTTTCCACGATGACAATTGATTTCATTTAATCGTTTTATATTTAATCCGTTAAAACGACGTAAATCACCTTCTAACTTTAAGTCACTTGACTCTAAAGCAGTACGTAATGCAATTGTTTGATCAGTTGTTAAATCACTGATTCGTGTTTCTGAATTAATTTCTGCTACTTCGATGATCTTTCTTGCTGATGTAATACCAATACCATGAATATAAGTAAGAGCATATGCTACTCGTTTACTTCTTGGTAAATCAACACCCATTAATCTTACCACGTGATTAACTCCTTTAAATTATTAGCCTTGACGTTGTTTATGTTTTGCATTAGGACAAATTACCATAATTTTCCCATGACGTTTGATTACGCGACATTTATCGCACATTTTCTTTACTGACGGACGAACTTTCATTTTCTAATTCTCACTTAATTAAATAAATTTTTTCGTTTGTTTATTCAAACATATCATTATAAATGTTTGATAAAATAATGCTTCGTACTTCTCTAGTTACATCCAAAATTACACCAACTAAAATTAATAATGATGTTGTACCCAAATTACTGACACCGGATAAAGATAAAATCGATTCAATTACATGAGGTAATGTTGCTAGAATTGCTAACATAAGTGCCCCTAATAATGTAACCCGTTTCATCACTTTTTTCAAATAGAATTCTGTTGCTGCCCCTGGTCTGATACCAGGAATACTAACAGCCATCTTTTGTAATTCATCCGAAAGATCTTTTGGATTAACAACAATCGTTGAATAAAATAAGCTGAATCCTAATACTAAAATAAAGTAACTAACCCAATATAATACTTTTGAAGATGCTGCAAAAGCTGGAAGAGTTACAATATCTGGTGTTGGAACTGGCAAGAAACCTAACTTATAAACATAAGTTGGAATAACTAAAACTGCCGTTGTTAGAATAATTGGCATTACACCGGCTTGATTAAATCGTAACGGAATAAAATTATACGATCCGAAACTTGATGATCCTGGTGATGGAGCTGTCGTTTGATTTAATTGTTTCGATGAAATTAATGGTACTTTTCGCGCACCTTCTTGTAATAAGACAATTCCATAGAGTGCAAGAAAGAAAATAATAGCACTTACAAACCATAAACCAATTGGGATTGTCTCACCAGTCTCTCTCACAAGTTGTTTAACAAAACCAGGTAAACTTGAAACAATATTTGTATAGATAAGAAGCGAAGCTCCATTTCCTAAACCATATTCAGTTATAAGTTCACTTAACCAAAGGATAATCATAGCACCGGTAGTTAACCATACTATAGTTTCCAAAGCCAAAGTATAATCCCAACCAGTTAGCATACGCTTTAAATAAAATGCGATACTACTACTTTGAAGCAATGCCCAACCTAACGTTAATAAACGTGTTAATGAATTGATAGTACGACGTGCCTCAGCACCTCCTTCTTTCTGTAGTTTTGAAAGACTTGGAACGAGACTAACAAGTAATTGGATAATAATTGATGCATTAATATATGGGAATATATTTAATGTAAACAAACCAATTACAACAGTACTGCCTCCAGCAAATGTACTAACTAAAGTTTGTATCATGGAATGACGTCGAATATAATATTCTAACTGTCCATGATCAATACCGGGAATTGGAAGAAACGTTCCCATACGAATAAATATTAAGATTAATAAACTTAATAAAAGTCGAGTTAGTAAAATATTTTTATCATCTGTTTGTTTCATTTCTTTGCCCAGATTTTATCGTTTATTAATTGCAGAATTACTGTAAATCACGTTTTTTTGCAACTTCAGTACGAGTTGTTAAATTATCTAAAGCTGAAACTGCAGCGCGAGCATTATTTAAAATGTTATTTGAACCTAATTGTTTTGCAATTACATTCTTAATTCCGGCAACTTCTAATACTGTTCTTACAGCACCACCTGCAATTACACCAGAACCTTCAATTGAAGGACGCATAATTATTTTACAGGCACCAAATGAACCGGTAACATCGTGAGGAATACTTAATGCTTTTGTAATTGGAATATTGATTAAATTTTTTCGTCCATCTGCTTTTGCTTTCTTGAAAGCATTTACAACATCATCCGCTTTTCCAACCCCAACCCCAACTTGGCCGTTTTCATTACCAACAACAACAATAGCACGGAAACTTAATTTTTTTCCACCTTTTGTTACTTTCGATACTCGACCAATTTTAATTAATCTTTCAACTAATTTTGACTCGTTTGAGTTATTGTTACGTTGAGAATTTCTTTTTGATTTATTAACTTGTTTTAAATCAGTACTCATAAAATGTATTAAACTTGTAGTTTTTAATTTAATTATTAAAACTGAAGCCCACCTTCTCTTGCCCCTTCAGCTAAAGCTTTGATACGTCCATGATAAAGGTATGGACCTCGATCAAAGACAATCTTTGAAATATTTTTTTGTCGACCAAGAACCGCTAATTTTTGCCCAATAAGTTTTGACGCTTCACACGTTCGACCATTCTTGATATTTAATTTAATATCACGATCTAATGTTGAACATGAAACTAATGTTTTCGATGTTGTGTCATCAATAATTTGAGCATAAATATTTTCATTTGATCGATAAACGGATAATCTAGGTCGCTCTGACGTTCCTTTGATTTGTCCGCGTAAACTTTCACGTTTTAATCGTTTGTATTTTTGCGGTTTTAACTTTTTGTTTTTGTTTTTAAGCTTTAATAAAACTCGCTTTGAAAATTTCATAATTTGATTTCGTTTTAATATTAATCTCGTGTTTAACTTCTTTCAAATTTAGCGGTCTTCTTATTTACCAGACTTACCAGCTTTGCGTTGAACAACTTCACCTGCATAAAGAATACCTTTACCTTTATAAGGCTCCGGTGGACGCCAAGATCGAATTTTAGCTGCAAATAAACCAAGACTTTCTTTATCACAACCTTTTAAGTTGATTGTCGTATTTTTTACAACTTCAATTGAAAGTCCTTCTGGAATTTCCATTTCAACTGGATGGCTGTAGCCTAAATTTAAAACAATATTTTTACCTTGCACAGCAGCACGATAACCTACACCTTGTAAATTTAACGTTACTTGGAATTGTTCTGAAACACCAGTTATCATATTGTTAATTAATGTTCGATACAATCCGTGTAGAGCACTACTGTTTCGTGTTTGATTTTTTACACTAACAACTAAAGTTCCATCAGTATTCTCAATCGCAAGAACATCAGGAAGTTTGTTTTGTAGTGTGCCGAATTTTCCTTTAACTGTAATATCTAGTCCATTACAAGTTACATCAACATCTGTTGGTACCTTAATTGGTAGTTTTCCGATACGTGACATAGTCTTTAGTTACTCCGATTACCAAATATAACATAATACTTCACCACCAATACCAAGTTCTTTTGCTTTTAAGTTTGTCATTACTCCTCTTGATGTTGAAATAATAGCAATACCTAAATTATCTAAAACTTTTGGTAATTTCTTGGCATTTGCATAAACCCGTAAACCTGGTTTACTTACCCGTTCAATTTTACAAATAACAGGTTCGCGTGATTGACCTTTATATTTTAAAGAAATAAGTAAGAATTCATATGAATTCTCTGTATAAATTTCAAAATCTTCGATGAATCCTTCTTCTTTCAAGATTGTTGCAATTGCTTTTGACATTTTCGTCGCAGGAATTTGCACAATTTGATGTTTCACCATATTTGCATTTCGTATGCGCGTTAACATATCTGAAATAGTATCTGTTACCACAATTGTTTCCTTATTTATTTTTTACTATTTTTATTCTTGAGACCATCTTTTTCGTTTTAGATGTTTCTTTCTATCCCAGACTTGATTAATTTCTGAAAAAGATGAATATTTATCATAGTATCCTGAGTCATTTAATGGGAATCGTAAGAATTTAAATAAAATCATTCCATTTAAAACACGATCCATTGTTGTTGCTCTAGATTTTGGTAACGATGATGATAAAACAAGAGTGATACTAAACCCTTGTGTTTGATCAACATCTTCATAATCAATTTCTGGGAAAATTAATTGTTCTTTTAATCCAAATGTATAATTTCCGGCTTTATCAAAACTTCGAACCGATAACCCACGAAAATCTCGAATTTGAGCAAAAGTGAAGAAAATTAACTTTGTTAAAAACGCATACATTTTTGCACCACGTAATGTAACTGTTAATCCTAATTCCATATTATCACGAATTTTAAAACCCGCAATTGCTTTTTTTGCTTTTGTAATAACTGGTTTTTGACCAGTAATTGCAGTGAATTCTGCAATGCTTTTTTTCAAGATATTTGTATTCTGTGCTGCTAACCCTAATCCACGATTAATTTGAATTTTTTTCAATTTAGGAATCGTATGCGGGTTTCCAAAAAGTGTTGGATTATTTTTTTGTAAAACAGCTCGAATACCTTGCTCGTATTCACCTTTTATATCTTCTAACAAACGGTGAATTTCAGCGATTTCTTCTAATGAATGTTGATTACGCATATTATTCAATTATTTACGATTCATTTAAATTTAGTTTTACGTTTGAATGATGAATAGGAGCTTCAAATTGTTTAATTTCTCCTACTTCATTCTCCGTATTAGGCTTAACATGTTTAAACTTAAAGTTTACACCTTTAACTACAATTTTTCCTGTATTTCGGTTAATTTTAGTTACTTTTCCAGTTTTATTTTTATCAAAACCAGATATAACTTTTACATTATCACCAATCTTTACATGCATTTTCGCTTTATTTTGCATTTTATAGAACCTCCGGTGCTAATGAAACAATTTTAGAAAAATTCTTTTCACGAATTTCACGGGCAACTGGACCAAATACACGTGTTCCACGTGGATTATTATCCGTATTTACAATTACCGCGGCATTATCATCAAATCGAATATACATTCCATCCGGACGACGAATTGTTTTGCAAGTTCGCACAACAATTGCTCGTACAATATCCGAACGTTTAATTGGCATATTTGGAATAGCTTCTTTAACAACTCCAATAATTGTATCACCAACCTTTGCGTATTTTCGATTTCCACCTAATACCCGAATACACATAATTTTTCGAGCGCCAGTATTATCAGCGACTGTTAACATTGTTTGTGGATAAATCATAAATGTTTAATTTTAATTAATTAAAGAAGATTTTGAAATAACTTTGGCTAATGTCCAACGTTTCCGTTTACTTAATGGTCGAGATTCTTGTAATAGAACTTGATCACCAATGTTACATTCACCCATTTCATCATGAGCTAAATATTTTTTTGTTTTCGTCATCGTTTTTGCATAAATTGGATGAGGAAAACGACTTTCGACCTTTACTACAATCGTTTTTTGCATTTTATTGCTTACGACAATACCAACTTTTTCTTTTACTGGCATTTAAAACTCCTTAAAACATCATTTTCATATGGATTTTTTGTTCTTTAAAAATTTCCCGCCATGTAGTTTTCTTTTGTCAGTAATTTTGTTACTGCATTACTACGTTTTTTTTCTAAAGCCTCTAACCGCATTGTTAAAACTGTTTTTAGTTGTGCTATTCGACGTTTTGCAGACTTAATTTCATGAGGTTTAAACGGCTGGCGAGTAGCTTTCTTAAACTGTAAGTTAAATAATTCTTTCTCAGTCTCAATAATAGCTTCTGAGATTTCAGAATTCGAAAGAGTTCTCATTTCATTAAATTGAACCATAGTCATAATTTATTCAGTCTTATTTCGGATAATAAATTTTGTTTTTATTGGTAATTTATATGCGGCTAAATTTAAAGCTGCACGAGCAATTTCTTCTGGAACCGAAGCGATTTCAAATAAAATTGTTCCTGGTTTAACAACAGCTACCCAATAATCAACTGCACCTTTACCTGAACCCATTCGTGATTCAGCTGCACGGGCTGTTACCGTTTTATCTGGGAAAATACGAATCCATAACGCAGCACCACGTTTTGTGTAACGTGTAATTGTTCGACGTGCTGCCTCAATTTGTCGTGATGTAATCCATGTCGGTTCTAAAGCTTGTAAGCCGTAATCACCAAATGTTACTTCATTACCACGAGTTGCTTTTCCACGCATTCGTCCACGGTGATACTTTCTATATTTTGTTCTTTTTGGACTTAACATAATACATTAATTTAATTAAGATAAGTTTGCTAAATGTTAAAATATTAATTATTTATTTTGCTAAAATTTCACTTTTAAATAACCAAACTTTAACACCTAAAATCCCATAAATAGTACGGGCTTCTTTTGTTGCATAATCAATATCTGCACGTAAAGTTTGTAACGGAACCCGACCTTCGCGAATCCATTCACTACGAGCAATTTCTGCACCATTTAATCGTCCAGATACTTGAATTTTGATCCCGTTTACATTGTCGTCTAATGCACTTTGTAAAGCTTTACGAATAGCACGACGGAATGCCACACGATCTTCTAATTGTTCAACAACTAAATCAGCAATTAATGAAGCATTTAAGTTAACTTTTTCAACTTCAACAATGTTGATTGTTAATTGACGATTTTCAGGTAAAAGTTTCTTAATATTACTTAATAATGATTTAATTCCTGAACCATTTTCTCCAACTAAAACACCAGGACGACCGGTCTCAATGTTTATTTGAATTTGATCGTTTAAACCATTTCGATTAATCTGAATATTTGAAATACTTGCCGTTCTTGACAATTTATTTAGATATGTTCGAATTTGATCATCTTCTTGTAATAAATTGGCATACTGATCAAAATTTGCATACCATGAAGATCGATGTTCTTGTGTGATACCTAACCTAAATCCTAAAGGATGTGTTTTTTGTCCCACTTAATTAATCCTTTTATTTTAAAAATAGTTTGTAAAATTGTTTAACTAGTGCCTTTAACAACAATAGTAATATGACAAGTTGGTTTTAAAATACGATAAGCACGACCTTGTGCTCGTGGTCGGATTCGTTTTAATTTTGGCCCTTCATCCGCAAAAGCTTCTTCAATAATTAATTTCTTTTTATCTAAAGAATAATTGTTATTTGCGTTAGCTGCTGCTGAATGTACTGCCTGCCAAACGGGACCACCGGCATCGTAAGGTAAAAACTCTAATATCATTAGTGCTTCTTGATATGAACGTCCGCGAATTTGATTTAAAACTCGACGTACTTTATGTGGGGACATTCGAATATATTTTGCTACTGCTCTAACTGTCTGTACATCCGACATATATATTGCTCTCCTATATTTTTCCTTGAATATTAAGTTTTATAAAACTAGATTAACTTTTAAAAAAGTTAAATAAATTGAGTTTTTAATTGCGTAGCACGTCGGTAGTTGTTACTTACCATGAAACTTCTGATTTTTCTTGAGGAACTATGACATGACACTTTAATTTAAATGTTATCGATTCAGCAAAGTCTGCTTGATTTGTTGTTCTTAAACGATCAACAGGTGTAATAGTTACATTACAAATCGAAATATTAAAGAAATTTGTACACGTCGCATTTTGAAGAAAAATTGCCATGGAATGTAACGTTTTTAAAAGAAAATTTTGTTCAATAACATTTGATTTAAAAAGATACAAAACATCATCATTTGCACAGTAGAATGGTTTCCCTTTCCAACTTAACAAAATATCTTTAGCGTGCGATGAAAGCCTTTTTTTACTTTTCACATTAAATGTTTGAAAAATAGGTTCATCAAAATCACTGCCGCGTTTTTCCATCTCTTCAATCTCTTCAATTGTCATTTCCTCAAGCATTTTCTCAAAAACTTCTTCAAGCTGCGCTACCTCATCTTCTCTTACAAAATCATCTTTTACAAGCGAAAAATCCATAAATTTAAGGTTTTACTTAACGTTTTGTCTTTTTATCCGTTTTAATATGAGATTTAAACGTTCGAGTTGAAACAAATTCTCCTAATTTGTGACCAACAAATTGATCAGAGATAAAAATCGGTACATGTTGACGACCGTTGTATACAGCAATCGTATGCCCAATCATACTTGGTAATATTGTTGAACTACGAGACCAAGTCGTAATAACATCTTTTTTCCCAGACTCATTCATCTTATCAATTTTTTTCAGTAAATGATAAGCGACAAATGGTCCTTTTTTTAATGATCTTGACATCTTAAAAATCGTTTAATTAATTTTATTTTTTAAAAATTTTAATTACGAACGGCGACGTAAAATATATGCATCACTAGCTTTTTTAGTCTTTCTTGTTTTCATCCCTAACGCAGGTTTACCCCATGGAGTTAATGGACGTGAACGACCAATTGGTGCTCGACCTTCACCACCACCGTGTGGGTGATCACAAGGGTTCATTACTGAACCACGAACAGTTGGGCGTTTTCCTAACCAACGTGTACGGCCAGCTTTCCCACTTTGAACTAAAAATGCATCGTTGTTACTAATTTCACCGATTGTTGCAAAACATTCTTTTCGAATTAATCGAACTTCTTTTGATGGAAGACGTAATGTTACATAATCACCTTCCTTTGCAAGAATCTTTGCGGATGTACCAGCGGCACGAACAATTTGTCCACCACGATTTGGAATTAATTCAATATTATGAACTGAAGAACCTAATGGAATTGCTTCTAATGGTAATGAATTACCAATTTGAAGAGCAGCCTCAGCTCCTGAATATACAGTATCCCCAACGTTTAAGTTGTTTGGGTGTAAAATGTAACGTTTTTCACCATCTTCATAATGTAATAATGCAAGTCGTGCGTTACGGTTTGGATCGTACTCAATAGCTGCTACAGTAGCAGAGATTGTGTGTTTATTTCTACGGAAATCGACTAAGCGATATCTACGTTTGTGTCCACCACCGCGGTGACGAATTGTAATAACACCACGATTATTTCGTCCTTTATTTCGGTGATTTTTTCTGATTAAACTCTTTTCTGGTGTTGTTTTCGTAATTTCTGTAAAAGCTGAAAGAGCTCGATTACGGGTACCAGGTGTATATGACTTATAAAGACGAATACTCATAAGCTTTATTTTTTAATTTTATATTTATTAATTTTCTGCGAATAAGTTTATTGTATCACCTTCTGATAAAGTTACAATTGCTTTTTTATAATGTGATTTCCAACCAAGATATTTCCCAACACGTTTCTTTTTCTTTGGAAGATGACACGTATTTACTTTGGTTACTTTTACATCAAATAAATATTCAATCGCTGCTTTAATTGTAAGTTTGTCTGATGTGGGATTTACAACAAAACTGTATTGATTATTTTCTAAAAGTCGCGTAGCTTTATCTGTGATGATAGGATATTTGATAATATCGTTAATACTACGATTAAAATATGAAGAATTAACCACAATAAATCTCCTTAATTTCATTCACTGCTAATGATGTTAATAGAATTTGTTTTGCTTTTAGTAAACTATGAGTGTTCAAGTTTGAAGCTGAAATTAATTCTACATTTTTAATATTTCGTGTTGATAATTTTAACGCTGCAGTTTTCGTCGAAACAACAACTAGAATTTTTTGATCTAAGTTGATGCCACAATTTTCACAAAGAGTTGAAAACGTTTTTGTTTTTGGTGATTCGATACCTGATTCTAAATCATCAATTACAGAAATATTGTTGCGTTTATTGTACAATAAAGTTTGTAACGCTAATTTTCGTTCTTTTTTATTTAATTTCAATGTAACTTTTCTTGGTTTTGGACCAAAAATTACACCACCACCTTTCCAAAGAGGAGAACGATTTGAACCTGCTCGAGCACGCCCAGTTCCTTTTTGTTGCCATGGTTTTGCACCACCACCTCGGACTTCACTTCGTGTTTTAGTTGAAAGTGTTCCTTGTTTTTGTGAACTTTGGTGTCTTAGAATATCACGATGGATTAAATAATTTCCTGATTCTTCAAGAACATTTAATTCTAATTTATGTTCGTTACTTAATACTTTTCCATCTATATCTAATGAATTGTACGTAATGAATTTTTGAACGGTCATACGTTTTTTTACCTAAATATATTTCGTTGATTTTATTGTCCAAATTTTGGAGAAACACGAATACTTAATAAGTTTCCTGGTTTTCCTGGAACAGAACCCTTCACGACTAAAATATTTTCATTCGAGTTCACTTGAACAACTTTCAATTTTCTAGTTTTGGTCATTTTATTACCTAATTGACCTGACATTTTTTTACCTGGTAAAACACGACCTGGTGTTGTACCCATACCAATTGAACCTGGTGCTCGGTGGTTTTTAGAACCATGAGTCATTGGTCCACGAGTAAAATTATGACGTTTTTGAAGACCAGCAAATCCTTTACCTGTACTTTTTCCTGTTACATCGATAAGCTGACCAGCGGCTAATGATTCAACGTTTAAAACTTGTCCAACTTCAAACTCTTCAGGATCATTAACACGGAATTCTTTTAAATACTTTAAGGGTTGAATATTTGATTTTTGTAGATGCCCTAATTCGGGTTGAGTTAGAGTCTTGTTTGAAACAGTCCCATAACCAATTTGGATCGCATTGTAACCATCCGTTAAAACTGTTTTAATTTGCGTTACAATACAAGGTCCAACTTTTAAAATTGTGACAGGAATAATATTTCCTGATTCATCAAAAATTTGGGTCATCCCAATTTTGTTACCTAATAAACCTACTGACACAATAATTCTCCAATTTTAGTAAATTATGTATAAATTTTTAATTAACAGAGATAAAAGCAAAATGTTAATTGTGCAATATTTGATAGTTAAATCAATATTTGAGACTAAATAATAAAACAAATTTAATTGTTAAATTCTTATCCATAATCTAAGCAAATATTGCTCTTTTGTCTACATATAGTATATCAACCTTTTTATAAAAAAGTTTACGGTTAATGTACTTCCCTTTTAGACCCTAAAATTGGTTATATATATACTTAGATAAAATCTAATAACTAAATTTATAAAATAAAACAATGGCAAAAGTTGTAGGAATTGATTTAGGAACAACAAACTCAGTTGTAGCAGCAATTGAAGGTGGTCAACCAACAGTAATTACAAACGCTGAAGGTTTAAGAACTACTCCATCAATTGTAGCATATACTAAAAAACAAGAATTATTAGTAGGACAAATTGCAAAACGTCAAGCGGTTATTAACCCAGAGAATACTTTTTTCTCAGTAAAACGATTTATTGGTTCAAAAGAAGGTGAGCTTTCAGATGATTCAAAACAATTACCTTATAAAGTTCTTAAAGATTCAAATGGTAATGTAAAAATTAAATGCTCGTCATTAAATAAAGAATTTAGTCCTGAAGAAATTTCAGCACAAGTTCTAAGAAAATTAATTAACGATGCAACAACATATCTTGGACAAGATGTAACACAAGCGGTAATTACAGTTCCCGCATATTTCAATGATTCGCAACGACAAGCAACGATGGACGCTGGTAAAATTGCAGGTATTGAAGTTTTACGTATTATTAACGAACCAACAGCTGCTTCATTAGCATATGGTTTAGATAAAAAACAGAATGAAACTATCTTAGTTTTCGATTTAGGTGGTGGTACATTTGATGTTTCAATTTTAGAAGTAGGTGATGGTATTTTCGAAGTATTAGCAACATCGGGTGATACAAATTTAGGTGGTGATGATTTCGATAAAGTCTTAGTAAATTGGCTAGTAAAAGAATTTGAAGCACAAGAAAATATTGATTTAACAAAAGATATCCAAGCTTTACAGCGTTTAACAGAAGCAGCTGAGAAAGCAAAAATGGAATTATCAACTGTAGATAAAACAACAATTCATTTACCATTTATTACAGCAGATCAGACTGGACCAAAACACATTGAAAAAGAACTAACACGTGAAGTTTTTGAAAACTTATGTAAAGATTTAATTGAACGTTGTCGCATTCCAGTAGAAAAAGCATTAGGGGATGCACGTCTTGAAAAATCTGATATTAATGAAGTTGTTTTAGTAGGTGGTTCTACTCGAATTCCAGCAATTCAAGAATTAGTTGAATCATTAACAGGCAAAAAACCAAACCAATCGGTAAACCCAGATGAAGTAGTAGCAATTGGAGCAGCGATCCAAGCAGGTATTCTTGCAGGTGAAATTAAAGATGTATTATTACTAGATGTAACGCCGTTGTCTTTAGGGGTTGAAACTTTAGGCGGTGTAATGACAAAAATCATTGCACGAAATACAACTATTCCTGTAAAAAAATCAGAAATGTTCTCAACAGCTGTTGAAAATCAAACAAATGTAGAGATTCATGTTTTACAAGGTGAGCGAGAATTAGTAGCTGGTAATAAAAGTTTAGGAAATTTCCGTCTAGATGGTATCCCAGCTGCCGGACGAGGTGTTCCACAAATTGAAGTTACATTTGATATCGATGTAGATGGTTTATTATCTGTAAAAGCTAAAGAATTAGAAACAGGTATGGAACAATCTGTGACAATTCAAGGTGCATCAAATCTAGATGAAAGTGAAGTAAATACAATGCTTGAAGATGCTGAAAAATTTGCAACAGCAGATCAAGAAAAACGAAAAAATATTGATTTAAAAAATCAAGCTGAAACTCTATGTTTTGAAGCTGAAAAAGAGCTAGAATTATTTAAAGCAAATATTTCAGAAGATAAACAAGAAAGTATTAAAAAATTAATTGAAAACATTCGTCAAGATGTTCAAGCCGATAATGTTGATTCCCTAAACTTATTAGTGGAAGAATTGAAGGTTGCAATGAAAGACATGGTTGATGCAAATGCAGCTAACGATGTAGCAGATCAATCTATGTCAGATTTAAATGATTTATAAGAGGTAGTTAGTATGAATGAAAGTCAAGTGTTATCACTTCTTTATTTAAACAATAAAACCAACTTCATGGATGCTTATAGTTGGATCGAAAAGAGTGAAAGAAAACAAGATCTTGAAATTTGTGTACGTGATTTAATTGATACGTATATAAGGTGTGAAAATGATCTTGTCGAGGATTTTTCATTCATTATGAAACATTCTAGTAACCCGGAAAGTTTACATTTTCCAGAATCACCAGAAATGATTAGGGCAGATAAATTCAGCACTTTAATTAGTAATGTTATAAGTGACGTTGTTTGGCTGGTTTATGATCGATTTAACGAAGAAATCCAGCAAGATAACAACACACTAATATCTCAAGATGAAGTCAAAGAGTATATTCGCCGAATCCGGGCTGCTTTTTTAGCTATTATTGCTTTATTTGATTTAGAAGAGAACGAATAACTTAACGATTTCGATCGTAATATTTTTCAGTAATTCCAATTATTAATTTTAATAATTTGTATCAAAAATTAAAGCTCACTTTAAATAGGCTTTAATTTTTGATACAAATTATGCGATTCAATGATTTACACAATTTTAATTTTTAATAACATTTTAATAACAATGGATATTAACAATCGTATTTTAATTAAAGACCAAGGTCCGTTTAAACCGGGTTTAGAATTTGATGATGGGTCACTGCATTTTTTACTTGGAGATCCTTTACTTGCAATTGTTGATTTATCGAACAATAATTCGGTTTATAAAAAATTGTCAGAAATTGCAGTCTTTACTGAAACAACAAATGTAAAATTTGAAGTTTTAACGAGCATAGATTTTTCGAGTCTCGATTCCAATTTTTTAAAGAACATTGAACTCTACTATATTTGTTACGAAGGTAGAGTAATTCAAATGGATTATATCCATTTTTCATAATGGAAAAGACTAT
>Ga0213859_10000368_pt1 | contig 20446 bp, 21 predicted proteins | sample PICome_2_FD_160133 | JGI IMG/M metagenome (GOLD analysis project Ga0213859, IMG submission 160133) | Coastal seawater microbial communities near Pivers Island, North Carolina, United States - PICO304 | ecosystem: Environmental > Aquatic > Marine > Coastal | place: USA: North Carolina...
TTTCTCCTTTGCAAAGTTTAGACTAAATTCAGAGGCCTCCCCATGAGCACCTCCATACTTATCTCCATAATTAAATGGAGAATAACTTCTAATATATTTATACATTAAAAGTTGAGTTTTTCTCTAATGCGATAAAATATTCTATTGGATAATTACTATTTGTCCAATTAGAGATTAGTTTTGAAGATATACTTACAAAATAATCACCTGGTAGTAATTTCAAATTAGGAATACTTACAATAAATTCAAAGTCATTCTTACAAGAATTGTCTTTGTCAAGCTCTATTGTATATGAATTAGATGTCGAATCTTTAGTATCAACTACTGATGCAGTCACTAATCCATTTTCACCTTTTAGAGAAAGTTCCGTGTGTCCTAAAACAGCAGCAGCTTTTCTTATCTGATTTAATATATCTTCAGATAAAGAAACTCCTAATTCTGCATTAGGCATTTGAATGTCCTTTTGTGGAGAAGTTAAGATATCTGTTTCAGAAAAATAGTATCTTACCTTCTGTTCTGGGGTCGATATTAATACCGATTTGTCTTCAAACTCAAGAGCAGGGTTTTCAATAAGATTAAATACCGACAAGAATTCGTTAAGATCATAGATCCCAAACTCTTTTGGCATATCTTCAACAATATCTGCTCTAGCCATAATGGTTTTAGATTCAGATATGGTTTTAAGTTGCTGTCCTGGTTGAAAAACGATGTTCGGATTAATTGACGCAAAGTTTTTCAGAACATTCAATGTATCATTTGATAAATTCATTTTATTTCCTCATTAATAATAATATTATACCACAGTTTGCACATAATGTAAATAGTTAATTACTCTTGTCATGTTCATTTAGAGCAATGACAGCATAATGTAATACTTTCATTAAGTCTTTCCTGTGGTCACCAGTCGTACCCTTCTTTCCATATCGTTGTGCATACTTAAGTATGTTACCAATGGCAAATCCTATACCGTGACCACAGTCTGAAATAAATTCCGTTGATTGGAAATTATTTTTTGAGTAGTGACCACCGTAGGTACTATCTATATAATTCTGGAGCTCTTGAATTAAAGCTCCTTCATTAAACTTGTAATTAATTTTATTATTCTTTTTAAACATTTTCAAAGTTATTTCCTATTTGGGAGTTTTCTTTTCCAGATTTTAATTCTAAATTATTAAATCCATTTCCTTTAATTATTCCTTTTTTATGGTGTGCTACACAAAACTCCCAAAAAAACTCTAGCTTTTCGTTAGAAGATAATTTTTTCCATGCTTTGTAACCACCAGGAAATTTATTTGGTGTTTTATGAGTTTGCCAATTAGCGAAAACTCTATACATCCATCTGTGTAATGATTGGTTTTTTCCAAATACAGTATATCCTGTATCTTTTTTTACGTGACCGCATCTTTTCATAGTTATACCATCAATGACCATACCATTGATATGAAAAAAATATGGCTTTCCGTCTATTATTTGTACAGGAGATAAGTCCTCAAGGTTAACATTTTTTACGTTTCTCATTACACTACCTCCTCTTCAGAAGCTTCTTGAGTAATTGCACCTGTATCTACTTTAGTATAGAGATCCAGGAATGCTTCTTTAGTATCTAAATCAAATCTTGAGATACACATATCAATTGCTTTCATTCTGTTATTGAAGATAGAGAATGTTTGAACAATATGACATAACCTTCTTGTAGATATTACTTCATCGACACCATCATCATAGAATGTTTTTCTGATAACATCTGCCCAAGTAACTAACTTGTCAGCAAAATCTTCATCAGCTTGACCAAATTTTTCCATGTGTTTGATTACAATTTTCTTTTCAGTAACCAATGTTGGAAATGGTTGGTCAATAGAAACAGTAAATCTTTCTAAGAATGCTTCATCGATAATTGATGCTGCAGTAAATCTACCATCTTCGGAACCTTTACCTTTTGTGTTAGCAGTTGCTACTACATTAAATCCAGATGCCGGAGATATTGTTTCACCCGTCTTTTTAACAACAACAGGTTTACCTTCAAGTATACCTTGAAGACACATAATTTTATTTGTAGCTCTATCGATTTCATCGAGTAGTAACACTGCACCATTCTCCATCGCTTTAAGAACTGGACCTTTAGAGAAGACAGTTTCACCATCAATGAGTCTGAACCCACCAAGTAAATCATCTTCATCTGTTTCTGGATTGATTTGTACACGTATAAACTCCCTATTTAGTTTTGCACATGCTTGTTCTACCATGAAAGTTTTACCATTACCTGATAACCCAGATATGTAAGTCGGATAGAACATTTCTGACTTTAAGATTTTGACAACATCATGGAATGAACCCCATGCTACGAATGTGTCGTCTTTTTGAGCAAATGTTTTTTCGTCATTTACTATTGATTGCATTGCCATAGCTTTACCTGGCATTATGTTAGTTTGTGCAGGTGTAATTGTTTCTCTAATAGGAACAATGACTGATGATAAATCATATACACCAACTTTGACTCTATTGTCTGCAGATAGCAAACAGTAGTAATCTTTTCCAGTGTAGCCATTTGCTTTAGCTATGTCAACGATTTGTGACTTTTTAAATTCATTAGTGTCTGGATACTGTGTAGCCAATTCACTAAGTATTTTTTGTGTAGATATTTTCAAGTTATTCATAATATAGTTTTTCTCCTTTTCATCAATTTATATATCTATTATACCATAGTACGGAGGCAATGTAAATAGCTGGAGTGAAAAAAGTAGCTATTATTTTCACATTGCCACCGCTTTACCAAAGTTAGTAAGTAAAGTTTTATTAAGTTTCTTTGACTTACTATGTTTTTTGAAAGCTTGAGTTAGTTTACCCTTACTAGCATCTTCATCTACTAAAAACTCTTCAGCTTCAGTATCGATTTGCTTTGCTTTCAATAAGTAGTATTGATCATATCCAAAGACATTATCAAATGTACATACTTTTTGTCTTGCAAACATTTTTTGACAATCTTTTTTGAAATCTTGAGTTTCGTCCCAATCTGCATCTGGATGTTTTAGATATCCGACATCTTCAAGCTTTCTTCTGTATTCATATTGGTCTTGAGCTAAGAAAAACCCTAGTGTAGTTACCCCATAGTTCTTTCTTAAATTATCAAGTAAAGCTGTAGTACATCTAGTTCTCATATCTCTAGTTTTAACTTTATTGCCGTCAATGTTAATAATATAACTATCTGCATAATATGTATCAGACATCATTCTTTTATCATTTAACTTTTCATCTTTACAAATACTCATGCTATTAGTATCTCCGTCAGACATAACAACAAAGTTCATATTTTCAATATTGTGTTTTGCTCTAAACTTTTTAATTAATCTAGTACATACCATTAGTGAAGTATTAAGTGGTGTTGAACCCCAGTCTTCTTTAGGTGAACCATATTCTGAAATTCTAGCTCCACTCCAACCACTTTCCATAATCATTCTAGTATGTAAGAATTGTAGAGCTTCTTCAAAATCTTTCTTTTTAAGACCACTATGTATTTGTTGTACTAGTGAAAGACTTTCATGATATATCTCAGCATCTTTTTGTATGCCTCTAGGTAAGTAATTAGTTGTAGTAAATCCATAAACATCAAATGGAATATTCACAGCTTTACAAAATAAGATAGTATGTATAAGTTGGTCAATAACTTTATGCATTGTTCCACTCATAGAACCTGAAAAATCAATCAGCATAAACATACCATGATTTTTAGCATCAGCTAATTGTGTAACTCTTGAAAAAATATCATCGTTAGTTTTGTATGACCATAACTTATTTACATCAATAGAACCTGTCCTTGCAGTTTGAGCTCTTGTATATCTGTAAGCTGCTTTTCTCATTTCAAATTCTTTCACTGCGTAGTTCACATCTTTTTTAACATCTTTAATGTATGATGGATATTCTAGTTTAGCTTCGTCCATTTTTTCTTTAGCGTAAGAATAGTAACCCTCATCATTCGTAATTTTTTCAATCATTCTTTGAGTGTATAGTTTTCTTTCTTTTGCTATCGTATGATAATCAAATACAACTCTATCTCTAATATCTTTTGAAAATTCATTACATACAACTGTACCATACTCACCAACCTTTGGTTTTTCTAGGAGGTCTTCTTCTTTCCTTCTAAAATTTTCGTCAGTGATGGAAACATCTTCATCTCCGCCATGGCTAGTTTCATTTCCAGTATCTTCGTCTGCCTCTCCTTCGCTTTCTTCTGAAGGACCATCAGACGGAGTCTTTTGTTGATTATTTTCTTGTTCATCGTTATTCTCCATATCATCATGACCCATGTTTGATGTTGGGTCTTCATTATTGTCATTATTGTTTTCGTCCTCATCATTACCATCATTAGCTGGTGGTTTCATAAGGTCTTCTTGATTTTCTTTAGTGTATGCTAAAACATCTCTACATAATTGTACCACTTCTTCAAATGATTCTGTAGTCATGGCTCTATCCATAAATACTTGTTCATCAGAATTAAAAGGTACATCAATAAGATTACCAATTTTAGCTTTAAGGTTAATTTTATCAATGAGTTTAGTTTGATCCCAATCAATATCGGATAAGTCACCAAAGAACTCATCATCAAATAGTTTTCTATAACCTTTACTGAATGAATTAACTAAACCAGGATATCTAGTTTTTACTTTTCTTTCGATTCTAGCATCTTCAATTACATTAATATATGATCTTGGACAACCTTCTAGTTGTTCTGGACTGTCATGCCAACCCTCAAATGGAGTTTCCAAAGCATGTCCCACCTCGTGTCCGATTAATAAATCATATACATCTTTACCCATGTCTTTCCAGTTAGGAAGACCTAAAACTCTATCTTTAATGTCAAACCATGCAGTATGATAATTACCGTGTTGAATGGTAATATTCTCTTTGGCTAGTAATTTGGCTAGGATACCTTTATTCATTTTTTCACTCCTTAATATTTATATATTGTACCATAGTTTGGCACAAATGTAAATAGCTAAAGTGAAATTGTTACACAATTGTAACAGAATTGTAACAGAATTGTAACAATTAAGATTTGTTAGAATAAAAACTTTCCAATAATACTTTTTCTACCTTCTTTCTATATTTACATCCTATATATTGACTTGTAAAGTATTTCCCATTGTCTGGTATTTCATACGCTATTTTAAGTGGCATATCCATATTATCAGATTCATAATTTTCTCTTGTAGTTGCTAAAACTGTTTTATCGTTTTCATATATAAAATCCCACCACTCTTTTGCAGAATTCCATTCGGTTCTAAACAGTTCATCAACCCAATCAGCTCTTTTATTAATGTGTGCTCTTTCTACTGCAACTGGATCTTTTTTACCAGGCACACGTTCAAAATTAACTAAAGCAAATGCTTTTAGTGCATCTTCCGTTATACCTATAACTCTCCAGCCGTTATCAGTATATGCACCAAATATTGAGCCAAAAGCTCTGACCAAATATTGTTTATTGCAATGTTTAGCTTTAGCCATTGATTTAAATATATCAAATATTTCGTTTAGCTTTTCTTCATTCATTATCTAATTTTACTAAAATTCTTTTCTTTAAAAAATTCAATTTTACTTCTAAACTTATTCTCTAATACATCACCTTTATGTGATATAATGAATGTATTACTTCCTTCGTCCAATGTATCAAGTATCTTCATAAGATTATCGACACCATCAACATCAAGACTTGAGTCAAATGTTTCATCGAGAACTAATAGATTGGTCGCAGCGGAGTTCTTCATTTTAGCAATTTGTCTCCATGTGAATAGAAGCGACAAGTCAATCCTTTGTTTTTCACCTTCAGAAAAAGATGCATAATTAAAACTATCTCTATGTCTTGACCTAATAGTTTCATTAAAACTTTCATCAAGATGGAATGACACAAAGAAATCCAATACTTGCAGATACTGGTTTATTAGACGGTTCATCACCGGTAAGTATTGCTTGATTACTTTCGTCTTTATACCAGTATCTTTAAGCATTTCCCCTATAACCTCGTTATAAGTTCTCTCTTCAACATATTCAAGTTTCTTTTCAATATGTTGTTCATTTTTCTTTCTGAAATTATTTAATTCTGTTTTAGCCTTTTTCACATCACCAGTTTGTCCCTGGAGATTATTAATTTCTTTTTGTATTTTATCAATCTCCTTTTGTAATAGAGATATAGAATCATTATTAGAATTAATCTTTTGTTGTTTCTGTCTTAGCTTATTAAGGTTTTGTGCTACTTCTTGTTGAGTTACTTTTACTTCAGTGATCTTTTGCTGTAATTCATCTTTAGCGGTTTGTATTTCCTTTGCTTTATTTTTAACAGATTTAATCTTTTTAGATTTTAGCTCTTCATCAATCTCTTGATCACATGTTGGACAGTTATCATTTTCTTCATAGAATCTGCTTTCTTCAACCATATCATGTATCTTATTATTAAACTGCATATCATAAGAATTCATTTCAGATATTTTCTTTAATAATTCTTGAGATGATTTTTCTTCTGAAGATATTGACGCTGTAAGATTTTTCGATAAGTCTTTACTTTCTTCAAATAGTTTACTTATTTCAGATTTGTGTACATCAATAGAAGATTGCTTACCTTCAATTTGGTCTTTATTTAAAGATTGTAAACTTTTAATATATTTACTCTGTGAATCTATTTTAGTTTTAGCAATATCAATCTGATGGTTTATATCAGTTAACTCTTCTTTAATCTTAGCGTTTCTTTCCTTTAATAACATATTCATTTTACTAAATATATTAATATCCAAAAGATCCTCAATTACTTGTCGTCTTGACCATGCTGGTAGTTGCATAAATGGTATGAAGGAACTACTACCAAGAACAACAACCTGATGAAAGGATTTATGATTGAGCTTCAATATATTTTGCTCTAAGAATTGTTGAAAATCCCTAACATTAGATGCTTGGTTAATCATATTACCATTCTGCCAAATCTCAAACTTATTTGGTTTAATACCTCTGACTATTTTAAAATCAGAACCACCTGTAGAAAACTCAACTGTAACTACTGAGCCTTTACCGTTTATAGAGTTTATAAGCTGAGATTTATTAATATCTCTATGTGCTCTACCAAATAATCCAAATGATAATGCATCTAGTAAGGTTGATTTACCTGCACCATTTTGACCAACTATTAATGTTGTTGGTGAACGGTCTAATAATATTTTTATTGGGTCATTACCCGTGGAGAGGAAATTTTTCCACTCACATGATTTAAAATGTATCATACTACTTCTAAGTTTTGTGCTTCTGTGTAAAGCTTTCTCAATTCAATTTTTAAATGTTCTTTGTCTAAATCTGTATCAACAGCTTCAACATACGAATCAAGTAGCTCCGTAGTATCTTCTAGGGAAACCTTCTCGTCTTCTACGCTGTCTCCAAGATACTCTTCAAAGGATTCTGCTATCTTTAATTCGTATGTATCTACGTTTTGTAATTTGTCAATAAACTTGTCAAACATATACAAATCATTTTTATTTATTACAATAAGTTTAATAAATTTCTTTTCGAATTGTTTCATATCAATTTTATCATAATCTACTTTTGTGTCATCATATACTACTTTTTTAAATATAGTAATAGGATTTCTTACTGCTTCAATCTCTCTTGTTTCCGTATCAAGTACATGGAAATATTTAGGATCATCTACATCTGCCCAGGTAAACTCCATTTGAGAACCAAGATATTGTACATTGCCTTGGTGAGATTTTGTATGAAAGTGTCCGCTTAATACAGACTCAAACCTTGAGAATATATCAGCATTCATTCCATGAGGATTAGGTATTCCAGCCATCATATCAAATCCTTTTAACTCTAAATGAGCACCAAGTATAGATGCTTCACACTTTTGAGCCCATTCGGTATATTCTTTATAGTTACTATTATTAATCCATGGGATAACTGCTACCTTTAAACCATCATAATCTAATACTGTAGGTTTCATACATATATTAACATTAGATGTAAAGTAACCAAGTAACTCTTTTAGAGAACATAACTCATTTGTATTTTTATAATATACATCATGATTACCTGGAATAATATCCATAGTCATACCATATTCTTTCAAGGGTTCTAGGAAATGTTTACGATTAGTATTTAATGCTTTAAAGTTTACAAATTTACGATGCTCATAATAATCACCTAAGTGTAATACATTTTTAATACCATGTTCTTGACAATATGGAAAAAATACTTCAGTATAAAATCTACCTTGGTATTCTAAAAATATATCAGATGAATTCCTAACACCGCAATGTGTATCATTTAATATTGCTACTTTCATAAACCTAACCTAGCTTTTCTCATCGCTCGCCTGTACTTAACAGCCATCTCACGATAATATTGTTTTACATATGCTCTTTTAGCTTTACGTTTAATTTCTTTTGCAAAGAGTTTCTTTCGTCTTTTCTCTGCTCTTAATAATTGTTTAGTGCTTAATTTTTTCATTACATAAATAGTTCTAGTTTTTCTTTTTTCTTTTCTTCTTTAGCAAATACTTTAATAGCTTCGTCTTTGGTTCTTATTTGACCAATTCTCTGTCTTAAAGTATCTACATAAGCCATAGTTTCTTGAGCTCCTGCTTCGTCCATACCCATTTGAGTAAAGTCCTCAATACCCATTTTCTCAATAAACTTAAACTTGATATCTTGTTGTCTTTTCTCTTTAGTAATTCTTCTGATAAAAGCAAAATAACAAATTTGTGTAAAATAAGAGAATGCATTTGGTTTACCTGTTCTTGTAGCTGTTTCGATTTTATAATTACCGATAGCTCTTAAACAATTTTCTACTGCATCCATTACCATTTCTTCACGATAAGTATACCTCACGAAGTTCGGTCTGTGAGACAGGCCTTCAGCAATTTTGATAAAACATCTTGCGATATAATCAGTTACTTTAGGTACGTCTGTATCATTGGAGCGAGCTTCTTGAACTAATAATGCATAGTCGTATACTGCTTGTGAAAATTCTTTATTGTTTACATAATGTGCTTTATTCTTAGCCATTATAATTCCTCCATAATAGATTATATTATACCACAGTTTTGCGTAAATGTAAATAGTAAATTCTTTAGTTTATTTTCACTTTAGCTATTTACAGATGTGAAAAAGTATGGTATAATAATATAGATATCCGGAGGAGGGGAGTATATACAATTTAATGTATAGTCTTAGGAACATCAGGTTCCACGTCCACACCGTCGTCCGAATACTTTTCAATCAACTGTTGTTCATACTCTTCAAGTATTTCCTGTTCAGAACGCTGTTTCTCAGGAATAGACTGTTGAGCTGATAACGCCAACTTAACATAACTTTCCTTTGCTTTATCTGAAATAGGAACATGCTGAATTACATGACTCTTTAGTATTTTAAACACTTTAGCTTCTGAGAATGGAAACCATGGAGAAAACTGATATGCCCCTAGTATATTAGATGATACTACTAGTGGTCTTTCCAGAATCCAATTGTTGTCGTTTTTCACTGATACTAGTGCGACAATCTCATCTCCATTTACGAGTTTAAAATGTCTAATGTTTAAAGATTGAATACCTTCCATATTATTATTATTTATAACTTATAATCAAATAACTTGTAATTAAATTTTTCTTTACTGTATATTTTTATTCTTTCTGCTGCGTGTTGTAATGTATAATTCTTTTTCGATTTCCAGTGTAAATCATCTGCAATATCGTATACAGTAGTATTTATACCATCACCACTCTTTCTTAATCCTCTTCCGATGCTTTGGAGAACCCTAATTTGAGACTTACTTGGTGAAGCAAATATAATGTTGTGTAAACGCTTAATATTAATACCTGTAGAAAAAGTACCCATGGAAGCAACAATAACGGCATCTTTTTGGGTCTCGGTAATCTCACGGATTTGTTCTCTCGTGTCGACATCTGTTTCTCCTGATACGTAAAATAATTTTCTATTATTATTTATTCTTTTTTGCAATAGAGAGTGTAATGGTTTACCATGTTTTTCTACATACTGAAATAGTATTAGTGTATTACCATTCTTACATGTTTCATTAGCTAAATTACATATAAACTCATTTCTTTCTTCATACTTAACTATAAAGTCAAGTTCATCTTGGTATTTTAATCCTGATACTATTTTACATATCTCATCACTATATTTTAATAAACATATTTTAATATTTAATTGTGATAAGTCGTTATTATCAATAAGTTCTTTAGTTGTAGTTACCTGATACACTGGACCAAATAATCCTTCTAGTACTAACTGATGAGTTTGTGAACCATCAAGTGTTCCTGTTGTACCTATTCTATATTGTGCTTCTGTACACTTTTCCATTATAGATGTTAATGATTTAGCTTTAAAATTGTGGGCTTCATCTCCAAGAACCATACCAAAGTCTAAAAACCAATGACCTGGTAATTTATATATTGATTGCCATGTACTTATTAATACTCTTTGTTTTAATCCAAACTTTTCTTTACCTGAATATATCCTATGGCAATTTTCTGATACATCCCAACTATCCTTTTCAGAATAATCAGCAAAATCGGAATACATCTGCTCTACTAAAGATGTAGTAGGTACAATAATTAATATATTTTGATTATAGTGTTCTAAAAAGTATCTAACTGCTAAATATATGATTAAACTCTTACCAGAAGCTGTTGGTGATAATAATAAAGATTTATTATGTGATAAACACTGCGAGAGTGCATCTAATTGGTAATCCCTAGGGGTTATATCACTACCTTTCACAGAAAGGACTATTTGGGATAAAAAGGAATTTATGTCATGTGTAACTAATTGATTTACCGTACTATATTTTTCACTCTCTTCCTCATTTAAGGTATAATTTCTTATTGTGCAAAACTCCTGTAAGTATTTATGTAACCCACAGTATAGAGTTTTCTTTCTCATATCATATAGACGTATTTTACCGTCCCACATACGATTACGATATGCAGGCATAAACTTATAACCAGGTACAAAGAAACAAAAGTGTTCTGATAATTCTTTTTCTATTGAAGGTTCGCATTGAACATGCATGAAGACTTCATTCTTCTTTTTAATAGTAATGGATTCCATGATTAGATTCCGCTAGTGAATTTTCTCCATTCAATCATGTTTTTAATATTCTGATGTCGCCATTTAATGTTTTCCATTATCTCTTTAAGTGTATCACAAATTTCTTTTAAGTAATCAATCTGCCCTTGTTTTTCTTGTATGACAGGATCTGAATCATAATAATAATTCATATCACCTTTTAATACAGTAAGACCATTTAAAGGATCATAATCCCATCCTTTTTCATCAATTTCTTCTTGTGTTAACTTGCCGTTATAATGTAGCCATTTGTCTTTAATTAGCACTTTAAATTCAGCTTCAGCTTTTTTCAGTTTCATTTTATGAACTGAATATATTTCTAAGTATTTGGAATGTAATTTAGCGGATTGTCTAGATGACTCATCAAGATTCATTTCATCTATCTGAGAATCTTCTTTCCACATTTCTAAGATTTGTTGCAAATTATTCATATTATATATTATACCATAGTTTAATGATAATGTAAATAGTTATTTAATTTCGAAATAAGTATATGCGAATGTGATATCTACTTGTACAAAATCTAAGTCACTGGATTGTGTATTAAACTCTACACCTGTTATTCCTGTAGGAAATAATCCTTTAAACTCAATTTGTTTATTTACATTATTGTGAGAACTCAAAATCAATAAGGTACCGTCTTCTCTCTGGCTTTCTGAATCGCCATGTTCTAAAATATGCTTCATCCAATTGAATGTTTCAATATAGTTTTCCATATTTTCAGTAACATTTATACGTAGTGTTAAATCATCAAATTGTAATCTATCACCTGTTGATGCTAAGTTCACTCCTCTATATGGAGTAGATACAGGTGGTAAAGTTACTGATGGTAATTGAGCGGCTATACAAAAGTATTCAATATTTGCGTATTTGCCACTATTGATTTTAAACTGAAACCCTACTGGGCTTAAAAAGTTTTTATTTGTTGTTAATGTACTCATACTATTATTTATACATAAAAAAAGAGGGTTCCGAAGAACCCCCTTAAAAAATAGTTAAAAACTATCCTTACTCCATGATTCCATTTACTTTGAAAATTCTGAAGTATACGTTCTGTCTATCTGTACCTAGGCCTGAACCTGCTACAAATGGGTTAGCTACCATACCGTATCTTGTTTTAAATCCAATTCTTGGTTGGAAATCTTGCTCACCGACTGCTTTAACCATTGTTAAAGGTACGTATGGGCAATAGAAAACACCAGCATCGTATGGGTTAGCACCTCTGTAACCAACACATACAAAGTCTTCAGTTGCGTATGGATCGATGTATACTTTTACTCTTCCGTTAAGAACACCAGCAAATGTATTACCTGTGTCATCAACATTTAAGTTAGCACTTAAAGCAGGAGTATAGTCTAATAAACCAGCTGCAGCAAGAGCAGATGCTACGTCTGAAGAACATAGGATAAAGTTACCTTTACCTCTTCTTGTTTCTTTAGCAATAACGTTTGCTTCTCTCTCGATTTGCATGATAAGACCTTTGAACTTCTCTACCATCCATCTGCCGTCTGAATCAGTCTCAACATCAAAAGCACCTTTCAGTACTACGTTTGATTGTAGAGCACCTAATTTAGCCTTAACAAGAATTGTTCTCACAACCTCTCTGTTAATTTCAGCTAAAATTTCAGATGAAAGAATGTTAGCAAGTTCGCCTTCAGCATCCAATCCATGGATTGCTTTAAGATCTTGTGCTAATTCCATTGTATACTCAGCTTTTAAAGCTCTTGACTGAGCAGTTACTGTTGTTTTCTCGATTGAGAAAGCCATTTCAGCAAAAGCAGGTGAGCCTGAAGTACCTAGAGCTTCAGCATCAGCTGTAGTCTTACCAGCACCGAAAGTGTGAGTAGTATCGTCATCAGCTAAAGTTGTAGCATCACCGGTAGAACCGTCTACGCCTTCAAGACCAGTTGGACCAGCTTCTTGAGTTGTACCGTCACCTGAGAAAGCTGTATCAGCTTCATTAAATAGTGCTTCAGTACCTGACTGGTTAGTATAGTGTGATTTCATTGCAAAGATAAGTCCTGTAGGACCACTCATTGGCTGAACGCCAGCGATATCATAAGCAATTAAGTTAGGCATTGCTCTTCTAACTAAAGAAATTAAAACTGGGTCAAAGTTATCAATACCTGAACCTGTTTTGTTAACAGCAGCTGCCTCAGAAATATAATTTCCTTGAGCTTGCATTCTTTCTTCTCTTAGAGCAACTTCCTGGTTTTCTAACAATCTAGCTGTAACAGCTTTCTTGTATGATGAGGATATTTCAGGTGCACTGTCGTGCTCTAAAACTGGACCCCATTTTTCCATAAGTTTTGCGTCTGCATTAAACATTTCTGTTTCCCCTTATATATTTTATTTAGTAAAATTTGTTATAGCTTGTGTGTATCTAGACATAGATTCTGATAAATCAACTTCTTGATTATCTTCACCTAATAGACTATCAACTTCGTCTACTGATTCACTAACTTCTTTCTTGAAGTATGATTCTTTAACAACTTGTACTTTTGTTTCAAAGTTTTCTTTGTTATCAAATTCAATATCTTCAACTAAAGATGCTAATTTTTCAGCTTCAGTTTCAGCAAGCCCTTCAGATTTTTCTCTAATTACTTCAGCTCTAACCAAAACTTGATTAGATTCATGTAATTTGATATTATCTTCTGTGGTTTTATTTAAAGTTTCTTCGAGTTCAGTAACTTGTTCGTTGAGTTCATCAACTAAGTCCACTTTACCTTCCGGTACTTCGATGTAGTGCTCTTTGAACACACCTTGTAGTGAAGTCATGAAGTCTTCAGCAATTTCGGTTCTTAAACCGTTATGAATTGCAACTTCATTCTCTTTCATCCAATTTTCAACTACGTAGTTAAGATATGAATCTACCTTTTCTACAAGTGAAGATTGTAAGTCAGATACTTCTTCTTCAAGGTTTTGCGCATATTCGCTTTCCAGTCTTTCAACTTCTTGAGTTAACTTAGATGTTAATACGGCTTCGAATATAGCTCCCGCCTTTCCTCTGAATTCATCAGAAAGTGTTGCTTCCTCTTTAACCAATGCATCTAAATCCTCATCAAAATCTACTGATTCTACTTTAGCTTTAGCTCCAGGAACTGGTGCTTTTTTAACTTTCTTAATAGCAGCATCTGCAGATTTAATTGATTCTTCCTCAGAAGTTTCGTCAACCTTCGCCATTTTTGCAAAAAGTTTTTGCGCGTCTTCTTTTCTAGCTTTCTTAAGCATATCAACAGCAGCTTGGATTACACCAGCTTTAGTTTTTGGAATATTAACAGCAGGAGTTTCTTCTTTAACATCCTCCTCTTCTTCTTCCTCTTCTTCAGCTGCTACTTTCTTAGCCTCTTCAAGTTCTTCAGTTTCCTCGTTGACTTCAACGTTCTCTTCTTCTGAACTCTCCTCTTCTGAAAGTACTACCTCTTCTGTAGCTATGTCTTCTGCTAGTTCATTTTTAATAGCGTCTTCTGACATAATTATTCTCCTAATTATCTTTGAGAGTTTAGTTTAGAGAGGAAATTTTTAAAAGCACGAATCTCAACCTCTGGGAGGTTTTTGCTCGAAGTACTTTTTATTTCAGTCTCAATTAATTCAATATCTTGTGGCTTAATGATTCCATTATCCCATACCCATTCAACACCTTCCATAACTCCATTTACAAATGCAGATGGAGCAGATGGGTCTTGAACGATATCTACTGTGGCTAACATAAAGTCATCCCCCACGTATTGGACACCATTCTTTGCTACAAGACTTCCCATACCACGACTTGACACACCAAGCTTAACACCACCTTCGAGTAAACCTTCGACGATTTTACCCATTGGGGTTTTAAGTATTGATGCCTTTCCTACAACATCATTACCCTGCCAATGCAGATTATTGATTTTGTGTGAAACCTTATCAAGGTTAACTGTTGGACCCTCTGGATGGTTTAATTCCCCAACAGCTCTCCCCGTTTTAACTTGTTCGGTTACGTATTTCTCTACAGCTTTTTCAAGTGTTTTCTTTTCGTAAATACGACCGTTTCTATTTTTTTGGTTAGATTGCATAAAGACGCCTTCGATGAAATAATCTTTTTCACCGTTCTTCTTGGCCTCACATATAATATCTAACTCTTGTTCTATATGTTCAGTAATAAGTTTCATATTACTCCTGTTCTTCTTTGTTCCTCTGAATCAAAGTAGATGCTAATTCTATTTTTTTAGCGTCAAGTGCATCAGATACTTTCTGACCTATAACACCTTCAAACTCTTTATTAGCTTTTACGTTATCACCATCTTTTAAATGGTTAACTAAATTTTCTACTGACATTATTTATTCCTCACTATTATTTATAAAAAAGATGCCTTCAATACCTTAGAATTCGTCTTCTGCTGGGTATAAACCAGCTGCTTTTTCTTTAGCAATCTGTGCATCCATCTCTTTTTTATCATCTTCGTCCATGTGTAAAATATTTTTAGAAGCCCATTCAATAGAAATAAACTTACCTAAATAGTCTTGCACGGAACCTAATAATTCAAACCTTTCTCTAATCATTTCTGATTGTTTCAATTCTGAAAAGTAATTATCCTCTATAAAATCAAAATGAATCCTTTCTTTAAATTGACCCCAATCTTCTTTAGTAATTATACCTTTTAATAAAAGCTGTGTTTTAAGTAACTGCATAAATAAATCAGAAAATCTTTTTCTTAATCTATCAACAAACTTTTTAAACTTAACTTCATCTCTGGTTATTTCAGTGGTTCTACCTAATGTGTAAGATGATTCTTGCTCTAATCTATCCACAGGAACATTCAAGCTTCTATATAATTTCTTTTGGAAATAAATAATATCTTCAATCTGTCCAAGGTTTTCACCACCTGGTAATGTTGAAATTTCAGTACCTCTTCCGCCCTCTCTTCTTGGTAGGAAAAAGTCTTCCAGCATTGACATATGTTTTTTAGTATCTTTAATATCACCTGTAGTGGCATCATAAACCAATTTATTACGATACTGATTCATAATACCTTTAAGGTATTCTTCTGCTTTACCTTTTGGTAAGTTACCTACATCAATATAAAAGATTCTTCTTTCAGGAGCTCTACTTATTCTGTATATAACAAGAGAGTCTTCCATCATTCTTAACTGATTGACTGGTTTAACAGCCTTTTGTAAATATGATAAGATCCTTTTCTTTTGAGGATCCATAACACCTGATGTACAATATGCTATTGAGTCAGGATATATTTTAACACCTTGGTTATATTTTCCTAACTTATTATCTTGGTACAAAAAGTATTCATCTATTTTTGTTACAATCTTTGCCCCTGTTTTAGGGTCTTCTTTCTCTTCTACTTCTTTTACTTTACGTAAACAAGTAGGATCGATATATCTTAATTCTTTAATACCTGCTTTTTGATTATCTCCATCTAATATAATATGATAAGGTAATCTGCCATCAACATACCACTTTCTGAATATATCATGTGAATACTGATTAAAGCTTAAAAGAGTTAATATATATTTAAATTCTGTTCTGATACTATCTTTAATTTTATCGCTAATGTCTAATTTATCAAGTATAATATCCACTGGAGCCTCGTCAAAGTCTCCTACAATAGCTTCATTAATAATATCTTCGATAGCTTGGTCGCACTCAGGTTGAGTTGCAATATCTCTATATTTGTAAATTAAATCAATATCGGTTTTGGCCTTATCGCCATCCATATCGATATAAGCACCAAAGTGACCCCCAGCTTTTATAACACCGGAACCGTCATCTTCTGTCTTTGGTACAAACGAAGGCCTTAAAGGCTCTTCCGATTTTCTCTTTATTTCAAATCCAAAAAATTCTGCCATATTTTATCCTATAATATTGGAGGGACTATTGCCCCTCCTCTATTATTATTTATACTACTAATTAGTTGTGTCGGATTCCCAATATTGAATTTGGAACTCAACAGTAAACTCTTCAATAGCGTTCTCGTTATCGTATGAAAGATCGATTGCAGATACATTACTAGGGAATATTCCTCTAAAGTCATATTTCTTAGTTGCATTACCTGCTTTATCTAATTGTTCGACAACAGCATCTGACATGTAATCAACAGGATTTGAAATACCTGTATTACTTACATTTGAATTGATGCCGTTCATCCACCTTTCCATAGCGTTTCTAACTTCCATTCCTGAATCGTTAATAACAGTAATTGTCCAAGGTTCAAAAGACCTATCACCAGCTAATTGTAATTGTCTGCCTCTGAATAATACAGGTACAGGGTTAATTACTGATGATGGGATTTGAGCTGCCTTACACATAAATGATGTAAGTTCAACGTCTCCGTTTACATAACTTGGATAATTTAAAGTTACTTTAAATAGGTTGGCTCGAGCACCGCCACCGACGAGCTTTGATTTAAAATCATCTACTCCCATAATTGCCATGTTCTATTCCTCCCTTAACTAGAAATCTCGGAGAATTCTACTCCGGATCTTGTTGCTATGAAATTCAACTGAATGAAATTAATACTTCTTGCTGGCTTGACAAAGATGTCAGCAACAAATTTATTACCATCAATAACAGCTGATGTGTTGTTAGTGTCGTCACAGATTACTGAGAAGTCTGTTAGACCACGTCTTCCTTTTACGTCTCTCAAGAACGGTTCAACTAAATTTTTAAACTGTGCTCTTGTAAATTCGTCATTAAATTCGAATAACTGGAATTTTGCAGCAGTACTTACTGCTTTCTCTAAGACTATAAATAATCTTCTTACATTTATTCTATCAAACGCAGATGGTCTCTTAAGCAATGTTTTATCTCCAAATAATACAGTACCTTGTCCTGGTGCTGATATAATTGGATTCACTCTTGCTTTATAAAGAGAATCTCTCTGAGCTTGTGTTGGATTAAATGCTAATTTAGTTATTCCTAATAGATTACCTCTATTAAATCCTGCTGGTGAGAACCATGCATCTGCTAATCTTTCAGATTTAGCACATAGTCCAGCCATATGTCCAGAAGCTGCAATATATCGATAAACATCATTGTATTTATCGTAAACATATAGTGAGCTTGAATCACATGAACCATAAGAACTGTTATCTAAACCATCAGCAAACCCTAGAACAGCAGTTAGCTGTGCTGATGCAGATAATCCTTCTGTGTCACTTATTTCAGGTGATACAAAAGCCATACAATCCTTTCTAGCAGCTGCTATACCAATTACATGGTTAGCTGTTGCAACAGCTGCAGCTGGACAGAATAATAAAGATATATCCACAGTTTCAGCGTCTGCTAAATTATTATAGGCAGTTTGCAATTCTGATTCGTCCATTGCCGTTGTTCCATCTAATCCACCTGATAGTGCAATAGATATTACATCATCGCCTGTATTTGCAAATACATTAGCTGCTGAAACAGTTTTACCTGCATCTGCAATTTGGTCTGCATCTGCCGGATTTCCAACATAAATATATTCTGATTTAGCATTAATAACATCTTTGAAATACAAAGAGTTACCTGCGCTATCTTTTGCATCAGAAGCTTGTGAAAGAAATTCATAAACCTCTAATACAGTACCTTTAGTACCTGTAATTAAACCACCTGCGTCTTTTACAACGATATGTAGTTCATCATCAGAATTAGCAACTATTGGTGCTGCATACTCTGATGTTCCAGGTGCTTCTGAAAATAATCCAGAATGAGCCCAAGCAGTAAAATTACCAGATGTTACGCCCTGATGGACGTATTCAATACTGATACTATCTCCTAATGCTCCTGGGTATCTTGCAACCCAGTTTTGTGTAGCGGAAAAATTTATACCGCTTAACAAATCCTCATTTTGGACTTCAATTCCAGTGCCGTTACAGGAGTTTAATTCCCCTGCTATTTCACCTCTAACCACTTTTAGTGCGTTTCCATATTTTAAATATGACGCTGCTACTAGAAAATGGCCGAAGTTGTTGTTGTCAGGATTACCAAATTTTTCAGCAAGTTCGTTTTCAGTACTTACTTGAATAACTTTGTTCACCGGACCCCATTTAAAGTCCCCTGCAAAACCACCAATGTTGGTAGCCACCGCTGGGACGACGTTTGTTGCATCTACTTCTGATACTGAAACGCCTGGTGATACTTGAAATGCCATCGCTTTATCCTCTATTTTATTGAGTTAGTTAATATGTTATTCATAATACGGTTATATTCACTTACTATTATTTATAAAAATACTGTTTTTAATGCACTAGTGATTTGTGCTATCATCCTTTCCTGCGTAATCACTTACCATAAATAATCTATTAGGATGTACACTAATTCTAAATTTGGTCATATCTTTACGATTAACTAACATTTCGGATGCAGTATCCTTTTCAGTTAACCCTATTTCCATCATATATTTTTTATTATTGAATGTGATTCCATGCTCTATTACTGGTCTTCTATCAAAAGCTTTAAGACCTCTTCTTGGTTCAGATATATCAATTATGTCACTTGTAAATGTAACACCGTTCTTTTTCCAAGTTACGCTATCTCCATCTATTTTCATTTCATCAACATGAAGCATAGTTGCTGATGCTGAATTACCTGTATCAAATTTAGCTCTGATAAGATTATTTTCCATACCATCAAGTCTTATGCTTTCAATATATCCTACTTCCTGTCTCATTAATGGTCTTCTATTATGATCATCACTAAACCATAATAGTATTTCATTTAATACTTCAAAGTCAGAAATCTTTTTACCCTTTTTTCCTGTCTCTAAATTATACCCTAAGAAATGTGATCGTATACCTGGACTACCATTAACTTCAAGTATATAAAACTTATCACCTACTTTACAATGGTCTACCCCACAATATGAAGCTCCTGTACACCTAGCTGCATTTATTACCAATTCTTTTTCCTCATCTGATAAACTATAAGGTAAAGTTTCAGCGCCTAAGTGTACATTATTTCTAAATTCCTTTCCGTCTTTTTTTCTTCTTTCAGCTGACCCTACTATTCTATTGTTTACTACAAGTGTTCTGATATCCGATTCTAATTTAAAGTATTCTTGTATTAATAAATCAGCTTTAAATTTCCAAAGGGATTGAGCTACTGATATTAATGAACTCATATCATTTACCTTTGATACACCAATACCTTGTGTTCCTCTTAATGTTTTAATAATTACAGGAAACTTACCACCTATTCTTTTATGTGCTTCCTCAATAGATTTAACATTATTAACTATAGCAGTTCTTGGTACTGATATATTATTTCTTTCAAGTGCAAGAGTAGATGTCATTTTATTATCACATAGTAGCATTGTTTCTAAATCGTTTATTAAAAAGAAACCAATGTTCTG
>Ga0213859_10000369_pt1 | contig 20365 bp, 26 predicted proteins | sample PICome_2_FD_160133 | JGI IMG/M metagenome (GOLD analysis project Ga0213859, IMG submission 160133) | Coastal seawater microbial communities near Pivers Island, North Carolina, United States - PICO304 | ecosystem: Environmental > Aquatic > Marine > Coastal | place: USA: North Carolina...
CAACCTTAAGGTTTCAGATAAAATTAAAAAACTTATGAGAGAGGAGTTTGACGAAATCCTTCGTCTCCTCGATTTTGAAAACCGTTCCTATGAAATCTTCCGTCGTTGGTATGTTGACGGGAGATTGTTTTATCACAAAATTATCGATCCTAAAAGTCCTCGCCAAGGTTTACTGGAATTACGCTACATCGATCCCCGTAAGATTCGCAAGGTAACTGAATATCAACAAAAGCGCCCTGAGCAATTGAGAGGCGAAGATTTGAATACTCAGTTGACACAGAAGGCAGCAGAATACTTCTTGTACAATCCAAAGGGTCTTAAGAATTCAACTAATCAGGGCATGAAAATTGCTACTGATTCTATCACTTATTGTCATTCTGGTATCCAGGATCTCAATAAGAACATGACTCTTAGTCACCTACATAAAGCAATCAAGGCAGTAAATCAACTGCGTATGATTGAGGATTCTCTGGTTATCTATCGTCTATCCAGAGCTCCTGAGCGTAGAATTTTCTACATTGATGTTGGTAATCTTCCCAAGAATAAAGCAGAACAATATCTGCGTGAAGTCATGGGACGTTATCGCAACAAACTTGTATATGATGCTAACACGGGTGAAATTAAAGACGATAAAAAATTCATGTCCATGTTGGAAGACTTCTGGCTTCCTAGACGCGAGGGAGGGCGCGGGACTGAAATTACTACCCTTCCTGGCGGGCAAAATCTCGGTGAATTGGAAGATGTCAAATACTTCCAAAAGAAGCTATACAAAGCTTTGAATGTGCCCTCATCGAGACTTGAAACTGAGACTACGTTTAACATTGGTCGTGCTGCTGAAATTACTAGGGACGAAGTAAAGTTCCAGAAATTTATTTCACGTCTCCGCAAACGTTTTAGCGAACTGTTTGTAGATCTTTTGAAAACTCAATTGATTCTAAAGGGTATCGTTACTCTTGAAGATTGGGAAACCATGAGGTCTCACATTCAGTTTGACTTCATTGCAGATAACTACTTCACTGAACTGAAGGAAATCGAAATCCGCAATGAGCGTATGAATCAAGTTAATACTATGGATCCTTATGTCGGCAAGTATTTCTCTGTTGAGTATAGGCGTCTGCAGGTTCTCAAGCAAACAGACGTTGAGATGAAAGAAATTGACAAACAAATTAACTCTGAGATGGAATCTGGTATTATTGCTGATCCTGCAGCGGAAATGGATCCCGCTATGGCTGCTGGCGGTGAAGGTGCCCCAGCACCAGAAGGAGGAGCACAACCAGAAACCTCTGTAGAACCTGGCGATGCACGTCGCGGAGAGTTCTAAATACTAAATAATATCATTGGGAGTACATTATGCCAAGTGACATTTCAAAACAAATCGTCGATCAAATTTTTGGAGACGATAAAGCAAAAGCAATCGACTCAGTAAATGATGCTCTGAGTGCTGCTGCATATGATGCGATTCAACAGCAAAAAATTAATTTTGCTAAGAGTATGGGATTTGAATTAGATGATACTGCACAAGATGCTGCGGACGAAGTTGCTGCAGATCTTGCTACTGATAATGCTGAACCTGAAACTGTAGAGGTTGATGGTCGCAAACCTGAAGATCCTCCCACCGATGAAGTGGAACAACCCACTGCCGAACTAGAAACCGAAGAACAACCTGAGGAACAAACCGATGAGACTGATAGCTGAAGAAATTACAACCGTCGATTTTCTCTGTGAAGAGAAAGAAGGCAAGAAAAATTACTTCATTGAAGGTGTCTTTCTGCAAGCGGAACTAAAAAACCGCAATGGCAGGATGTATCCTCAGAAAACTTTGGCACGAGAAGTTGCTAAATACGATGAGAACTACATTCAAAAAGGGCGTGCCCTTGGAGAATTAGGTCATCCCGATGGACCTTCCATCAATCTCGATCGTGTTTCGCATAAGATTCTCGGTCTTAGAGAAGATGGTAATAATTTCATCGGTAAAGCGAAGTTGCTCGATACTCCCATGGGGCAAATCGCTAAGAACCTCCTTGATGAAGGTGTCAAACTGGGTGTTTCATCCAGAGGCATGGGTTCTATCCGCAAGGAAGAGAATTGTAATGTTGTTTGCGACGACTTTATGCTCGCAACTGCTGCTGATATTGTAGCAGATCCTTCTGCTCCTGATGCATTTGTTGATGGAATTATGGAAGGTAAAGAGTGGGTATGGGAGAACGGTGTCCTTAGAGAATCTGCAGTAGCAGAAATCAAACAGGAAATCGACCAAGCAACCTTAATCAACCTTCAAGAGCGCAAAGTTTCCGCGTTTGAGAAGTTTCTGAAGAGTTTGTAAGGTTCTTAATTTATAAATAAACATAGACAACGCAAAGTATAACGGAGACCTAGAAATGTCTGAGACCCTCGACAACCAACTTGATAATATGGAAGAAGTGACCGAAGGCTCGAACGCAGTTACTAAGAATGCAAAACCTGGTGAGAAGATCGATACTTCTAAAGGTGGTGCAAAGAAAGTAATTGATGTTACTTCCGATTCGATGGAAGGCGCTAAAGGCACAAAGAACGCTGGCTCGTCTGCTGCTGCAGCAGTGAGTGTAGAAGGTTCTAAATCCTTATCAACCAAACCATCTGCAGCATCCGCTAAAATGGAGGACACTGAAGATGGCGAAGAAGAAACCATCGCTGAAACCAAGTACGACTTCAGTGAGGATGTTGACGCTCTTGTCGCTGGTGAAGAATTATCAGAAGAATTCAGACTCCGCGCAGCAACAATCTTTGAAGCAGCAGTAACTGCTCGCGTCAATGATGAAGCAAAAGCGTTGCAAGAGGCATTTGAAGCTACTCTGACTGAAGAAGTCGAAAGCATCAAAACAAGCTTGGCCGAGAAGGTAGACGACTATCTGACTTATGCCGCCGAAAACTGGATGAAGGAGAATGCTCTCCAGATCGAGCACGGCATTAAGACTGAGATGGCAGAGTCGTTCTTCAATGGTCTAAAAGGTCTTTTCATGGAGCACAATTTCAGTGTTCCTGAAGAGAAGTTCAACCTGCTCGATGGAATGGCAGGTGAACTTGATGAAATGGAAACAAAGCTCAACGAACAAATCGACGCTAATGTCGCTCTGAATAAGCGTATTGGCGAGTTTGTTAAAATGGAAATTGTGAACGAATGTGCCGCTGGTCTCGCAGAGACCCAGAAAGAGAAGCTCGCTTCTTTGGCAGAGGGTGTTGAGTTTGAAACTGAAGAAGACTTTAGAAATAAGGTCGAAACGATCAAGGAATCGTACTTCACTAGAAAGGCTGAACTTGCAGAGTCTGCAAGCGAACCCACCGAAGAAGCATCCGAACCCCTTGTCGAAAGCACAACGAGTGGCACCATGTCGAAGTATGTGGATGCGCTTGCTCGCTGGTCCAAATAATTAAAACTACTTACTTTCGGAGATAAAAATGTCTTTACGTCAACTCCAGGAGAAGTGGGCACCCGTTCTGAATCACGAATCTTGCCCTGAGATTGAAGATTCTCATAAGCGCGGCGTCGTTGCACAACTCCTTGAAAACCAAGAAAAAGCACAAGTCGAAGAGTCTGCTATCCTGACAGAGACTCTGCAAACTACAGGTTACACTGGTGGCGATACTGCTACTGGCGCTACCGCTGGTTTCGACCCCGTTCTGATCTCTCTGATCAGACGCTCTATGCCCCAACTGATCGCCTATGATATTGCTGGCGTTCAACCTATGACTGGTCCTACTGGTCTGATCTTCGCGATGCGTACGAACTACGGTTCCGAGCGTCGTCCTGCTCAGTCTGGTTACGACGAAGCATTCTTCAACGAGCCTAACGCAGGTTTCTCTGGTGGTGCTGGCACCTCCTACGATCCTGGCGCTTCTAGCTCTGCGAACAACGATGCAGAGGGCACCAACCCTGCACTGCTTAACGATTCCCCCGCTGGAACCTATGAGCAGACTGCAGATGCAACTGGCATGACCACTGCAACTGCTGAAGCTCTGGACGATGCTACTTCTGGTAGCGAGTTCCGTGAGATGGGATTCTCGATCGAGAAGGTAACTGTCACAGCACGCGCTCGCGCTCTGAAGGCAGAATACAGCATCGAGATGGCACAAGACCTGAAGGCGATTCATGGTCTGGATGCTGAGCAAGAGCTCGCTAACATCCTCTCTACTGAGATCCTCGCTGAGATCAACAGAGAAGTCGTTAGAACCATCTACACCAACGCTGTTGCTGGTGCTCAAAACAACACTGCTACTGCTGGTAAGTTCGACCTCGATGTTGACTCCAACGGTCGCTGGTCTGTTGAGAAGTTCAAGGGTCTCCTGTTCCAAATCGAGCGTGACTGCAATGCAATCGGTCAGCAAACTCGTAGAGGGAAGGGCAACATCCTGATCGCTTCTGCTGATGTTGTTTCTGCTCTCGGTATGGCAGGCGTTCTGGACTATGCTCCTGCTCTGTCTGGTAACAACGGTCTCATCCCTGATGACACCTCCTCTACCCTGGTTGGCACCCTGAACGGTCGCGTTAAGGTCTACGTTGATCCTTATTCTGCTAACGTTGCTGATAAGCACTACTACGTTGCAGGTTATAAGGGCACCAGCGCATATGACGCAGGTCTGTTCTACTGCCCTTACGTTCCTCTCCAGCAGGTTCGTGCAATCAACCCCAACACCTTCCAGCCCAAGATCGGCTTCAAGACTCGCTACGGCATGGTCTCGAACCCCTTCGCACAAGGTCTGACCCAAGGTTCTGGCGCTCTGACTGCAAACAGCAACAAGTACTACAGAAGAGTCCAAGTTGCAAACCTCATGTGATATCGTTTCACATATCTCACAGAGACCCTACGGGGTCTCTTTTTTTATGTTTACAATACTTCGTGTAGTCTTCTATACAAAAAATAAGAGTTAATTCAAGTAGTCAGAATTTGCTAACATAACGAATAGATAGTAGTGGAATTAAGCGAGGTGGAAAAATGAATCCAAACCTTTTCTATATTATTGATAAACGTTATGGAGGTGATTATGCACAACATCACTTCGCGCAATCAACTCGATGAATGGCGTCATTTTGAAGACACTGTAGATGAATTGACCATCGAAAATCAAAAGATTAATGACTATTACGAGTGTTTGATTGAGTGCGATATTCTAAACCAGACACAGTGTAAAAAAATTTGTAAGAGGTTACTCCTATGAAATAAACCTTATAAATAAAACTACCGTGTGAAGGAAGTTTACTTGAGGGGTCTTGACACCCCTCTTTTTTTGTGCTAAATAATTTTACTCTGAACCTTACATCATGGATTATAAACCATACTCACCAGAGTGGCATCGTAAAAGATATCTTAAAGAAGCACTTGATAGATATCTCGATGACTATGTTTCTAATGAAGTAATTCGCGAAGACATTCTAAGCATTCTCATGGATCGCTCTGATTCTGCATATGCTGAATGGAACAAAACCGAAGAACTTGCCTCAATGTTAGAATCTAAATAACACTGTATCTGGTGTAGATTTATGCTATCGACTAAGTACAGACTTCGTTTGGAGTCTATCTGTAGGTGCATTGCAAATAAAGAACAAGTTCCCCTAGAAGATATGATTTGGGCAGAAAAACTCGCCAAGTCATATACAACAGCAAGAGACTGGTTAAACAAGGCACGTCGCCATGCCGCTCAAAATATTGAAGAGGGGACCATGGATGATTTTATGAATAAGATGGGATTAGGAGACCCCGACCCATCTAATTACAAAACGGGGTTTGAAGGTGCCGATGAAATTGTAGATTGGTTCCAAAGAGATAAACCTGACGACTGGAGGCAACGTGACTGAAAAGATTACTCCTGAGACATACGAAAAAATGAATGAGGAGTTTGAAGAGGATGGTCTTGCTTTCAGGATCAAAGTTCCCACACAAAAAGAAATCGATGATTGGAGACAGCGCGACTAATGGCAAACTGGTATGCTGATCAATTAACAAATAAAAACTACCTTTCACCTATAGGATTTGTATTCCTACTTGATAAGGCAAGGAAGGTTAGTTTTCTTTGTCAAAGAGCAGAGATTCCTACCATGTCTATCTCTGAACTGGTAGTTCCTACTCCAGGATTTGTGCAATTGCCGATTCCCGATGGTCAGGCAACGTATGCAAATCTGCAAATAGAATTCATTGTTGATGAAAATCTAGAAAATTATATGCAGATTTATAATTGGATGCGAGCAATTTCAACTCCAGATGAATATGAAACTAGATTCAAATGGATCGAAGATAATAGGAAAGATAGGTTGGATAGTGATCGTGCTCAAACGTTAGTATCCGATGGAACTCTGCAAGTATTAAACAACAATAATCAGGCAAACTTTGATGTTACATTTAGAGATTTGTTCCCTGTATCATTGTCAACTCTATCATTTGATGTAACACAATCAGATAATAATTATTTTACTGCAAGTGTAACTTTCCAATATACAGTGTATGATGTACTTGATGTTAATACAAGCACACGTCGATGAGTGAACTGCCAGAATGGAAAAAACGTGCGCTTGCTGATCCTAGTGTGAATGCTAAGCAGGCTCGTGTTATAATGGATGGACCTAAATGTTTGACTGACGCCTGGTTCCTTCAAGCAATGAAATTTAAGTATTTTCGTGATGAACCTAGAAACACTACAACAAATGTGGAAGACTGATTCCAAGTTGGATGATGATCTGCATGATAATGACTCACTAGCAATCCCTCAACTTCATATGAAATATATGGAGTTTCATAGTACATATTCTCTAATGAAAAAAGAGAGGGAGATCGAGATGAAACGTCTCGTTAAACAAAAGTGGTTGTATTACAAAGGCAAGGCACCATCTTCTGTATATAAAGAAATGCCCTTTGATCTTAAACTTACCACTAAAGAAGAGATCTCAATGTTCATTGAAGCGGATGAAGAGGTTGGTAAACTTCAATATAAAATTGACTACATAGACCAGGTGCTCTTCTTTTTAGATGGGGTATTGCGAATGATAAACAATCGCACTTATCATATCAAGAACGCTATTGAATGGAAGAGGTTTCAAAGTGGGTTCTAATGAATTACGGATTATATTATAAAGAAGTTGAGTTCAATCGTCACTCAATAGACACTGTAAGAAAAGCAATCTCAGGTGATCTAGACTGGAAGAAAGGTTCATTACATAGCAGTCAAAGATCAACCAGGAGTTCAGAAGTAGCATGGATAAGGGATATGAATCTCTTGTCCATGTTGATGCGTATGTCTAAGCAGATTAATAGACAAGCACATTGGAATCTAAACATCTCTGGCGTAGAACCTGTGCAGTTCGGCATCTACGGAGAAGGAGATTTTTATGATTGGCACGTCGATCAACATTTGAGACCTGTTAATAATGTTGTAAGGAAAATTAGTATGACTCTTTTCTTGAATGATGAATACGAAGGAGGCGAGTTTGATTTGGAGATATATAGACCAGATGCAGATCCAAGGTATAAAACTTTTAAGTTAAAACCTTGGTCTGCTATTTTTTTCCAAGGGGATCAATGGCATAGGGTTCGCCCTGTCACTTCTGGATTGAGAAAGTCACTTGTAGCATGGTTTTATGGACCTCCTTATTCGTAAGAAGAATGAAGTTTATCTTAAAGTTGAAGCAGAACCAGGATTAAATTATGAATTGGCAGACTTCTTTACGTTTGAGGTAGAGTCTGCAAAGTTTATGCAGAAGACCCGACGTTATAAAGGTTGGGATGGAAAGATTCGCTTATACTCTCCAGCGACAGGAGAGATTTATTGTGGTCTCATCGACTATCTTTTAGACTGGGCAGATGAAAAGGGATACAAATATAAAATAGATCAGTGTGAATATTTCGGGCATCCATTAGAACAGAATGAATTAATTACTCCCAGGTCGGTTGTAGGGTTCGTAAAATCACTGCATCTACCCCCGAATCTTCAGGTGCGAGATTATCAATATAAGGCAATTTATGAAGCACTAAAACACAACAGGCGACTGTTGCTGTCCCCCACAGCGTCAGGAAAGTCTTTAATGATCTATGCATTGGTGCGTTATCATACTAATGTTGGTAGAAATGTTTTAATCATTGTTCCTACTACGTCTCTTGTAGAGCAAATGTACAAAGACTTTGAGGAATATGGATGGATGGCGACCAAAGATTGCCACAAGATATATGCGGGGCAAGAAAAATACACGGATCATAGTGTAGTAATCACCACTTGGCAGTCTGTCTATAAGGAACCTAGAAAGTGGTTTGATCGGTTTGACGTTGTGATCGGTGACGAGGCGCACCAATTCAAAGCTAAATCTCTTACTTCTTTGATGAGTAAGCTTCATGAGTGTAAATATCGAATTGGTTTTACAGGAACATTAGATGGTGCCAATGTCAATCAATTAGTATTAGAAGGATTATTTGGTAGGTGTTCTCAAGTCACCAGGACTAATGAACTGATGAAGCAGGGATATGTTGCAAAATTAAAAGTTAAGATTATTGTTCTAAAGCATGAAGAAAAATTATTTGAAGGATATCAAGATGAAATAGGATATCTTATCGAACATGAATATAGAAACAAGTTTATCCGCAATCTTGCAAAAGATCTTACGGGTAACACTTTAGTACTCTTCAACTATGTAGAACGTCATGGAGTCCCTCTTTACGAACTGATAAATAGTTCTACGGACAAACCAGTCCATTTTGTTCATGGCGGAGTTGATGTAGATGACCGTGAAGAGATTAGAGCGTTGACTGAACGTTCGGACAATGCGATCATCATCGCTTCATACGGAACATTTTCAACAGGCATTAACATCAAAAACTTACATAACGTTATTTTTGCTAGTCCTTCTAAGTCCAGAGTGAGGAACCTTCAATCTATAGGTCGTGTTCTGAGGAAAGGCGAAAATAAATCTCAAGCAACATTATATGATATTGCAGACGATATCTCCACTGATAGAGGTAACAATTACACCCTCAATCATTTGATGGAAAGAGTCAAGGTATATAACCAAGAAAAATTTAATTATGAAATCATAGATGTAAAACTAAAAGCTTATGATTAATTACGCAAAACACGACGAAGAATTCTACGGGGTATTTAAACTTGTTAGTGGTGATGAAGTGCTTGGTAAAGCAATTCTGACTAATGATGAGTTGGAAACCTTAGTTTTTATATCAGATCCTGTATGCGTTCAAATTGTCACGAAAGAAGGTGAAGATGGAAAAGTTCATCGTGGCATGGGATTCTGTAAATGGATGCAATTATCTGATGAGGATTTTTACATCTTCCGCGAAAAAGATATTATTACAGTATCTGCAATGAGCAAAGAAGTAATCTTCATGTATGAATCATATATTGCAGACGAGGACCCCACCTCGGGAAAGGATAAACTAAAAGCAGATCCTGACCAAGCAAGTGGTTATGTGGGAACGATTGATGATGCTAGGAAACTCTTTGAAAGAATCTTTAAGAATAAGCCTAGTAACTCTTGAACCCTTACATGGTTATTCTACTGGGAATTGACACTTCTGTCAACTGTGCTATAATGAAAACAAAGCAATAAAAGTATGAAGACCGCAAGAAAACAGAAACAACATTATGTAGATAACCAAGAGTTCCTTGCTGCTATTATCAAGTACAAGGAAGAGGTTGATATTGCCAAACTTAAAGGTCTTGATAAACCTCGTGTAAACAATTACATTGGAGGTTGCTTTTTAAAGATTGCAACACATTTATCATACAAACCTAATTTCATCAACTACATGTATAAAGATGACATGATTTGTGATGGAATTGAAAACTGTATTCAGTATATCGATAATTTTAATCCAGAGAAATCTAGAAACCCCTTTGCATATTTTACTCAGATTGTTTACTTTGCGTTCTTGAGACGTATTGCCAAAGAGAAGCGTCAGATGGATATTAAAGAGAAAATCATTGAACGCTCAGGCTATGACGAGGTTATGCATGTTGACGGGGATCAAAGAACCGAGTATAATTACATCAAATCTAGAATCGAATCTAATACTAGAAACGTGTCTAGACGTGACCAAAGACGTAACCCTGACTAATGAAGATTTTATTAATTACAGATCAACACTTCGGTGTCCGTAATGATAATCCGCATTTTTTAGATCACTACAAAAAGTTTTATGGTAGCGTAGTTCTCCCATTTATTGATGCTTATAACATTGATACTGTTATTGCGTTAGGAGATACGTTTGATAAACGTCGATCCATTAACTTTATGTCACTTGATGCTGCAAAGCAGATGTGGTTTGACCGTTTGAGAGAACGTAATGTACAGATGCACATGCTTGTAGGCAATCATGATATCTACTACAAAAACACTTTACGAGTTAATGCCCCAAGTGAATTACTTGGAGAATACGACAACATCACTGTCTATACTGAACCTACTACCGCTACTTTCGATAATCTTCATATACTTCTTTTGCCTTGGATATGTGACGAAAACCGAGACGAATCCCTTCGAGCTGTTACCGAAAGTTCTGCTCCTGTCGCTATGGGTCATCTTGAGTTTAACGGGTTTGAGGCTCATCCTGGTCATATGATGGAGAATGGTATGGACCATTCTATCTTTAGAAAATTCAAAAAAGTTTTTAGTGGTCATTATCACATGAAATCTAATCGTGATAATGTATACTATCTTGGTAACCCCTATCAACTATATTGGAATGACTACGGATGCAAGAGAGGATTCCATGTCTTTGATACAGATACTCTCAAGACTACTTTTTATAGGAATCCCTTTAACACTTTTCATAAACTTTATTATAATGGTTCACTTAGTATACCCGACGAGTCAGAACTCAAAGGATCCTATGTCAAACTAATTGTCGAAGAGAAAGGAGACTATGCAAAGTTTGACTATGCCGTTAGTCAACTACAGAACATGGGTCTCGCGGATTTGAAAATTATTGAAGATCTTAGTCTGGATCTAGAAAATGGTAATGTAGTGATGGAAACCGAAGACACAATGTCATTGTTAGATAACTACATAGATGAAATAGATTTGAAAGCAAATAAAGGTAATATTAAATCTGTTATGCGGTCCCTCTACATGGAAGCTTCGGAGTTATAAATGTTCATTCTAACAGATAAACAAAGCGGCGGTGTTTACGCTGTCGAAGATAAAACCAATCCCGCTAAAAAATTAGTTCAATGTTTTCAAGAACGCAATGATGCTGAAAGATATGTTACACTGTTAGAAGCTGATGACTATGAAGATGATCTAGCGATTATGGAAGTAGATCCAGAAGTAATTGCTTACAACTGCGTAAATTTTGGATATAAGTACACAATAGTAACCCCTAATGATTTTGTAATTCCCGACATACTATGATTATTTTTGAAAGCATTCGTTGGAAAAACTTTCTTTCGACGGGTGATCAGTGGACTGAGATTGAATTGAATACTGTCTCGTCTACTCTTATTGTTGGTGCTAACGGTGCAGGGAAGTCCACTATGTTGGATGCCCTATGCTTTGCTTTGTTCAACAAACCATTCCGAAAGATCAATCGTGGACAGTTGGTAAACAGTATCAACGAAAAGGGTCTAAAGGTTGAAGTGTGCTTTACTATAGGTCGTGATGAATATCGGGTATTCCGAGGAGCAAAACCAAATGTCTTTGAACTTTACAAGAATAACAAACTGGTTGACCAGGACGCTGCTGCAAAAGACACCCAAAAGTATTTGGAGCAATCAGTCCTCAAACTTAATTTCAAATCATTCACTCAAGTTGTTATACTCGGATCGTCAACTTTTGTCCCCTTCATGCAGCTCCCAGGAGCTCACCGACGAGAAGTTATTGAAGATCTACTTGACATCAACATCTTCTCGAACATGAATTCTCTGTTGAAAGACAGAGTGAGAACAGCACAGGGTCAAAGTAAAGATTGTGGTCATCTTTTGAATCTTGCAGAAGAGAAAGTTGTATCTCAAGAAAAACTAATTGCTTCTTTGGAAGAGGTTAATGATACCCGACAAAAAGAAAAGCAAAATAAAATTACCAGTAATCAATCTCTGATTGAACAGAGTGCATCAGATAAAGAAAAGTATCAGGAAGAACTTGATAGTTTAGAGGGTGAGACTTGTACTATTGATGGTCAAAAAGAACTCTTGACCACTTTGAGACAGTCGCAGGCAGAAGTTAATACCGAATTGAAAGGTGCTGCAAAAGAATTGAAGTTCTTTAAAACTCATGATGAGTGTCCTACTTGTTCTCAGCAGATCGAACCCGCATTCAAGAATGCTGCAATTGGCAATCTTGAAATTGCAGGTAAAGAATTGACGAAACGGTTTAAAAGTTTGACAACTGAAATTGCTGATGCGATTGGAATTGTTGAACAGTGTGAAGAACTCTCTAAAAAATCTGTTGAGGTTCGTAGTCGAATGTCTCGGTGTGATAGAGAGATTGTTCGCCTTGAAATGGAGAATCTAGCAATCACTAAAGAGTTGTTGGAACTGCAAACAAATACACCAAATTTGAATAAAGAGAAACAGACTCTGGTTGAATTCAAAAAAGATCTGGAAACTACTAAAACTGATTGTGGTAAGATTAGTGAAACCTTAGATGAGTATCAAATTATCTCCTCTCTGTTAAAAGACTCTGGTATCAAAAGTCAGATTATCAAAAAATACGTTCCTATTTTTAATAACCTGATCAATAAATATCTTCATAGTATGGATTTCTTTGTCAACTTTACCCTTGATGAAGAATTTGGTGAAATTATTAAGAGTCGTTTTAGAGATGAGTTTTCTTACGCTTCTTTCTCTGAGGGTGAGAAGCAGAAGATTGATCTGGCTCTTCTCTTTACATGGCGTGAGGTCGCCAGGATGAAAAACAGTGTTGCCACCAACTTACTCATTCTTGATGAGGTCTTTGATAGTTCTTTGGATGCAGAAGGCACTAATGAACTTCTTAAGATTCTTCGTAGTCTCGGGAATGATACTAACGTTTTTGTTATTTCTCATAAAGGGGAAATACTAGTAGATAAATTCTTAAGGACAATTAAATTTGAAAAGGTCAATGACTTCTCAAAGATGTCGGACGATTCGTAAGGCATGGAGAGTATGGGCGAAAGCATTAGGAGCAAAGGATGGACGAACCAACAGAGAGGCTGATACTATTGCTGGCATACGCACCCTTATTTTTGTTTCTTATATGGTTACAAACATCGCTATTGTGGCTAATGCAGTAAGACACTGGGACAGTAACCAAAGTGTCCCCGTAGTGTCCCCACACCTTGACGATAGTGCTATACTTAAAAAGTAATCGAAAGAAAGCATGATCAACACCGAAGTCAAAGGAACTCTCGCCAAACTACTGGCAACTGAAAATCTGACGGTAGAGCACCGTAAAGTCAGTACTGCATACTTTGATGTTGACCAACGGATTCTTTGCCTACCCATTTGGGAACGTGCTTCGAGCACTGTATATGATCTCTTGGTAGGTCATGAGGTAGGTCATGCCCTTTACACCCCCTCTGAGGACTACTCAGACGCCCCTAAGGCGTTCATGAATGTCCTAGAGGATGCTCGTATTGAGCGTTTGATGAAGCAGACCTACCCTGGTCTCCGTCAAACTTTCTTTGAAGGTTATAAAGAATTGTGGGATGACAACTTCTTTGGAGTCACAGAAGAAGAACTTCCATATATCCCATTCATTGATCGTATCAATCTTTATTACAAAGGTAACTCTTTGGTAGAGTTCACCGATGAGGAAATGGTATATGTTGAGCGTGCTGGAAAAACAAAATCCTTCAGAGAAGTAGTTGAACTCGCTAAAGAGATCTATGAGTTCTCTGAACAGAAGCAAGAAGAGAAAGAATTCAATCCTCCACCTGCATCGTCTGATAACGAGAATCAAGATAATACTGACAATGAAGTTCAGGTCAGTAGTGGTGATGATGAAAAGGAATGGCCTACTGAAAGCGATCCTGAAGATGATCATCGCAATGATCGCGACTTTCAAGAAACTGATGCAGATCTAGAAACCCCTAGTTATGAACAGGGGGATGTAGGTTCTGATCAATTTGATGAGACTGAAAGTATTACTGATAGTGCTCTTCGCCAATCCCTAGAGCGTTTGATCTCTGACGATGCAAAGGAGTGGGTTTACTTGGATCTTCCTAAGTTCAAGTATCAAGATTTTATGGTTGAGTGTAGTGAAATTCAATCGGACTTGAATGAATGGTTCTATCGTGACAGGAGTAAATTCACTGAGGAGAGTTCATATAATTATTTTCATGAATGTGTAGAGTATGCTGCTGACAAGTACAATGCATTCAAAAAAGATGCTCAGAAGTCTGTAAATTACTTGGTCAAGCAGTTCGAGATGAAGAAGTCTGCTGATGAATATAAGCGTTCTGCAGTTTCTAAGACAGGTGTTATTGATACAAACAAACTGTTCAAATATAAGTTGACTGAAGATATCTTCAAGAAAGTTACTGTTGTTCCTGAAGGCAAGAATCATGGTCTTGTGATGTATTTGGACTGGTCTGGTTCGATGCAGTATCAGTTGCTTGATACTTTGAAGCAGACTTACAATCTAATTTGGTTCTGTCGGAAAGCAAATATTCCTTTCCGTGTTTATGGATTCCAAAGTGGGTATCGTCCAGAAGAATCACCTGCTATTGATTGTGGTAAGAGTGCGTTGACTCTTGCTGAAGACTTTAAATTGTTTGAGTTCTTCTCTTCCCGTCAAAATCGACAGTCTCTGGATACTTCCATGCGTTTGGTTTGGAATCAAGTATTTGCTTTCGGTGGTCATCGTCTTCCTTACTGCTCTAAGTACACTCTTGGTGGCACTCCTTTGGTTGAGGCAATTCTGTGCTCTCGTCAAATCGCTGCTGAGATGAAAAAGGTGGAACAAGTTCAAAAGATCAATATCATCTCTCTTACTGATGGTGAGTCTAATCCTATGATGTATGCTCGTAGCATTGATCCCAATCTGGACTACATGCAAAGAGAGTATAAGAATACTTACCTGTGTCATCAACGCAACAAAGTGTTTATTCTCAGAGATCCTCAAACAGGATACGCTCGCAGAATTGATCCCTCTCCGTATACAACTACTAAGGAGATTGTATCTTTCTTCAGAGAGATTACTAATTACAATTGGATTGGTATTCGTATTTGCAGCAAAGGTGATTTGACTCGTTTGATTCGTTGTCTGGATGGTGTTGATGATGCTGCAGTCGATAGACAGTGGAAAAAGGAGAAGTATGCTTCTATCAAGAATGTTGCTGGATTCACTGAATCTTTTTACATGCCCGATAAAAATACTGGCATTGGAACACAAGATTTGGATGTCAAGCAGAAGAATGAAGTTGCTACTAAGTCAGAGTTGACTCGTGCATTCAAAAAGCATATGGGATCTAAGATGATGAACAAGACTATCCTCAATGCTTTCATAGACCAGATCGCATAGTGGCACATGGGGTGGTCACATCCCACATCCATCTGCTATAATTAATTCATACAAACAAACACACACATGCCATTCGCTCCTAATCCTGTCACAACCGAACAACTTGTTCAATATCTCACCGAACATGTCGGAACTGAAGTTGGATGTAAGAACATCCGTGAAGCTTCAAGTCAGTTGAACGTATCTTACGCTACTGCTTGCAAGCGCCTTAAGTCATATAAATCAGGTACGGGCAAATGGACTCTGACCGCTCAAGAAATTGAGAGGGCATATGATGCTCCTTCTGCTCAACCTGCCGTCGAAGTCTCTTACATTCCCGATATCGATGATTCCTACGTCCAGTTTGGTAACTTCACTACTGTTAAAAAAATTATTCAGTCCCGTCTATTCTACCCTGCATTTATCACGGGTCTCTCGGGTAAAGGTAACACGCTCTCTGTTGAGCAAGCGTGTGCCTCAACAGAGCGAGAGTTGATCCGTGTCAACATCACCATCGAAACTGACGAAGACGATCTTATTGGTGGGTTTCGTCTTGTTAATGGCGACACTGTTTGGCACAACGGACCTGTGGTTGAGGCTTTGGAAAGGGGAGCTGTACTTCTTCTAGATGAGATCGACCTTGCCAGTAATAAGATTCTTTGCCTTCAGTCAGTTCTGGAAGGAAAGGGTGTATTCTTGAAGAAAATCGGAAAATACATCAATCCAAAGGCAGGTTTTAATGTTATTGCAACTGCAAATACTAAAGGTAAAGGCAGCGATGACGGTCGCTTTGTTGGAACTAATGTTCTTAATGAAGCTTTCCTTGAGCGATTCCCCGTCACCTTCGAGCAAGATTATCCAGTTGCCTCTGTGGAAACAAAGATCCTCTTGAACGCTGGTGCTGATCAAGATTTTGCTGATAACTTGGTCAAGTGGGCAGGTGTAATCCGTAAAACTTTCTTCGATGGTGGGGTTGATGAAGTCATTACCACTCGTCGTTTGGTTCACATTGTTCAAGCATTCAGTATCTTTGGTAATCGTTTGAGTGCAATCAAAGCATGTGTCAATCGTTTTGATGATGACACCAAGCAATCCTTCCTAGATCTTTATACAAAGGTTGACGCAGGAGAGGAAACAGAGTACAATGATGAGGTAGAATCCCTCTGATTATGAAATACAATGAAGAGGAGCTCCTGAAGGAGCTCCGTGACTATATCATTGGCACATACAATCAGCACTATGCAACTGACAGTATTCAAACGCTAGATCTGATTGATGCCTGTGGAGATGCTGAAGCATTCTGTCGGAGTAATATTCTGAAGTATGCATCTCGATACGATAAAAAGGGAACTGCCCGTCGTGATATCATTAAGATCCTTCACTACGGTCTTCTCCTTCTTTATTTCAGCGACAAATCTGCACCACCTACTGAAACTTATCCTCAATGACCGTAATTTCCAAATCTACAATTGAAGTTCTTAAGAATTTTTGCTCGATTAACAAGTCTATTGTTATCAAACCTGGCAACAAAGTCTCTACGCTTTCCATTAACAAGAACATTCTTGCTATTGCTGAAGTTGAAGAACAGTTTGACTCGCAGATTAGTATCTACGATTTGGGTGTATTTCTCGGTGGGTTGTCGCTATTTGATGCACCTAAGATTGATACAACTCAGACCAACTACATCACGGTAAGTGATCAAACTGGAAAGTCTAAGACTCGATACTTTTATGCTGATCCTGATGTAATTGTTCAACCACCCGAAAAGGAGATTAGTCTTCCCTCTACTGAAGTTAACTTTCGTCTAGAGACAAAAGATCTGATTCAATTGCAACGTGCTGCTATGGTTTATCAATTGCCAGATCTGTGTCTGTATGGATTCAATGGGAAGTTGCAACTCTGTGTAACTGATAAGAAGAATGATACTTCAAATAGTTACTCTGTTGAAGTTGGTGAGACTGATAGTGAACAGTTCTGTTATTGCTTCAAGGTAGAGAATCTGAAACTTATTAATAGTGACTATGATGTTTCTATCAGCAAGCAAAATGTTGCTTTGTTCCAAGGCGACAACATCAAGTACTACATTGCTCTGGAACCTTCGGTTTCTTGATCAATGAAGCACATTCTATTTACGTTGAAAGGATGTGATGTAGACCTTTTGGATGATCAAGAGTTTATTCGGATGCTCCTATACAGAGCAACTAAAGAAGCAAAATCAACACTTCTAAATCTTGCCGTCCATAAGTTTGATCCTCAAGGTGTAACTGGTATTGCTATGCTCGCAGAGAGTCACATCAGCATTCATACTTGGCCAGAGAAAGGCATGGCGGTTTGTGATGTGTTTACTTGTGGGGATAGCGCAGAACCAGAAAAGGCGGTAGACTATATGAAAGAGCAATTGAAGGCAACTGACATTGTTTCTAATCAATTTGAACGTCCTTTAGAATGAACATTTTCGTTACCGATCCCGATCCTATCAAGTCTGCTCAGGTATTACCTGACAAACATATTGTGAAGATGCCTTTGGAAACATGTCAAATGCTGTCCATTGTAGGTTCTAAGAAATGGGGTTATGGTTTCGGTGATCTGCCCAAGTTGGATGGAACACCATACAAGACAGAGAAGGGTGCATTTCGTAATCACCCTTGTACCGTCTGGGCACAACAAAACTGGTCATGGTTAATACGCCATGGTCTAGCACTGTGTGATGAATACACACATAGGTATGGTAAAATTCACAGTTGTGAATCTACTATCCTACACGCAGAGAAGATCTTCCCATTTCAATACATTAGATCTGTCAGAGAGTATTCTGATGAATTTGTATTTGCAGGACCTGATGAGTTCAAGTATGATACAAGTATTGATATCTTCACTGCTTATAAACGATATATTGCGTCTAAACCTTGGGTAAAGGATAATTACCTTCGTAAACCAGAACGCAAACCTGATTGGATTTAATTATGAATGATTTTTTGTGGGTTGAAAAGTATCGTCCTCAGAAAGTGGACGAATGTATTCTTCCCGAATCTGTGAAGAATACCTTCCAGAGTTTTATTGACCAGGGAGAAATTCCTAATCTTCTTCTGTCTGGAACTGCTGGAGTCGGTAAGACTACTATTGCTAAAGCACTCTGTAACGAACTGGGAGCAGACTACTATGTTATCAATGGATCTGATGAAGGTAGATTCCTGGACACTGTACGCAATCAGGCAAAGAACTTTGCTGCTACTGTGTCTCTCACTGCTTCTGCTCGTCACAAAGTTCTTATCATTGATGAGGCAGACAACACAACACCAGATGTCCAACTACTCCTTCGTGCAAGTATCGAAGAGTTCCAGAAAAACTGTAGGTTCATCTTCACTTGTAATTTCAAAAACAAGATTATTGAACCGCTACATAGCAGAACAACAGTAGTTGAATTTAATGTCCGTGGGCAAACTAAACAAGAGTTGGCAGCGTCTTTCTTCAATCGTTGCCAAGATATCCTCAAACGCGAGGAGATCTCCTACGCACCTAGAGTTGTGGCAGAGGTCGTTCAAAAATACTTCCCTGACTTCCGAAGAACCCTCAATGAGTTGCAGCGATACGCAAGCACTGGGTCTATTGACACTGGCATTCTGGCGACGTTAGGTGATGCAAATATTGATTCTCTGGTTGAGAGTCTGAAGAACAAAAAGTTTAATGATGTGAAGAAGTGGGTTACACAGAATCTTGATTCTGATCCTACCTCTATCATGCGTAAACTTTATGATAATCTGTCTACTGTAATGGACGGTCCTAGCATTGCTGCTGCTGTTCTGATTATTGCTGAGTATCAATATAAGTCTGCATTTGTTGTGGATCAAGAAATTAATCTGCTCGCTTGTCTAACTCAATTAATGCTGGAGTGTAATTTCAAATGAAAGATGTAAAACTAATTCGGATGATTACTGGAGAAGAGATCATCGCTGAAGTTCTTGACTGGAAAGATGGTCTTGTTACTATTCAGAATCCTTTGGTAGTTATTCCTCAGCAAGGGCAAGTAGGTTTTGCTCCATGGGCAACAATTATCGATCCTGATCGACCAGAGATTTCTCTTGATATGAAGCATGTCATTTATTGCGTGGAAGTTGCTGAACCTGTTGTAAAACAGTATAATGAAATCTTTGGTAACAACATCATCACTACACCTGAGGAAAAGAAACTGATTCTATGATCGCTCTGAAAACTCCCCTTCGTTATCCTGGTGGTAAGTCTCGTGCTGTTAAGAAGATGGCAGAGTTCTTTCCACTTTTTTCTGACTATACAGAATACCGTGAACCTTTTCTTGGTGGTGGTTCAGTAGCACTTTATATTACTCAGATGTATCCTCATCTAGATATCTGGGTGAATGATCTGTACGAACCCCTTTACAATTTTTGGCGTGAACTTCAGGAGAATCCAAATGAAATTAGGTCCCAACTCATCCAACTTAAACAAAGGCACCCTGACCCCTCTTCGGCAAAATATCTTTTCTTGGAGTCTAAAGAGTATCTCGGGAAGGAGCCCCGACGCTGTGATGCTACGGCTCGTGCTGTCAGTTTCTATATTGTTAACAAGTGCTCTTTTTCTGGTCTCACAGAGTCCTCGTCCTTTTCAAAACAAGCGTCCGACAACAACTTCTCCTTCAGGGGATTTGACAAACTGCCATACTACTCACAAGTCATCAGAAACTGGAAGATCACAAATCTTTCTTACGACGCCCTGATGACAGATGACAAAAAAACTTTTGTTTATCTAGATCCCCCTTACGAAATTAAGTCAAACCTTTACGGTAAGAAGGGGAATATGCATAAAGGGTTTGATCACGACGACTTTTATTATACTTGCGACCGATATGTTTGTGACCAAATGGTCTCTTATAATTCTTCTAATCTCATTAAGTCTAGGTTTATT
>Ga0213859_10000372_pt1 | contig 20296 bp, 26 predicted proteins | sample PICome_2_FD_160133 | JGI IMG/M metagenome (GOLD analysis project Ga0213859, IMG submission 160133) | Coastal seawater microbial communities near Pivers Island, North Carolina, United States - PICO304 | ecosystem: Environmental > Aquatic > Marine > Coastal | place: USA: North Carolina...
AGTGCGAATGGCACTCTAAACGCCACAACACTTACAGGTGCTCTACCAGCAATAGATGGTAGTTCATTAACAGGTGTTACAACAGCATTTTCAAACATTACAAGTACTCCAACTACACTATCAGGTTATGGCATAACAGATGCTTACACACAAACACAAGTTGATACTGCTATTACAAATGCAACTTCTAGTATTGTTATCCCAAGCGGTTCATCACAGTCAATAGATGTTGTTGCCGCTGACTCTACACTATTAGTAGACAGTTCAAATGGCACACTAAACTCATCAGCACTTACCAAACCTATTGAACTTGACGACGGTGAGGAAGTTCAGTTTGGCACTGACAATGATATGCAGATATATCACAGTGGCGTAACAGGTGTGATCAAAAACACAACAGGCACTCTAGTCTTACAAGGTGGCACAGTTAGAATACAAGATGGCGGATTGGCACAGTCAGCCTTTTCTGCCTCCAACGGTATTGCTACACTTTATCACTTAAACACAGCAGTATTAAACACAACAGCAGGTGGCATACAAATAGAAAAAGGTGTTGAAGAAAAGTTTGCCACACTAACAGGATCAACAGGAGTTGTAGCACACGATTGTGCAAACGGACACGTATTTTATCACACAGGTGCCACAGCTGACATAACAGCAAACTTCACAAACTTAAATTTAACAGCAGAATACGCAACAAACCTAACAGTTATTATTAACCAAGGTGCTACACCTTATGAAGTTACCGCTGTCCAAATAGGAGGAGCGGCACAGACCATAGAATGGCAAGGTGGCTCGGCTCCTACAGGAAACGCAAACGGAATTGATTCATTCTCATTTACGATATTAAATGATGGTGGCACTTACGTTGTGCTTGGACAGATGGTGGACTTCACATAATGCCGATATTATCAACAGCGACAGGTAGTTTTTTCGCAGGACGTAGAGCAAATGCTTTTGGTAGCACTCCTTGGTCACCTTCAACAGATATATCTCCTGCTATTTGGCTAGATGCATCAGACAGTGGCTATTACCTGCTCAATGTGCCAAGTGGAACTACTGTTACAGGAGTCGTAGACAAAGCAAGCAATGCCGTTGTAACAGTGACCGGCCTACCCGATGTAGCAAACACACTGGACGGCAAAACTGTTTTTACATTTACGTCAGGGGAAGATTTAACCACCAACGAAATTGCACAAGCCAGCAGTGGCAATCACTGGGCAGTAGGAGTATTCCAATGGAATCAGATCAACGACACACAGGATAGTTTCTGGAGTACAGAGACTACAAGTAGTCCAAAAAGAGACTATGCTGTAAGTTCAAGCAATGCCAGTACGTTCAACGGTGAGTTGGACCTGGACGCTTTGAGCAATCCGAACAGGATATCATCAACCATAGGTAATGCCCAGGACTTTAATAGTCCAGGTGCTGTACCACAGAACACTTGGGTTATTATTGGTGTTATATTTAACAAGACAGGCAACCAGATTTCTGTTAGAGTAGATGGTACTTCCTTATTTGCTATAAATGGCTATGACAATAGTCTACAAACAAATATGGATTTAAGAATATTTAGAAACCGATCCAACGAACGAATGCAAGGTCGAATGGCAGAATTCTTTACAGTAGCAGACGTTCCTGGCACAGGCGGTACAGATATAACAGATTTTGAAAAAGCAGAAGGATACCTTGCTCATAAATGGGCATTAACGAGCAGTTTGCCTGGCGGGCATCCGTACAAGAGTTCAGCACCATAACGGATAAATATTACAAATAGGATACGAGAATGGCAAATAGATTTCCACTAATACTAGACACAACAGACAGTAACAAACTAAAAGAATTACCTAACGGTGATAACTTAGATTTAACTGGCAGTGGCATAAGTGCAGTAGGTGATATTACAAGCACAGGATCTACTACAGTAAAATCAGTCAAACTCAGTGGATATACAACTTCTGAAAGAGATGCTTTATCACCTGTAGAAGGACAAATGATTTACAACACTTCTACAGATACTTTCCAAGGTTATTTAGGAACTGCTTGGCAATCATTTAGTAGTGGACTTACAACAGCAGATTTAAGTATTGTTACATCAACCCCTGCTGGTGGCGGAGCTTTGAGCTACAATAGTAATAGCGGTGTTTTTACATTTTCGCCTGCTGATTCAGCGGCGCAAACTCTTACATTAAATGGCGATAACTTACAAATCAGCGGTGGAAATACTCTAAGCCTTGCAAGTTTGCCTTTAGCATATGCCAACATAACAGGCAAGCCTACAACGATTGCAGGTTATGGTATAACGAATGGTCAAGTAACTCTTGTAAGTGGAGTGAATATTAAAACCATAAATGGCAATAGTTTACTTGGTAGCGGTGATATACAAGTAGAAGGTGCCGGAGGAAGTGAAACAGACGCACCAATGAATTTTTCAGTTGGCGCAGATGATAGTACGCTACGTCAAATTAACACCGGTGAAAGTATTAGATTTTTAGGCGGCACAAATATTACAACAACAAGTGATGCAGAAGGTAACATTACTATTTCTACAACAGGCATTGCACTTACAAACTTATCAGTCACAAGTGAAGGTTCAGCTTCAGGTGATGGAGCTTTAAGCTATAATAACAGTAATGGACAATTTACTTATACGCCTCCAACATTAAACGGCCTATCAAATTCAGGAGATGTAGACTTTGGTGCAAATAAAATTTTGTTTGCTAATGTCTATAGCACAGAAGGTGATTTACCAAGTGCTGCAACCTATCACGGAATGTTTGCACATGTTCACGGCACAGGTAAAGCATATTATGCACATGCAGGTGCCTGGGTAAGATTAGGCAATTATGATGAAATTACAAGCGTAGGAACAGGTAATGTAACATTTACTGGCACAACTATTGATACAGATGATAGTTCAGGTATTAGTATTACTCCAGCTGTGACTATGGCTAGCGACCTGACTGTTGGTAATGATATTGTATGTTCTAATGTTGTTTATGCTGAAAGTTTTCAATCCACAGCAACAGGAGTTCCGGCTTTAACAAGTAATAGCAGTATTACGTTGAGTGCAGTTGATAGAATCAATGTTTCACGTGGTCCTATAAATCAAGCAAGTTTCACCACTGTTGAAAGAGACGCACTTTCTTCTGTGAACGGTGATATGATTTATAATTCAACAACTAATAAGTTCCAAGGCTATGCAAACGGTTCTTGGGTAGACTTACATTAAGGTAAACTATGAGCGAGAAAGAATATATAGTCACACTTAATAAAGGTGTAGACTATGCACAATTTAACCAAGACATGATAGCATCTACTGGTTCAGGTGATATTCCAAATAGAACTGTTGACGTCGCAAATGCTAGACCTGGATCACAAAGAAATACTCATTATGCCCTTACTGATGAAGAAGCACTAGCACTAAAAAATGATAGCAGGGTTTTAGCTGTTGCTATTCCTCCAGACCAAGATGATAATTTAGAAATAGGAACCACAGCAAGAGAAAGTGTAACTTTTTATAAAGGTACATCAGATAGTGGACAGTATTATGATTGGGGCAAACACAGACATAACATCACAGAAGAAACACTTGCATGGTATCCTAGTCTATCAGGATCATATGATTATATCCTTGATGGTACTGGTGTTGATGTGGTAATTCAGGATAGTGGACTACAAATAGATCATCCTGAATTCAATGACGCAAATGGAGTCAGCAGAGTAGTAGAATTAGATTGGTATGCGGCTAGTGGACTTTCAGGCACACAGAGTGTAAATCACTATAGAGATACAGATGGACATGGTACACATGTTGGAGGCACAGCAGTAGGACTAACTTTTGGTTGGGGTAGAAATGCCGCTGTATACGCTGTCAAAGTAAATGGATTAGAAGGTACAGGTGATGGTGGCACTGGCATAAGTATTTCTGATGTATTTGATGTAATAAAATTATGGCATCGTAAAAAACCTGTTGATCCTATAACCGGTGTTAAAAGACCAACAATCGTAAACGCCAGTTGGGGATATAGCACAGCAGCAAGCGGTCTTAACAGTGTGACATATAGAGGTTTTACATATAACAGCGGTAATGATGGAAGTTTCAACTCTTCACCTAATACCCATATGCGAGATACTTACGGAATTTATCCATATTTTACAACAAGTGGATACAGAGCTCCTGTACGTATTGAAAGTGTAGATACAGATGTTGAAGAGCTAATAGATGAAGGTGTACATATCTGTATAGCAGCAGGTAACAATAGTTTTAAAGTTGATGTAAGCGGAGGCGATGACTACAATAATAATTTTAATAGAGGATTTGGCGCTGTATACTACCATAGAGGCAGTTCACCATACAGTCCTGAAGCATTTATGGTAGGCAGTTTATTAAGCGAAAATGCAACAGGTGACCGAAAGGTAGGCTTTAGTACGACAGGTCCAGGTGTAGACATTTATGCCGCAGGCGATGAAATTACAAGTTGTACAAGTAACACAAATAAGTTTGCAGATGCAGCCTACTGGGGAGACAGTAATTTTAGACAATGTAACATAAATGGTACAAGTATGGCTTCGCCACAAGTATGTGGAGTAGGCAGTTTATACTTACAAGCTAATCCAGGAATATCACCTGCAGAATTAAGAACAATGATACACAATGATGCATCTCTCAGTATGAAAGCAGGAACACTTACAGGATACGGCAGTACAGATAATGCTATGGGCGGACCTAGAAGAGTGTTAGTTCAAAGATATGTTAATACTGTACCTTACATCAATAACTTAACTGGTAAATACAATATAAGGAGTTAAGAATGGCTATACAAAGTATTAATATTGGAAACATTGCTAACGATGGAACAGGCGATGATATACGTGTAGCGTTTGGTAAGGTCAATGACAATTTTGAAGAACTTGATCTACGTAATCCAGGTTCTCTTACAGCAAGTAATTTAGGTGCAGTGGGGGAAGGCGTATTTGCACAAAAAGAAGGTACAGACTTACAATTCAAAAAAATCGTAGGTGGTACAGGAACCACTATTACAGCAACTAGTAATACCGTTACTATCGATGGTAGTGCTATTGGCACTCTTACTATAGGTACAGATAACGGAAGTATTATTGTTAACACAAGCACTACTATTAGTGTTAATGGTGGCAATGGTATTTCAACAAGACAAAACGGTAACCAAATTATAGCTGATATCGAAGCAGGTGCGTTATCTTTTGACACTAATCCAACCTTAGGTGGAACCTTTGACGGTAATGGCAATAACATGGTTGGCATAGGTAATATCACAGCAACCAATATAAATGCTCTTGTCTACGATACAGACATTAGACCTATCAATACTTTTTTAACTGGTTTTGATTTTAAAGGTGTGCAAGCACAAGTAAATAACATGGTTGATTTTATACTTGCAACCACAGATGTTGATTACGGAACTGTTGCAAGTGAGGCAAGCTTCAGTAGTGACTTTGGCACATTCTAAGGGAAACGAATGGCAGACTATTGGACTAGAAAATCAGGAGATACACTAGCTGTTCTTCAAGAGAGGGTAACCACAACAGTTCCACTTCCTCTAGGGGAAACAAATGCAACTTTAGCAGTAATAGGTGGAGAGTTGCCTGCAGGATTGCGTCTTGAAGGTTCTACATTAGTAGGAACACCATTTGAAGTTGCAAGAGATAAAACCAGTCAATTTGTAATACGTGCAACATATAATAATCTTATAAGCGATAGAACATATAAAATTATAGTGCAAGGACCAGATGAGCCAAATTGGCAGACTCCCGAGGATTTACTCCCAGTTGGAAAAGGTGACGCATATTTTGTTTTAGATAATCAACTAGTTGATTTTCAACTATCAGCTACTGATACAGATACAGCTACAGGTCAGAAACTAAATTACTTTATTGGCAGTGGTGATGGTGTTTTACCGCCAGGACTAAGTTTGAGTGCAAGCGGCAAAATATCTGGAATAGTTGATCCTATACTTGCATTGACACAAGAAACAGGAGACGGCGGCTTTGATTCACACAAATATGGTGACGCGGCCTTTGACTTTGCTGTAAAAAGTGACAACGGTTATGAAAGTTTTTTCTACGATAGTGTAACATATGATACTAGCACACCTACTCGTTCGCCAAGAAAACTTAATAGATACTTCGAATTCACAGTTAGCGTAAGTGATGGCGACACTGTCGCTAGAAGAACTTTTAGAATTTATGTTGTAGGAGATGATTTTCTAAGAGCTGATAATACAATTCTACAAGTAGGATCAGGAACATTTACAGCAGACAACACATTTATTAGGACACCTATTTGGTTGACTCCTGCAAACTTAGGATACAAACGTGCTAATAATTACATAACATTATTCCTTGATGTTATTGACAGCAACTTATTGACTGGTGTACTTACATACGAACTTTTATCTACTAATGACGATGGTACACCTAGTGTACTTCCAGACGGACTTGCTATAGATAGCAGGACAGGTGAAATAGCAGGAAGTGTAGGATATCAACCTCAAGTAACAAAAGAATTTAAGTTTACTGTAAGGGCAAAAAGATCAATTGGGCAAGAAATTGAAACAACATTTAAAGATAAAACGTTTACAGTAACAATTTTAGGTGATGTGGACAGTTCACTTACATGGATCACACCCACTGACTTAGGATCAATTAATAGTAATTATATTTCAACACTAGCTGTAGAAGCAACTACAAATGTTCCAAACGGGGTATTACTTTATACATTAGAAAGTGGCACATTACCGCCTGGTTTAAAACTTAGTCTTACAGGTGCTTTACAAGGAAAAATTAACAGTTTCGGAAGTGCAGGTAATCCAGGACTGACAGTATTTGATTCAGGAGATCTTACATTAGATAATAATGTAACAAGTGTGGATAGAAAATATAGATTTACAATCGGTGTACAGGATCAATATGCTTACAGTAAAATAACAAAAGAATTTACAGTTAATATATCAGATCCAGATGATAAACTATATAGTAATCTCTATTTCAAACCTTTCTTTAAGAATACACAAAAAGACACGTTTGATGCATTTATAAGTGATCCTAGTGTATTTTTACCTGATGCTATTTATAGACCAGATGATAAATTTTTTGGACTACAAACAGAAATGAAAATGCTAATGTATGCTGGACTTGAAACAAAAACTGCACCTAATTACGTTGCGGCAGCAGCTAAAAATCACACTAGAAAAAATTTACTGTTTGGTGAAGTAAAAACAGCAGTGGCAAAAACACCCGGAACCAACGATATAGTTTATGAAATAGTTTATGTAGATATAATAGACCCGCAAGATAAAAAGGGCATGTCTAAGAAAATAAAGATAGTTAACAACAAGTTTAACATCAATCAAGGCGGATTAAATCCAGATTATGAATTTTACGATTATGGAGAAATAGGCGGTATCTCTAGTTCTGCTAGAGCTTCTGGTGATGAACTTATTCCTATTGGCACAAGTTTAGAAGTGTTTACAAGGTCTGGAAAAATATTAGTTACCTCAGGTGCTAGTGTTTCTATTTCGGCTAGGACAGGAGACGTTGCTGTAACAGTGTCTACAAGTTCTCCTCCTCCTGATAGATTTAGATCTGCAAAAGCAAATAGCATAAAGGCAGACACTGATGCGTTAACGATAGATGGCGGGAATGACAACGTAAGATATATTTCTAACATAACAAATATGCGTGACAATTTAAAACAAGTAGGTGTAACAGAAAAAGCATTTTTGCCACTATGGATGCGTACTGCACAAGCAGGAAGCATTGCACCGCCTGGATTTACACCAGCAATACCATTATGTTATTGTAAACCGGGAAGAAGTGCAGATATTTTGTTAAGAATCAAAAATAAGAAATTTGATTTTAAACAATTTAACTTTGACGTGGATAGATATATAATTGATAGTACTACAGGAAATGGCAATGAAAGTTATATTGTATTCCAAAACTATGAATATAACGTATAGGGCTGATAAATACAATAGGAGATAAGATATGGCCAGTAATATTAATTCAAACGATATTGATTCTAACTATCCTGTAGCAGGGCAAGATAACGACTCACAGGGTTTTAGAGACAATTTCAACACAATAAAAACAAGTTTAGCAACTGCTAAAAGCGAAATTACATCATTGCAAGATGATACTGCAAAAACCAATGCAGAAAATGACTTCAACGGAAATATTATCCGCGAAGCAAATATGCAATCAAACACAGAAGTTACATATCCTACAGGTAACCTTACAGGTAGCACTAACATTGATTTCAACAACGGCCATTATCAAATTGTTACTGTAACAGGCTCTATAACACTTACGTTAACAAATTGGGCTGCTAGTGGTAAGCTATGTAAGTTAAGACTTGAACTAAAAGGCAATAGTGAGTCAGAAGCGGCCACTGTTACATTTAGTGCAGGCAGTCAGACAATAAAATTAGACCAAGGATTTTTATTAAGTGATAGTACACAACAAGCACAAATGACTAATCCTTTCACTGTTGATCCTGGTAAAGATTATATTATTGATTTTTGGACGCACAACGGCGGATTGACTGTTTATAGTCAGTTAGTAGGAACCTTTGCCTAATGTTCAATCCACTAGCAACAGACTTCTATGAATTATCTGATAAAATGCTAGAAGAAAAACATGCAGAACTTAGTCGTAAGTACTGGATGACACAAAATCCGCAAGTGCAGATGCAGATGGCTGTAATAATAGATCAGATGCGTGAAGAAATAAAATCACGTCATGCTCGCGAAAAAGTTCAACAAAATAACGATCAAGACAAAAAAGGACTTGACAATCTTATTAACATCAGTTAATATAGATATATGCTAATGAAAACAGACGAATTAGGAATACCACGATTCTCTAATAGAGATCTTGTAGATATGATTTATAGCGGTCATATTGACAAGTGTCATGTTGTGCTGTGCGACCAATCCGATGATGTAGATAAGTTTAACACAGCAATGAGTGAACAAGGTCTTACCCAACTTCAAAAATATATTCCGTTAGATGTAGATCAAAAGACTTTTGATGGTGTGTGCCAATCAGAATGGTTCATGCCGCAATCTTACAAAGAAATAAACATATATGAATATGTTCTTGGTAAATTAGAAACACCTGCAGAAGATTCTACTATGGAGCGTGTATGGGAAGAATTAGATGCGTTTAAACAACGTGATATGCATAACCTTTTAAGGTATATGATATATCTAGTAGACTTTATGCGTGAAAATAATATTGTATGGGGTGTAGGCAGAGGATCAAGTGTTGCTAGTTATGTGTTATACTTGATTGGTGTACACCGTATTAATTCAATCCAATATGGCCTGGATTGGAGAGAGTTCCTTAGATAAGTAATGAATAAAGGAGATAGATTATGGCTATGAAACAACCAGGTCGTAAGCAGTACAGAACAATGCAAGGAAAAGCTATTGATATGGATATGCTTAGACAAAAAAATGAACTAACTCCGGCTGTAGGCAATGCAAGAGTAAATGCACGTGGAGACGAATTAGGCCCAGGCGGACAAATTATTAAAAAACGTGAAGATGTGCTAAAACAGTACTACGAAGAAAATCCAGCAATGCCAGATGAAATTGCTGTAAAAAAGCCTACTGCACAGGTTCAAGAACAAACTGAAGCTGAAGACGAATGGGTAGAAGATGAAGACGGTAACTTTGTAAAAAGAGGTGAAGATGATTAAAGGAAAATTGACTCCTATTAGAAGCAATGTCATTGTAGAAGAAATGAATTTTGGTGAGATGAAAACTAAAGCTGGTTTGATTATTATGTCTGACGATGGAAAAGACAGAGGTATTAAACCACGCTGGGGCCGTGTATATGCTAAAGGCCCTGAAAACCAAGATGATTACAATGTTGGTGATTATGTGCTTGTTGAACACGGACGTTGGACACGTGGTGTTGAGCTTGAAGATTATGAAGGCAACAAAAAGACAGTACGGATGGTAGAAGTTGAAAGTATCTTACTTTGGAACAATGAATTGCCAGAAGATGTAAACTTTGGTATAGAAACTGATTTAAGTGCACCAACCCATAGAGCAGAGGACTTTGTAAATTAATGACAAAACAAGTAGATCTAAATGCATATAATGACTTTGTAAAAAAAGTCACCAGTGGCGAATCTTTATCTTCAATGCAGATGTACAATCGTATGATTGATATAGAAACAACAGAAAGTGGAATGAAAGTTAACGCGGCATCTTTATTGACAGGTGCTGTGGGATTATCTAGCGAAGGAGGAGAATTTGCAGAAATTGTTAAAAAATGTATCTTCCAAGGTAAACCAATGGACGATGAAACTATATTTCATTGCAAACGAGAACTTGGTGATATTATGTGGTATTGGATTACTAGTTGCCGTAGCCTTGGTTTGGACCCTAACGAAGTAATTGCAGAAAACGTAGAGAAATTAAAGAGTCGTTATCCTGACGGCGAATTTGATGTTTATTATTCAGAAAACAGAAAAGAGGGAGATCTATAATGGAAACACTAGCAACAAGATATTCTAAGGATTATGATTTAGGACTTAGACAATTTATGCTTAATATGTATAATCACACTGCCGCAGGCTTGGCAGTCAGTGGTATAGTTGCATGGTTAGTATATTCAACAGGCATGTTATTCGCAATGGGTAGTATGTTGTGGTTGTTTGCCCTTGCACCTTTAGGCATGATCTTTTGGTACAGTTTTGCAGGACAAAATTGGAACTATGAAAAGTTACGCACATTTTATTATGCGTTTACGGTAGTTATGGGAGTTGGACTTGCACCTGTGTTTGCGGTATATACAGGAGCAAGTATTACAAGAGTATTTTTTATTACCGCAGCTACTTTTGCAAGTGCAAGTATCATAGGATATACAACTAAAAGAGACCTTACAGGATTTGGACATTTCTTGTTTATGGGATTGATTGGTTTGATAATTGCAATGGTTGTAAATATTTTCTTAGCAAGCTCAGCACTACAATTTACCATAAGCATCATAGGCGTATTTATATTTACAGGACTTACTGCCTGGGATACACAAAATGCAAAAAAGATTTACTTAACACACGGCGGTGACCCTCGCTTTGGTATACAGTTTGCTATTAGCTTGTATCTTAACTTTATAAATCTTTTCCAGATGCTACTAGCATTACTTGGCAACAGAGAATAAACGAGTAAAAAAATTGGATTATGAAAAAGAACGTAAGATCCTCACGGACGTAGACGGCGTTGTATTGGATTGGGAATCTAGCTTCACGGTTTGGATGAATAAACAAGGTTATACTGTACAAATTGAAAATGAATATAAACAAAGCAAAAGATTTGGTATAACACAGGAAAAGGCAGATGATCTTGTCAAGATATTTAATGAAAGTGCTTGGATGGGATTTATCAAACCGTTGCGTGATGCAGTGCCTGTTATTGATGAAATGTTGTCCGAACACTATCATTTTGAAGCAATTACTAGCCTAAGCACAGATCACTGGGCAGGCGAACTACGTAGAATGAACCTTGAACGTTTCTTTGGCCGCAGTGCTTTCCGTAGAGTCCGCTGTATTGAAACTGGCGCAGACAAAGACGAAATCCTAAAAGAATATGATAGAGGACATTGGTGGATTGAAGACAAGCCTGCAAACTGTTTAGCAGGACTAAAAGCAGGACATCGCCCAATTTTAATTGATCATCCATTTAATCGTTGGTTCTCACATCCAGACGTACATCGTGCAGAAAATTTTGCACAAGTATACACAATCATCAAAACAGCATAAAGTGGTTGACTTTAATCACTTTTTATCATATACTAAAACAATTACAAGGAGTGATGTATGAAAGATCTTTGGGTAGAAAAGTATCGTCCGAAAACTGTTGATGGTTATGTGTTTCGTGACGAAGCACAACGCACACAGGTAAAAACATGGATAAAAGACAAAACTATTCCACATCTATTATTTTCTGGAAATGCTGGAATTGGAAAGACGACATTGGCAAAATTATTGTTCAACGAATTAGAAGTGAACGATTTAGACGTATTAGAAATAAACGCAAGTAGAACAAACAGTGTTGATGATGTCAGAGATAAAATTGTAAACTTTGTACAAATGATTCCATTTGGCGATTTCAAAGTTGTACTGCTTGATGAGGCAGATTACTTGTCGCCGAACGCACAAGCCGCACTACGTGGCGTAATGGAAGAGTATCATACAACTGCACGTTTTATTCTTACTTGTAACTATCCAAATAGAATTATTCCTGCACTACACAGTAGATGTCAAGGATTTCATATTGCTAAAATTGATCAAACAGAATTTACTGCTAGAGTTGCAGAGATTTGTATTACAGAAGGCATCACTCCAAACTTAGACATTCTTGATACATATGTAAAAGCAACATATCCTGATTTGCGTAAATGTATCAACATGGTACAGATGAACTGTCAGGATGGAAGTTTACTTGCACCGCATGAAGGCGACACAGGCGAAAGCGATTGGAAACTGGACATGGTCGAGTTGTTCAAGGCAGGCAAGATCCAAGATGCTCGTAAAATGTTGTGTGGTACAGTACGCCCAGAAGAGATGGAAGAAATTTATCGTTGGCTGTATGATAATATTGAACTGTTTGGTGATGATGAAAAACAAGATCAAGCAGTGTTAATTATTAAACAAGGGTTGGTGGATCACACCCTAGTAGTTGATCCTGAAATTAATTTGGCGGCAACGCTGATTAGATTAGCGAGGTTATAGTGACATATATAGTTAATGACGGATGTATTAATTGCAAACATATGACATGTGTTGAGGTGTGTCCAGTAGATTGTTTTTACGAAGGTGAAAATATGTTAGTAATACATCCAGACGAATGTATTGATTGCGGTGTTTGCGAACCTGAGTGTCCGGCAGATGCTATTTTCCAAGACAGTAATTTAAAACCAGAGGTTGCAGAATTTTGGATTGAACACAATCGTAAGTATAGTGAAATTTGGCCAAACATTACAGAAGCTAAACCTGCGCCTGTTGACGCAAAAGAATGGGAAGGTATCCCTAACAAACTAGAGGAGCATTTCAGTGAAAAACCTGGGGAAGGGGACTAAACTAATTAACGATATAGTCCGTGTTAATGTCCTAGAAGAAGAAATAGAATATTATAAAACATTACTTCAACCACATGACACCGGACATATACATACTACAATAGGATTTTTACGTAGAAGAATAGAGGAACTGAAAGGAGAAGCACCATGGCCGTTAGATTAGTAAGTTATTCCAAACCTACAATGGAATTTATTGCAGACGGAATCAGCAATGATAACATGCTAGACCTTGTAGCATATTGTGCAAGAGTTAGTAATCCGTCAAATCAAATGAATACAGAAACAAGTGAAAAATTAATTAAGTATCTAATTAAACATCAACATTGGTCACCATTAGAAATGGTTAATGCTTGTTTAGAAATAAACACTACACGTGATATTGCACACCAAATAGTAAGACATCGTAGTTTTGCATTCCAAGAGTTTAGTCAACGCTATGCAGATCCTAAAGAAATGGGAGACATGTTTGTTATACGTGAAGCACGTTTACAAGATGCAAAAAACAGACAAAATAGTATTGAAACAGATGATAATGCACTGCAAGACAAATGGGAAGAAATGCAACAAGATGTAATGTATGCGGCAGGCAAAGCATACAAATGGGCAATCGATAATGGTATTGCTAAAGAACAAGCTCGTGCAGTATTGCCAGAAGGTTGCACAAAAACAAGATTGTATATGAATGGTTCGTTGCGTAGTTGGATTCATTATATTGAATTGCGTGGAGCAAACGGCACACAAAAAGAGCATATGGACATTGCTCATGCTTGTGCAGATGTCATTTCAAAAGTGTTTCCTTTGGCAAAAGATCTGTGATAGAAGAATTACACAATACATGGAACATACAAAAAACACACATAGCCGGAGATGAATTCACTGGCTATGAAAGTGTATACGACCAACTGAATTTTACGAAAGAAGATTATGATGCTGATCCGGAAGGTACTATTGATAATGTTTTTAACATTTATCGTAGCATTAACCTTGTCCCCATTGTTTATTTTACAGAGCAAGGACTTGTTAATGCTGTCCGAGATTTCAGTCATTCCAAATATAACACAGTTCAGAGCAATGTTTTAGGATTAGGAAACAATGCAGGACAAAAAATAAACAGGTTTTTATTTCCTAATATGATGACTGCTGAACCTAAAGGTAGAGGAAGCAACAGTTTAAAAGATAGATTTTACAATGATGCTAAATTACGCCGTGCCATCAGAATATGCTTTGAGTTTCGTGACGGTAATAATCTTGTATATCCTACTGCGATGCGTAGGGCACTTGAACTTGTCACAGGCGAAAATGTTACAAATTTTAAGGCACAAAATGCAAAAGCAATAGTTGAATACTTATGTCCTGTGGTGTGGGGTAATGTGTATGATTACAGTGCAGGATATGGTGGAAGATTACTTGGTATAACATCAAGTAATATGCGTTACAATTATGTAGGCATAGACCCAAACACCGAAACGGTGAAACATTTAAACTATCTACAGCAGATAGTTCAAGAAGCAACAGGAGTACAAAGTGAAATCTACTGCACAACAAGTGAAGAATACAAACCGTCGTCCGCAGACTTGGCGTTCTCAAGCCCACCCTACTTCAACCTTGAAAAATACTCAGACGAACCAACACAGTGTATGGTCCGCTACAGATCCCTTGACGAGTGGTTTGATGGCTACGCTGAGCCGACCATCAAAAACATATATGAAGGATTAACAACCGACGGAATATTTGCAACTAATATTGCTGATTACAAAAGCTACGGAAACAAAGAATATTTTGTTGTAGATAGATGGATACAGTTAGCAGAAAAATTAGGTTTCAAACATGTTGAAACTATAAAGATGATGCTGAATACACGCCCCGGTGTGGGAAATAACAAAACCGAAGGACGTGAAAAATTTGAAGGCGTATATGTTTTTAAAAAGTAGGGGAAAATCCCCTACAATTTATTCATCTCCATATACTTGCAGAACTTCTTTGACCGCTTGATGTCGTTCAATGTCTCCCTGATTAAAATAGACTATGTCTAGGTGCGTACTATTTTTTGACTCAAGTAGTTTTGTAAAATCAATCAAACCGTTATCTTTGATTCTATCAGCTTGAGCAAGATCTCCTGTAACAGCCATAAATGAGCCTTCACCTAATCTTGTAAGTAACATTTTCATTTGGTTAGGCGTAGCATTCTGCATTTCATCTGCTATGATATAACTATTTTTAAAAGTTCTACCACGCATGTATGCAAGAGGTGCTATTTCTACAATGCCTTCTTCTATCATACCTTCAATATCTTTTGTTGTAAAATACTCTCTAAAGACATCAAATATTGGTCTAGTCCACGGTGCCATTTTTTGTTCTAATGTGCCGGGTAAAAAACCTAAATCTTCGTCCACAGATACTGCTGGCCTTGTTACTATTATTTTATCAACCTTGCCTTCTTTAAAATACTTAACTGCGGCTTGTACTGCTAATAAAGTTTTACCCGTACCTGCAGGGCCAATACCGAAGACTATGTCTTTTTCTTGGTTAAGTAGCTTGAGTATGTAATGTTCTTGATTTTTATTTCTTGGTATAAGTTGTACTGTTTGTTGTTTTTTTGGAAAATTTACTATGTTTGAAAATTGTGGAGTTGCGCGGCTGCGCTGTTTCCGTTTTGCACCCATTAAGTGTCCTCCTTATAATGGAATGGTCTGTAGAGCGCAACCCTTCAGGGCATTTGCCCTACACAGTATTTATCTCCTTACTCTTCATTTGAGCTAAATACATAAGTAAAAAGGAGCAAAAATGCAAGACGTTTATGAAGTCATAAAAAATGTAGAACAAATTTACGAAAGCAATACTAGCTTCCAAATATTGAAAGATAGTGAAAGAGTGCTTGATGAACTTGATTTATATGTTTATGAAAACTGGTCTAATGGTGAAATAGCATATGGACCTAAAATAGATAGACATTGGGTTACTTTAGGCTTGATGTGGCCAAGAGCAGAAATGCCTGATCCAATGGGAGGCAAACGCTTGCTAGAATACGACTGTAAAGTGACATATAAAAAAGATCACCTTATTGTTCCAAGAAAAATACGTAAACAAGAAGATTTTCGCCCTGGCACTAAAAAAGGCAAATTAGATCGCAAACCAATTTGGCTTGTTGAAATAATGATGCCTAAAAAACTTATCGGAGATATGTTTGAAGGATATGTGTCAGCACCAGCAGCTCCTACCCAACCATCAGGCGAACAACCAGCTGATGCAACAGCCGCAGGAGCACCTGATGCTGCAGGAGCAACTCCTGACGCGGCGGCTACACCAGCACCGGAGGCAATCTAATGACACTACAAGCAGGTGACTTAGTACATCTAGTAGATAATGTACTTGAAATAGACAGTTACAAAAGTAAAATGGGTGATGATGCAAATATTATCACTGTAAGTTTTAGTGTTAAAAACAAGCAAGCGGCAGATGATTTAAACGAATTTATAGAAAAAGGTTACAATTTTGTTTTAGATAGTGATGTAACTGTAGGAGAACAATCGGATGGAATGTATCGTGTGTTTGTTGAGATAGAAAGAAACAAACAAGCCGCAGAAAATATATTTGAAATAATGGACGGTGTCACTAAACTTTCTGCTGTTGAAGATTTTAGATATCGCTATTATAAAAATTTCCGTAGTGAACAACTTACTTTAGAAAATTTAACTAACGATGTACCAACAGATCCAAATACTTATGGTATAACAGCTACAGAATCAAACCTTAATAATTATAAGAACTTTTTTAGTAAAAGTTACTTAGAAGAAAGCTATATGAAGGGCGATACACTTGTAATTAAAAAAGCATTCGCTGATCCAGTAGCATTTGATTTTATAGATTTTACAACCAGCAAAAACTTGCGTATAGACGAAGCATTTAATGTTGATGCATTTCCAGAAATACTCTTTTTAACCAAGTATATAGGTGACTACAATATAAGTAAATATGGAGACAAACTTGTCTTGGAAAATCAGGGCTTTGCCCTAGTAGTAAAAAGGACCTAAATATGGCTAAAGAACACTTTAAATTTGATTTCGAACCCTGGATGGCCGAAGAACTTATCCATCGTGATGACTGGAATGAGTGGTATGAAGCAATGTGTGAAATACTGCCTCTATGGGAAGTAGATACAATTGAAAGAGTTGCTATGTTTCTTGCACAATGTGGACATGAATCAGGCGGCTTTAGAGTGCTAAGTGAAAACTTGAATTATAGTGCGAAAGCTCTCAACACTATTTTTCCTAAATATTTTAGAAGGGCAGGGAGGGACGCTAATGAGTATCATAGGCAACCTGAAAAAATTGCTAACGTCATCTACGCAAACAGGATGGATAACGGTGACGCCGCTTCCGGTGACGGCTGGATGTATAGAGGTGGCGGCATACTACAGCTTACCGGTAGATATAATTATACAAAATTTGGAGAGGCAGTCGATATGTCACCAGAAGAGGCAGTCGACTATGTCAGAACAAAAAAAGGAGCACTAGATTCTGCTTGTTGGTTCTGGGATGAAAACAATATCAACAAATGGTGCGATGCAATGGATGTTGTAGGTGCAACGAAACGCATCAACGGTGGAACAATAGGTTTAGACGATCGTAAAAAACATTATCTACATGCAATAGATGTGTTAGGTGGTGATTACGAAGAACCAGAAGTAGACTACAATCAAACAATAAAACAAGGATCACGTGGTCCACTAGTAGCAGAAGTGCAAGAGAAACTTGATATTTCACCTGCTGATGGTATATTTGGTCCAGGCACTGCACGTATTGTAAAAGAATGGCAGAGTTCAAACGGACTTGTTGCTGATGGAATAGTCGGACCTAAAACACTGGGAAAGTTACTAGGGTAGGCGGTATGGGTGCAAAGTTAGCAATAGTATTTTTTATGCTTATGCTTGCAATGGCTGGTGCTGGTAGTTGGTATTATAAACAAACACAAGCACGTATTGCAGTATTACAACAAAATAATGCAAAATTAGAAGTTGCTGTTGATACAGCTGAATCTAGTATTGCTACTTTGCAAGCCGATGCTATTAAAAGTGCAGAACTTACAAAAAAATTACAAGGCGATTTGCAAAGAGCAGAAGCATACGGAGATAGTTTGCGTAATAGATTACGTGAACTAGATCTAGTTCAAGATGCAATAAGAGATAGTGCAAACTTAGAAGGAAGGATGAATGGTGCCACAGCTAAACTATGGCGCGAGCTTGAAGATGTCACTGGCGGTGACGGGGATACTCCTCTTCCTAACTGGTTGCAGTCTGATTCCGGAACCGGAAGTCAAGATAGTAACACAGATAGAAAAGACAACAGTACCGATAGTAGCTCGACCGAAACCCGTTGATCTAGTAGATACTAGAGTATATGTAGTAACAAAAGATAACTATGATGCCTTTGTGAAAGAATTTACAGCAGAACATGGTGAACTTGCATATGTTGTGTTGTCAATGAAAGACTACGAAAATTTGGCACTTAATATTGCAGATTTACGCAGATTTTTAGAACAACAAAATGAAATTATTGTGTACTATGAAAATGCAATAAAGCCCAAAGAAGAAGATACACTCCCTAAAAAATAATACCATTTTTATGCATAAATACTTTGTTAGGAGTTATTATGTGGGAAATGATAGAACGTATGGCAACTGACCGTTTATGGATCTACACAGCATTAGCAGGTTCATTATTTGGTGCTGCATTCTTATATTGGTTTAAGGATACAAGAATGGCAATATGGGCAGTTGCAAAGTTTGATCGCACACTTGAATATCTTGCAATACGTTGGGGATGGACTTGGTTACAAAACGATCCAAATGCCTGGCGTGTCAAATATCCCAAAATAACATCTAAAATTGACGAGCTAGAAGACAGAATAAAAAAATTGGAGTCAAAATGAAAAAATTTACACAATACGACAAAGGGCACAAGTTTACTATGACCAGTATAGATTTAGCAAAGGTAGATACTAATAAGCCAAAAATTAAAATTGAGTCTATTGTAGGTAGAGGAAGTGGCCCGTTGAAAAAAAATGTCTTAGGCACAAAACCAAAAGAGGGATAAGTTATGCCAAGAAAAAAACTTGAAGATTTAGAACCTGCGAGATCAGATAAACCTGAATCTAAACCAGATGCAGAAGTAGTTGTTCCTGCAAGTAGCACAGGTGCAACGAAAAAAGTAAAACTTGATCTAGAAGTAGATACAAGTGTAAAAGATCTAGGACCAAATCCTTATGCAAAAGTTATTCATTTAGCAAGAGCTGTAGACAGTTGGAGAATTTTTCCAAGATTGTTTCTAACAGTGTACATAATATTATTATATAGATGTGTAATTTGGTATATGAATTTGCCTGATCCTACAATGGAACAATCAGGCTTAATAAGTATTGTAGTAGGTGCTGGCGCGGCGTGGTTTGGATTATACACCGGAACTGATAAATCTAACAAATAACCCCGCTAAGTAGTAGTATGGACTATTATAGCATTTTAGGTGTTAACCGTACAGCATCAGATTCTGAAATAAAATCAGCTTATAGACAACTTGCAATGCAACACCATCCAGACCGCGGAGGTGATAGTGCAAAGTTTGCACAAATAAACGAAGCATATGAAGTGTTAAAAGATCCTCAACGTAAATCTGCTTATGATAATCCACAACCGCAAGGCTTTAATTTTAGGACTGGTGATATGCCGCCAAATTTTGAAGACTTATTTGCACAGTTTGGATTCAATAGGCAACGACAAATGCAAAATCGTAATGTGCAAATTTCACATACAATAGAATTAGAAGATGTATTTAAAGGCAAAAGTGTAATTACAAAATATAATTTACAGTCAGGTCGGACAGAAACTTTAGAAATAAACATACCAAGAGGTGTTAAAAATAATGATGTTGTACACTTTAAAGGCTATGGCGACGATAGTATTCCAAATATTCCTAGAGGAGATTTAATTTTAAAAATACGTGTTAAAAAACATCAAAAGTGGGAAAGAGATGAAAATAATTTAATGTGTATAATTGCAGTGGATGTTTTTGATTGTATTTTAGGCGGCAAAGTTGATTTAAAAACGCTAGACGGGAGCTCACTTAGTATAAATATTCCGCCAGCCACAAACGCAGGCACTGTATTA
>Ga0213859_10000375_pt1 | contig 20131 bp, 44 predicted proteins | sample PICome_2_FD_160133 | JGI IMG/M metagenome (GOLD analysis project Ga0213859, IMG submission 160133) | Coastal seawater microbial communities near Pivers Island, North Carolina, United States - PICO304 | ecosystem: Environmental > Aquatic > Marine > Coastal | place: USA: North Carolina...
TTCATACATCAATTCAGCAAGTTTAAATTTATTATTAGTTCAATATAACGATACTAATACTTCAAATCAAATTGTGATTGATGAAATGAATGGAAGTGGAAATACAGTTCGATTAGCTCAAGGTGCTTCTTGGAGTGACGCAACAAGTTCAACATATTCATACGATGGGCTAGAAGGTGGCGGCCATTATATCGAAATGGATTTATATGGAAATAATAACCACTTACAAGGACATCAAACAAATCAAGGCGGAACTACAGGACACGATTTTAACTTTCATCTTGCTGGTAATAACAACGATATTTGGTTTAGACAACAGCATGATGGTGGTAAAGATATTGATTTGGTAATTTACAATTCCGATAACGATGCGACGATAAGACAAAAAGGAAATGGTGCTGCTCACTCAGCTACAATTACTCTTGATGGAATATATGGAACAACGTTAAATTTATTACAGCAAGGCACAACAACTCAAACATATTCACTTTCAGTAGATTGTTATACTTCAGGTGGATGTAGCACATCAGTAACGCAGGGCCAGTAATGCAAGAGTTAGATGATTTTGGAAATCCAGAAGGAACAGTTTATCGAGAAGATGTATGTCCGCCTGAATTGGTTTGTGTTCCTAGAGAAACATTAGACGAAATGCTATATGGTGTCGATATGGAATATATCGAAGAAACTGGAACAATCCAACCAATGGGTGATGCTGAAGCAATCATTGATTTCACAACCGATTTATTGTTCTTAGATATTTGGACTATTTTAAATATGGCAGTGCCATTAACAATTTTTGCAGTATATGGTTTAACATTATATGCAGCTGTAAAATACATACAGAAAAAGTTTAGTTAAAATGAAATGGTTAACGAAGTGGTGGACGGTATTAATAACCATCACTGGATTTGCTACCTTAAGTATATCAAATCCAAATTTTATTCAAAGTATAGAGTATTCTTATTATGACTATCTCCATTCAAAAAAGGAAAAAATTGCGTCGGAGGATATCGTCCTCGTCAACATTGACGAAAACGCAATTGCAAAAAACGGTCAATATCCTTGGCCAAGGGGCAGTGTTGCTGATTACATTAATTCTGGCCCTGCTGATTCTTTATATGTACTAAATATGATTTATTCCGAATCTGATAGGTTCGGAGAGGATAATCAACTGGCAGAAGCAATGGCAAATAAAGCTGTTGTATTATCTTCTGCTCCCACTCAACAAACATCAGATGGAGTTGGTACCTTTGTAGGTGTTGCAACTTTTGGAGAGCAAAATGAAAATTGGTTATACACGTTTCCAGGATTATTGTACCCTGTGGAATCTCTTTCTTCTTGGGCTTTTGGTGTTGGCGCCACTGTTGCTATTCCTGACGCACCAACCGGAGTCGTGCGAAGAGCACCCCTCGTTGTTAAAGCAGCCGGAAATCCCTACCCGTCTCTCGCACTCGATACATTACGAGTGTTTACAGGAGAACCAAGTTATCAGATGAAAGTCGGCTCCAATGGAGTCGAGTGGATAAGAATGGGTCGTCAAGACCCAATTACAACAAATAGTTTTGCTGAAATACCAATTGCATTCTGGAACGAATTTGAACAAATTAGTATATTAGACCCATTGCCATCTGGAAAGGTTCTTTTATTTGGCGTAACAGCTGAAGGTTATTCTAATCCAGTACCAACCCCAACGGGTGCAGTGTATCCCCACGAAGTTCAAGCTCATCTAATTCAGACCGTTCTTTCAGGAGTCGAAATACAAATTCCCGACTGGCAGCCAATAGCCGAGCTTGCTCTTCTGGTCTTACTGAGTTTAGGTATCCTTGGAGCGGTCTATGTCTTGCCCACAACTCTTGCGGTGATAAAGAGTTTATTTCTTCTTTTCTCCTCTTATGGAATATCATTGTATCTTTGGAATGATTCTTTAATCTTCGTTGATGCAACTTTGAGTTCATTAGCTTCCTTAGTAGTTTTTGCCCAATCAAGTTTCAACAAGTATTATATCACGTTTTTGGAAAAACGTCAAATACAAAAGCAATTTTCTGGGTATGCTTCCCCAACAGTTGTTCGTCTCTTACAAGAAAATCCTGCCCTCATTAAAGAAGGTATGAAAAAGGAAATAAGTATTTGTTTTTCTGATTTAAGAGGCTTTACACCTTTAGGTGAAAGTTTTGGAGACGATGTACAAGGCTTGACAAAATTAATGAATGGATATATGGATTCAATCACAGAGCCTGTCCTTAATGCTGATGGAATGATTATTAAATATATAGGCGATGCTTCAATGCATATTCACAATGCGCCTATTGATGACCCAGAACATCCTAAAACCGCAGTGCAAACTGGACTCAATATGTTAAGGAGTGTAGAAAAATTTAATGAAAAAATTGTATCAGAAGGAAGACCACCAATTGGTATGGGGGCTGGGATTAACACTGGCCTTGGTTATCTTGGTGAAATGGGTTCTACAGAACGACACAGTTATGATGTACTTGGCGACAGCGTTTCAACTGCTGCACGAATTGAGTCTAAATGTAAAGAATATGGTTGTCTTTTATTAGTAGGTGGAGATACTGTAAAACATTGTCGTAATGACTTTTTCTTTTTAAAAGTAGATGATTTGGCGGTAAAGGGCAAGACAGTAGGTATTGAAATTTACACAGTACTTGATTTGGACAAGAATAAATATATTAAACCCACAGAGATGCATGAAGCAATGCATCTGAATTATCGAAACCAAAATTTTGATAAAGCCATTAAAATCTGTAATGATCTGATGGAATGTTTTGAAGGCCAAATGGCTGGTTATTACAAAATGTGGATAGAGCGATGTGAATATATGAAAACACAAACGCTACCAAAGGATTGGAACGGTGTCTTTATTGCCACGACTAAATAAATTAATTATCGGATTACTTTTTCTGAGTATTCCGGTAAGTGCCTATGTTCCTAAAATAGAAACACATTACACACCCAACGTTAATCAAAGACATCTAGCACAATTTCAACAGGGGCATTTTGCTCCATACAGCGAATATTATGTTCGCCGAACAATTGTAGGCAAATCAAGAATAATGTCTAACGGTGCAATTATCCAATTACCTTATGGTCCTAAATTTGTTCCTACTTTTCATGATTTACAACACAATCCAAAATTCCAGGAACGTGCTCCACAATTCTCAGTAAATGATGTAAATCTTAACCTAGATATGTCCTCTCCAGATTTTTATTGGACTGAGAATGAAAGAAAATGGATTGATATATTCTTTTGGACCACTCAGATACTTGATGTATATTCAACATATAAAGGTATGAAATATGATTGTTTATATGAAGCAAATCCTTTATTACCTGAAGTTCCAAAAATACATGAAATGGTCGGTTTAAAGTTAACTATTATTGGTGGCACAAAATTTGTTGTTGATGCTGACAAAAATTTTTGGTATGGTTGGAAATTAGGTGCAGGTATATCAACAGGAGCTATTGTAGTAAATAATTTCAGATTAATTAATAAAGCCGAGAGGAAATGCGAAAAAAGATAGCTCGTATATATAATAATGTATCTAATAAAAGATACAAGACATAAACACACATACACACAGGAGGAATTATGTCAAACGGAAAATCAGGGTACGAGATTCGTGCCGACCTACTCAGTATGGCTCAGTCCATATTATATGATAATCTTGAAAGAAAGATTAACGCTACGTATCATCATAACGAGAATCATCCAGATGATAAGAAACCTTTACCAGCTCAAAACTTTACTGCTCAAGACATTATTAATGTTGCGTCAGAATTAAATGAGTTTGTGGTCGCTAAGTAATAAATAATATTAATCGTTCATCCTTATTGGACGGAAGTAGTCAGAAGTGACGAAGGAACGCATTATCGTTCATCTGGAAACAGACGGAAGTAGGTAATGAAACCGAAGGAACGCATCTTTGTAAAAGGAGATGTTATGACTAAATATCAAATTGCTTGTTTTAAACATGCAGTCAAACGCGACCTTAGAAACAAATTATTAAGTCCACAGGCTAGAAATCATAAGATTGCAAAATCTTTTGGACCAAAAAACGAAGAGAGATTTTTGCCTAGTTATGTGACTAATAATCCTTGGTATTAAGGTATAAAAAAGGGAGCCATGGCTCCCTTTCTAGTTTTAAATGATTGCAATCATTATGCTATAGTACTTATGCTGTAAACCATTATTCCCATAAAAACGGAAACAAGAATACACTCCATACAAATCTCACCATTGAATTGCAATCCTTCTAAGAATTGCTTCATTGTATTACCTCTGAGTTTGTTATTTTTGTTTTTCTAGGTAGAGAGCCTGTCGGATCTCATACATAGGAGCTTTTTTCAAATAAAGAAAACTTGAAAGTATGGAAACCATTATGATAATAAATTCTAACATTAGACTTTTTCCTTAGGTACACAAGGCGCCCAAGGCAATACCCAGTATTTAACGAATGATTTTACCCAGCCTCTTTTAAAAAAATTTCTCATAGTGGTGGGTTTACTCCAACAAGAGAAATTGCAAAAATACTACATAATAATATGATTTCTAAATTCTCTTGTATTCTGTTTTTATTCAAATTTTTCATACCGCCAATCCTATCAAATAAAATGCTAGTAGCATAAATCCAAATACTGATACCTGGATTATAGAAGCGATAGTTATTTGTTTCATGGGATGTACATTTTCGAGCTTGTCAAAAAATGTATCGTCGACCGGAGGCGATAAATTAACTGCTTTTAAAATTTTAGTATCAGTCGTTTGACTCATTATGTCCTTATGTTAAAATGAACTGTATGCCGATTTGCCATACAATAGTATATATACAAAATTTTTATAATATATTATAAAAATTAATAATATTTACAAAAAAGTCACAAAAGTCCGTTGCGGATTTGTTCCTTGTAAAATTTTTTGATTTTATCCAAAGATAAAGTGACTGCCGGTGAGAGGACCTCACCGGAGTCTTCCAAGGCTCGAACGAGCTTGCGTGATAACGAGAGTTCCATTGCAGTCCCCTCTTGATGAACTTCTGTTTTAACTACCATTTACAGTCTCTAATAAAGCTTCAATGTCTGAAACTTCAGATACAACATCTGCCATATTTTGTTTGTGATAAATCCTAGCCATTTTTGACAAAATATTTTTAGGAATATTCACATCTTCAGATAAAGAGACAATCGCCTCTTTGATAAAGCTTCTCTCAGCTTCTTGACGAGTGTATGAATTGGAAATTTCAACCATACAATCTTTAATTCTCTTTTTATCACTATCGCTAGTGGGTAAAATAATATTACTCATAATCAATCCTTATCTAAAAAATTTTCAAGCCATTTGTCGCCAAAATCGTTGAAACATTCGCTGCCAGCATGAAGCAATTTAATGATTTCATACCAGACAACCCATATTACTACTGGAAGTGCAACCAATGCAACTTTCCCCCAGCGTTTCCAATTTATATTATTCATAGAGTGTATTCTCCAATCGTTTTAAATTTACGCCTTGCCTTTGAAAATTGTTTCATTGGTGAACGAAACGTTTTCATTACTCCGTCAGTCCTCTCGTAGGCGACGAGGTGACCATTTTCATTGAGGTGATATTTCCCGTTTGCCACAGGTGTATCTCCCCAATCAGTAATCTCTTGAAGAATTTGAATCTTCATTAAGTGTTATCTCCATCAGTATATTTTACGTCATTTTTATTGAAGATTTTATGTCCCATGCCATCTTTTTCCCAGAATAAAGGGAGGTATTTACCAGCTCTTTTTTCTTCTGACATGTGACAACCGATGTATGCAAATAAAGCCATCGGTATTAAGAAAATGATTCCTATAATTGTATCTAACATAATATTACTCCACCCAAACGTGATGATATTTCTTTGGGTAATTTTTACATGTATAGTCAAAACGACTATCATAATTAATTACTTTCACACACTCTTTTGTAGAATAGCTGACATGTACTTCTGGCAATGGAGCCGAGAAGAAAAAGAAATAAATCAGAGTTCCGAAGAGTATGGCCAGCAGGCCAATTGATGTGATTGTGTCAAATGTAGCTTTACTCATTACGCGGCCTCACAAAAGTATTGTTTCAATTCGTCTGAAGATAGAATTAATCCATCTTTCATAGTGAAAGAAGAAGAATAAAACTTCCTCTCCTGCCTTGGAAGCATAGTCCAGGTTTCAAACCTAGACTCAATCTCAGGTCTCATATAACCAAATTCTCCATTCAGAGTTTTCTTGGTGGCAATGAAACCATACTCGGCCTGAGTAATGTAAGTGGGAGTTTCCCATTCCTGGAAATGGTCCTCAGCTTTGAAATCCATATCGTCGATAACTTGCATATCGAGAATGTATTCCTCTGAAGCGTCATTATGATAAGTCACCAGAGCTTCTAGCTCGTCCCAGAATGAGCTTGACTGAGCTTGGTCAGCCGTCACATCGTTAACGATGTAGGTATCACCGCCCTTGAACTTCCAGTAGTCCTCAGAAACGCCAGGAACATAGTCCTCGTTGTGCGCGGCATAATTTTCACGATATTGGGTTTGGATAACAATTTTCATAACAACTCCTTTAAAAAACCTTTTCCTAATTTATGTGACCATTATAACAAATTTACTTGTTAAAGTCAACACTTTTTAAAAATTAATCGTCCTCTTGGACTTCACTAACTTTTTCTTTAATCTTTTCAACAATCTCAATAAGCTGAGAGATTTCATCAGCATCTCTTACTGTGTCAAGTTCAAGTTCGATTTTAACTTTCATTACCATTGTCTCCTAGTGTAGATATAAGCGTCAATTTCTGAAGCGTTAGCGATTCCACCGACGATTGAACCAAAATTACTATATCCATATTCATTACCAGTTCTAGGATTAACTCTCTTTTTAATTGGCTTTCTACCTTTTAATTCAACCCTATATCTCACGTCTCTGCCAAATTTATCTTTGACGTCACCTTCTTTAAGGAGTTTATTCATAGACTTGACTGTGTCCTTAATCTTTTCAAGTTCTAGCATATCGCCAGCACAACCAACATGGAATCTACCGACCCACGCATCAGTTCTCTGTTTACCTTTTGAATCTCTTTTTACAGAAACACCGTCCTCGATTAAAAGACCATTTTTATCAAATTTCATTTTTTCTCCTTTTTTCATAATTTATACAACCATTATAATACTTTAACAAGCAAAAGTCAACACTTTTACTGAAAAAAGTGCGACTTTTTTGCTTGAGAGAAAAAGGCAACTTACGCTGCCTCCGCCATTTCTACTGCGATATTGAGAGCGTCAAGCTTTCTTTTCGCATTGTGACCGAACCAAGCTGCGGCAGCCCTGTAGTCTGCGTTTCTTCCTAGTTCATGGTCTGTCATATAAGTGACCGCATTATAAGCGTTCCACCATGTACCTGGAGCGAAGTTCGCACCTGGTTGAGAGTCAACAATTTCCAAAGCCCTTGTAGCTGTTGGAGAAAGATTAACACCAGTCTTGCTGAGTTCTCTCTTATCGTTGGTAGATGTACCAAAGACTTTACCGAGGAATCTCTCAAAGTCGTAATCAGTATAACGCTTCGAACCTAAGAATTCAGCAGCTTCCTTGAACTGAGTAATTCTAGTATGTGAAATACCTAATAGTTCCTTCACCTTTTCAGCGTCAAATTCGTTTCTATGTGAAACTCTGACAGCTGGTTGGTTGTTCTCAGCGAGGGCCATAGTCAATGTATTATTACATACAACCCTTGTCATAACAAACTTAACGTCGATAGCACGACCGTATAGATGAGGATTAGAGAATAACAGATAACCTTTTACCTCGTCTCCGCCAAAGAGTTCAAACCCATCACGAACATCAGCTGTTGCGAATACAATTTGCCCATCTTTCAATGAACCAGCTGTGTCCATAACCATATCACCAGCTTTAACGAAATCAGTAAAGAAATCAAAAGCTTCTGAGTTCTGAACTGGATTCCAGTTTCCACCGACATTGGTTAGGATTTTTCCATCAGATTCCCTAATCAGCGATTGCTGACCTGTTGGAATCTTTTCACCATCGAGCTCTACAAAAGAGTCGACCTTTCTGACAGTCCAGTCAAGACCAGCTGCCTTTTGCATTTCTTGCGGTGTCATGTCGTCACCGACAGGTACCCCAAGTCCGTGCCAGGGAACCCCAGCAGTCAAACGATAGGCCATCTGAGCCTCACCGTTTATCATTTCAATATTATGTGCCATAACAAATACTCCTATTTAAAAATTAATTACACACCAAAGAAGGATTTTACGTCCTTCCAACTTCCTTCAACGAGTGGAGCTGCGAAGTCATTGTCGATTCCCCATACCGTTGATAAACCGTCACAATCGCTAGGCGATACTGTATATTTTACGTCACCTGTTTGTAAATCACAGATACGAAAGTCGTCATACAGCGCATGTCCGCAATTGTTTTTGAAAAATACATAGTCCTGATAAATGTTAATTTTATCAGATAAGATAAGCTGTTTCAGCTTGTTTGTGAGCGTATAAGTTTTATTTCGTAGAGAAGTATCCCTACAAAACCAGTCATACCAACCAGCGTCACATTGTGTACTGACACTGTTGTCATCATACGCACCAGCGTTAAAATTATTGAGATAATTTTGTATAGATTGATTCATATTTTTCCTTTTCCTAATTTATGTGACCATTATAACAAAATTACTTGTTAAAGTCAACACGTAAACTGAAAAAAAATTAGGCAGCGACCTGAGTCACGCCTAATAATTTAAATCCGAAATCGCAGACCATGAAATGGTCGCCTGTGTCAGTATCTACAATAATGTCACCAACTGAAGTCGAATGACCACCTTCGCCGATTTTCTCGACTTTGTCCATATCGTTCCAAAGATTTGTCAATCTGAAAACCTCGTCCAGATCTGAACAATCAACTTTGAAACATTCTTTGTAGAATGGTAGAGCTTGAATATCAAACTCGTCGTCCTGACTGAAGTGCATTCCGTCCATTCTAGCTTTCCAAGCTGGTGACTTTTCAGTTGCGCCACCCCAGCCGTATAGATTTGGATATTCCTTTTCTGAGGTTGGAATTTTAACCTGTTTTACAATATATTTCATAACAACTCCTTAAGATAAATGATTAGATATTGCGTTGTTAACGCCAGTTTTAAACAAAGAAAGTTCAGCAGGGTCCAGAACAATTTGTCCCTTAAAGAACATTTCAGCATTTTTTGCACCGATTACATCTCTAAGCGCATCTCTGAACACAGCATTCCTATCAGATGTTTGGAAACCAGAACCTTCTGGCCAATCAGAACAAATCCATTCAGCAGCAGAGTCAATTTTTTCCATAACAAACGTAGGACCTTTTTCAAAAATCCTAGGTGCGTTTTCGGCATTAACCTCGTTAATTAAATCATTCAACTTCATTTTTTCTCCTTTTTTCATATTATGTGTACATTATACCAAAATTGCTTGTTAAAGTCAACACTTTTTGCGAAAAAAGTTTAATTATTTTTGAGCGAGGATTCTAGGTCCTCTAAAGTATCCTGAGCGTCTCGGATTTCGTACAAATCCACCTTGAGTTCTGAAATCATTGCTAGTGTTTCAGGTGGGAAATATTCCTTCCCAAGGTGGTCATTTAAAGTCAGCATCGCGACTTCTGCCTCTTGTAGAGCGAGGACTTTACGGTCGATATGTTTTATCACGTCCATCATTATTCTCCATAAGATACAAATGCGTGTTGAGGATTTTTAAGGCCAAACATTGCAACCTCGTCAAATCCATAAAGGATAAAACCATCTTTAACTGGGTCAGTACCCTCCTCGTATTCGACTAACTCAAACCCGGAAGGGATACCACCTGAATAAGTTTCCATTTCAAATTTTCGAACTTCAATATTCATATCAATCCTTATCGCTTAATAACTTTAATGTCTTCATAACCAAACCAAAAACCAGAAGCGTCACCGTGACGCATATAGTAGGTTTCTCGAGCAGCGGATTCCGACCAGGCTTTAATAAAACCTTTACTGATTCCGTGTAGATAAATTTCGTAAATATTCATTTCCTGTTTCCCTATTTGATGTAGACATTATAATACGTCTACTTGTTAAAGTCAACAGATTTCTTAGACTATTTTGTTATATCGTTATAACTTTCTAGTATATGAAAGAACTAGCGTTTGTGAGGTTCGACCCAATTCTCATCAAGGATAGTTTGAGCTCTATTCTTAAGAGATTGGTCTGCCAGAGTCAATACTTCCATAAGATATTTCTTCTCATGTTTGTAAGCTTTATGAAAGAATTTCTGGTCGTGCTTGACAATAGATTCACTGTTATGAATCAGGTCAGCTACTTTAATTGTTTGAGACTCGGCTGGTCCCAAAGCGAAATGGTCAGCGTCCATTTTTTTACGGAACGCTCTATTTCCGTCTTCCTTTTCGGAGACGTTTGTACAATAGTGTACATATTCAGCCACGACTGGGCCAAATTGGTCTTTAATTTCTCTAAATGTCACAGGGGTATCTTCTACAACGTCGTGTAGCAGTGCAGCGCATATCATTTCTGGCGTATGTTCCACGGTTTCGACTATCTTTGAAACGCCAATGGGGTGCAATACATAGGGTTCGCCTGTGTATTTACGTCTTTGCTCACCGTGGGCTTTTACAGCCAACATTAATGCATCATTTATAAGTTTGTTTGAATTTTTCATATTTTTGTATTCTAACACGATCGACTTTAAAAGTCAACCCCTATTAATGAATTGTTTGAGGTCCTTCCTCAAACATTACTTCCAACATATCATGACAATGGTCGGCATAACCAGCCTTTACCATTTCCACAACTGAAGGAAATTCTGAATCCGTATCTACTGGCAATACACCTAAATCTCTTTGTTTCTTTAAAGGAAACATATCTTTAATATAATGTTGTGCCGCCCTAGAAGATTTAAATGAACATGCAGTTGTTAAACCAAAAGGATTATTTTCCGCAAAACACGCATACATTCTATGGTCATTTTCAATACCCAGCTGATGTGCGTCGTATGTTCCTAGGAATACGCCCATCTTTTCATCAACTATTATGTACCGTTTTTTGTTCATATAATTCTTTATATTTTTCCCTTACAGCCTTGAAATGGTCCAAATATTCTGAAGTATCAATAATAAATTCTTGTGGTTCAGAATCATCTACACCTATCAAGATAACACCTTGGTCAACTGGTATACCAGTTCTTTCCTCGAAGGCTTTTGCATAAAATGAAACCTGCATAAAATAATTCTGAATAAACTCTTCTTTCTTTAATTTACGCGAAGTTTTAAAGTCAATAATAGAAAGTTTACCATCATATTCGGCAATACAATCTACTTGACCGGCTGTTTCCAGTTCATCACTATAAAGGAAAGCCTCCTGGAACCATATATTATTTATCTTTTTATCAAGTACCGCTTTCATTGTATTAAACATGAACATATTTGATGGTTGTTGACCTTCAGCAAAGTCTTCTTTGTTATCTAAATAATTTTCACAAATTTTATGAACGGCTGTGCCTCGCCTTGCGGCCTGTCCACTAATCCGGTTTGCCTCTGCCTCTCCAACTCGCTTACGCCATGCGGCAATACTTGCTCTACTGAGAATACCTAATACAGTAGTGACTGATGGATAAGCTTCTCCAGTAGGGGTAAAATACCTACGGCCTTGTTCTGTTGTTTTTCTTGTGATATGCGGTAATTCAATACCATGGTCATGGTGGGTAAACATAATAAATCCTGTGTGTAGTAAAACTAGCTTACGTCGATGGTCCTATTATCGCCATAGAGCTCTTCTCTAAGTCGACTGGCATCTTGAGCTAGTTCAAAGAAGAATGTGTGTACACCTTCTTGTGGATTGATTGAAGATTCATATGATTTCTCATCGACGTTTGAAGATAACCATTCTTTTGCTTTATCAGCATCTGAAAGGTCCTTTACCTCGACTCGAAAACAGGCTCCTCTCAACCAATTTAATTTGTAATTTTGTATTTCCTGTGTCATAATACTATATATCCAATTAGAAAAAAAGGACCGAGCGAACCCGGTCCTTCCAGTTCTCCTCTAAGCTACTGCAAATGCAGTGTGAACTACGTTCCTATTAGTTTCATATTTGTCTTTCGCAATAATATATTCCCTTACGAGGCCTGAGCGAACAATATCCTCGACTCCAAAGTTAATAACTCTAAATGAAGGAATACGATTGAGTACATTGATAAAACTACCTAATCCACTCACATCGTTTCTATTACGAGAGTTGTTTAAATCATCTTGTCGTGTGTCCCCACAGAATATGATTCTAGAAGATTCACCTACACGAGTAATAATACTGTCTAACTCGTGATATGTCATTGACTGACATTCATCTACTACAATAATAGAATTATCGAATGTAAGTCCTCGAACAAAAGAAGATGTCATAAATTTAATTTGGCGTTTTTGCTTCATTATCTCCCAAGCATCTCCTCGACCAAATAAATTGTTTACGATATCTGCATAAGGTACTGAATACACCGCTTCTTTTTGGGCTTGTGACCCTGGCATAAATCCTTGCTCTCTTGTTTGTACTGCGGAACGAACAATTATCATTTGGTCATAATATTCAGTTTGTAGAATATCTTTAAGACCCATGTATAAGGCACACATTGTTTTTCCTGTGCCTGCCGTTCCTATTGCGGCGATATTGTATCCAGCCTGGTATGAATCGAACATATCTTCTTGAGTAATAGTGATTGGTTTAATGGGTTTCATAGTAAATTTAGAATTTTGAATTCCATTTTTCGATTCCCTTTGCAATCTTCTTCTCTCTTTCTGTGATATACGACTTTTTGGCATGTGTCAACCTCCTTAGTGATTAACGCCAGATTATTCCTATTTCCAGTCGTTAATCTTGTTTCCTGTATAAGCTTTATTGTTTTTCATTGACGAAAGCAAATCACGAAATCCTTGGTCAGGTTTCATACGACCGAGGCGCGCAGACTCAATCACAGTTTGTCCGCTAGAAATTCTTTGTTTAATGTGGGGATTATCTTGTAGGTATTTTTCTCTCTCCGAGATTTTAAGGATTTTCTCGAAGATCTCACCAGTGTTGGTGTCCTGAAATTCGTATGTTGGCATTAATTAAATATCCAAGCTATCATAGTTTTATTTATAAGACCATATCGTAGATTTCCTTCCAAGACGAAACTTTTTCTATATTGTTATGTACGAAATCTTTGTTAAAGTCATGTCTAATCAGCACTGATTTAAGGCCGAGGGTATCACCTACCATAGCGTTTTCTGGTTTATCTTCGACCCAGATACACCCACTATCCTTATAAGGTAATAGAGCGTCGTCCTTGTCAGCTCCACACTCTAAACAAACAATCTTTTCAAATACGTTTTTACCAAATAATTTTTCGAGGTTCTTCTTTCTCAATTTACCCGCGTAAGGGTCGGTTGATAATGAAGTAATACAATGGAATACATATCCACCTTCCTCGTTTATCTTTTTAACATATTTGACTGCGTCTCTTAGAGCTGGTAAATAACCAATCGCTGCTGATTCATTAAAGTTTTGAACAAGTTCTTTGCCTTTTGCCTTTGGAATACCAAATGTTTCTGAAACTTCATATCTGTTTTGTTCCACAATTTTGTATCCGTGGTCAAGCATCCACTTGTAAAATCCATATTTCCAATCTAGTAATACACCGTCGCAATCAACAAGTATTACCTTATCACTTCTAATATCTGTCATTTTGTTTCCTTTTTCCATCATGTTATATTATAACACAATAGAAGCAAATGTCAACCGTTTAGTGACCGTATTTTTCTTTAATACGCTTTTTTCGATTGGATTTTCTGTTTTTGTTTCTCTGTTCTCTTTTACGGCGATCCTGTGTTTTAAGATCTTCCCATTCAGACTCAGGGAAGTCCCTAAATCTCTTGGCCATAATTAATTCCTTATCTCATGTCCATAGGAGTTGTGAATAAGTTAGGAAATGCTTCCTCAACTGTTTTGAGAGTGACACCTTTTACTGGTGTATGTGAAATCATGTTATTTGCTAGTAAATCAGCATCGTTATTATCAATATCCTCTAATAAGGAAATGAATAATTGTTCACGCTTGATTTGAGCTAGATTGTCATAACCACCACCTTCAATAAAAATACGTAAACGCCTTGCCTCTCTATAAAGCATTGTATTTGCATCTACATGGTCATTTTTCTTCCAAGGTGGAGCTGTATCAGGTATTAAGAAATTAATATCTTTATCATAGATAAGTCTTAATACTGTGCGAAAGGCTGGGTTATCATTCTGTTGTAAGAATGCAACTTTTTCCTTTTTTGTTTTGAGTTTGCCGGTTTGAGTTAAAATATCCGACATTGATAATTTTATAGCCATACTAAAAATCCTGTATATCTGTTATCAAATGTTTCAATTTATTCTTTACGAAATAATTGAACAACATTTCACGTCCAATTTCTTTTTCTTTATTGAATTCTGAAATAATGGTATCTTTGTATTCTTGTGGAATCATTGACAAATCAATCATTTGTTTATTACGATTAAATCTGAGTCTGGTTTCTTCGTCCATGTTGTCAGGTTGTTCTGTAAGAGTTAGCATTCTCTTTTTTGTCATTGGACTTTGGCGTTGTCCAATCGCCAAACAATTATCAGAACTTAAGACATTTGGTACACCGTCACCAACATCACCTTTCAGAATATGTTCTTGTAAATATTTATTCGGGTTATCGTTCCTAATCCAACGTTTGAGAACTGGGTTATATTGGTCGACATTTGCGTATGTGTGCAACTGAATAAAGTCCTTATCACCAGAAAGAATCAAGATCTTTTCTCCACCAACATTGAGGTCCATACCATGTTCATGAACAATTGTCGCGATAATATCATCAGCCTCACAACGTTCTACATTAATGACCTTATATGGGAAAAATTCTTCAAGCTCTGCTCTGATTTTATGAATCACATCAAATAATTTTGACCAATCCAATTCTGAGTCGTCTCTGTTCTTTTTACGATTTGCCTTGTAGTAAGGAAAATAATCTCTACGCCATACATTCATATTATCAACACAGATAACAATTTCTCCATAATCATTAGAGAATTTTTTCCTGTTATAGCGAATACTATTTAAGAACATGTGGCGAATTAGATTTTCATCTAGGTCCACATTTGTGTGATTTCCAATACTTGCAAATAGGCTTGCCAGCATTACCTGGTTATAATCAACTAATATCATAATTTAAATCCAAAGTTTATTTTGTATATTTTAATCCATTTCTGGGTCAATGTCAACACTTTCTTCAATATTTCTTTTAAAACCACCTGTCACGACCTCTCCATCATCTGTTGTATGTGATAACACATTTTCACGAGCAAACGCATGTAGCGGATGTTCTACGTCCATAGAGAGTAAGTGTAATGATTTAATGGCCTCGAAAACTAAAATCATATTCGGAAAATATTTGTCAATATTATCATCAAAATTACATCCAGCTCTATCCATCTCACCTAAAACATTCTCCCAAATGATTTGAGCTAGTTCAGACGAATAACTTTCCTTATATGCAAGTAATCTTTCCTGCACATCTTTTGGACTTAAAGGAGGTTTGTCTAAATGAATTTTTGGAAAATTAACTACATTATCCGGCTTTTTCGACATTGTCTAGTACATTCCTTATGACAGCATTCCACATATTTACAAATGATGGAATATTATTTCGCGCAAGGGCAAATCTGTCCGAATAGGTAAACCCATTAAAGTAGTTAGGGTCAGTCTGCATTGAAGTCAGAATTTGCCTAGCTACCGCAAACGCATAATTTGCATGTTTTTGTGGGTCTTCGATGTAATCATACATCACCGTAGCGTTTGCTGCTGTTTCTGGTAAGGCCGCAAAATTTGGGTGGATACAAATACATTGGCTCTTAATAGCTTCGATTAGTGCAATACATGATGTTTCTGGCCAAATATTTGGATATAGGAAAATATGTGCTTCCTGTAAAGCGGCCAATACCTCAGCATTACTTTTGACACCGTGATAAGTCATATTTGGATGAGCTTCAATGTTTTTATAAAGTCCTTTATAGGCTTCATCTCTATCTTCCCAACCATAAATGCCAAAACCAGAATAAACATCTAAATGAATATTATCGAATTGTTTAGATAGTGCATCGAATACAGGAACTAATAATTCCAAACCACGATGCGGAGTTGTGTGATAAATGAAACGAACCTTGTCAGTAGCCATTTGTACTGGAGCATATTCCTTTTCAATCGCGTTATGAATGACTGAACATTTAGAATATGGAATTCCAAATCGTACAATATATTGGTCTCTTTGCCAAGATGTCACAAAAACAAAATGGTCAAATTTTTCCCAACCACCATCATTCAGTACTCTATTTTCTGGGTCAACCGCAAGGTCGTGACACCAAAGAATATTTGGCACGTCATCATATAATTCTCTAGGTCTTGATAAGTGAATTGCTACCTTTGATAGGAAATCTTTATCAACATTATTGACGAGACGTTGTCTCATCATTTCAGTTCCACCGTTAGAATTTTTTGATAATTCTGTGTTGATTACTTCGCCCTTATATACTACGCTCATTGTAAAGTTGCTCCAATTTCATCGACAGCTGTTTCAATCTGAGCTTGAATTTCCTGTCTTAATATATTTAATTCTTCTTCCAATACACTAATTGCTGTATAGTATTGCCCACCTGCTTGTGCGGGAATTTTAGCTTTAAGGTCTGCAATTACTTCCTGTATTGCATCATACTTATCCATTTTATTCATCATTTTAATTCTCCATAAATTTTATGTGACTCACGTTCATTATCAAATATCTGTTCAAGTGTTAAATCAGTACCTTTCATACTCCACCAACTATCCAAAAATTCGTAAGAGTAAAAAGCAGATTTTGCTTGTTCATTATAATAATATATATTCTTTGAGCGAAAATCTTTCACGTTGTGATTGAAAAGTGGGAATGTAATCACCAATCCAAATCCATGTAAAAGATTATTCTCAGTTGTGACTGGACTTCCTAGTGGCATACGATAATGGATATTACCATTTCCAAAATCATCAAAATAATATTCAACAATTTTCTTTGCGTATTCGCGTTTCATGATATAAGCCTGTAAACCATGGTCCCATAATTCTCTTTTTCTAGGAATCATTGGAATGTATTCGTTGTTTACATCATAGGGATATTCAAATACATTACATAAATGCAATGCGCCCCAGTCCCAATTATTACACTTCTCGATATATTCAAGAAGAGTAAAGTTCCAGTATTGTACTGTCTCGTAATCTAAATCGTCCTCAAAGAAAATACCATACTCTTCATCAGTATTTTCATACCACCATTTGATGGTCAGCATATGTGAGGAGGTGACACCTTTTGTCGTTGTCTCACATGCGAATTCGTCACCGACAAACTTGATCGAATTGTCGTTATATCTTTCGTAGGAATGTATACGGATGTCGTCAATGCCGAGCCGAGCAAACTCATTTCGAGTCCATTCAGCTCTGTCTGTACATTCTTTAAGATTGATTATGTTCGGTTTCGGTATTCCCTTCAGCTTGTTCTTCAGTTCTATCAAGATTATAATCTTCCTTTAATTCATTGTAAATGTCAGTTAATATATTGTGGAAATTACGCACAGAACCGTTATTATGTACTCTGTAGGTCTTTAAATTTAATTCTTCTTTTAATACGTAAGCTTTATCTACTGGTGTTTCAAATCCAATAGTAAACTCTTTAATTAAGTTGCCATTAAAATATCTACGTGAATCAGTAGAGTAATCATGGCCTTCTCTTGTCAGCTGAACAATAACAACATTTTCCGTTCCAACTTTTTCAATGACAGGTTCAAGTTCTTCAATAAAACCACCATCAGCAATAGCATAATTTACGCCTTCTTGGATTTCCTCAGCAACACGCTGACCAAAATAATCCTTACCGTGTACAGGTTTAATTACATTTTCGGAAACGTGAATCATGGCTTGTCGTCTTGATAAATTATCTAGAGCAAATTCTTCTCGTTCCTTAACTTCTCTGTCATTATATCCTTCCATAAACCATTCTTTGTTCACACCGTAATGATTCATTGTTTCTTTAAATAGCTGATACTTAAAACTCAAGGCTTTAAAACCAAAAACCTCCTTAAATAAATCAGCTGCCTCGTCTTTGCCAGAGGCTGGTGGTCCGTTAAAAATTACTATCATAAGTTTTCTCTATATTCTTGGAATCCATATTTACAGATATAATAAGCATCTACAACGTCAGTTATCGGATTCCAACTTTTGTTTATTATACCACATTTCTCTCGAATGTCAACCCCTGTTTCAGATTCAAAAGCTTCTATCATCATTTCTTTATTTGCGTTTCCTTTACCAGTCGCAAACTTTTTAATCACAGTGGGAGCGTAAACACCAAATTTTCTTTGTTCTTCCCAAAGTTTGTGTTTGAACAAACCAGCATTTTCTGCAATTTGGAAAACTCTTCCAACCGCGCCAAATGCATAGCCCTCGATACCAACAAAATCAGCATCAAGAACTTTTTCTAATGACCACGAACCAAGTATATCATATCTTTCTTGGTCGTCAGCCCAATTGTCAGGATACATTGTTGCGATATACTGACCTTTATCACCTTGCAACAATTTTTTCTGTTTTACATAATAGTAAAATTTACAGTTATCGTATGACCAATCCTCTCCGATATGTACACAGATGGCTGGACTAGATAAACTGTAGTCAACTCCTGCAAATTTCATAATATACTCCATAATTTAACTATAGAGATATTTATTCAATCTGCTCTATAAAAAATATGCGAACCTATATGTCCTACAAAATGAAAACTTGGAGCCCAAGGAGGTGAAACATAATTTGCATGATAATGAGTTGCACCCTCTGTAAGACCTCTGTACATATCTTTATTTAAAATTTGATATGATATAATCAGAGCCTCAGCCCAGGAATCAGATTCGATTGGGTCATCTTTAAATCCGTCACAATACCAACTGAATTGACATCGTCCTTTAACTGGAACTTCTCTTCCTCGTTCCAACCACCATTCAGATAGTTCAGCCTGGAATATTACTCCACATACCGTATCTGGATATCGTCTATCATTTACTCGGTTTAATACAACATCAGCAACTGCAAATTTACCGGCCATATTTTCACTGCGCGCCTCATGGTAAATGTTGAGAGCCATACATCGTTCAGCTTCTGATGGTATATAAGGCTCTTCAAGCGTGATTGCCGAAAGCGGTGCTGACAATAAAATTGCCAACGTAATTAATTTTTTCACGATTGTCTAATGTATGAATCTAATAATTCGTCGCCTTTTAAGGCTTTACCGAATGTGTGGATATGTTTTCCATCTTTATGTCTTTCGATAATTCCACAATTATATTCGATATCAGTGACAGATTCTTTTCCATACATTGTATCTTGTGGTCTGTCATCATACCACATAGAGGTAAAAGAATGTACATGAATACCTTTAGTTTTCATTGCCCATTCCTCGGCCTCTAATAATAGCCTTTGCCTTTCTACTCTATCGTCATATTGCGTCATTACTCTTCCTCCTCAAAAGATAATTGTGCTTTATGTAAGAAGAATTCAAGTTGAGTTGCACACCCATCTTCAACAGCAAGTTGAGCGAACTCTTCCAAATCAGTATCTGACATTTTAGCAAATACTTCTACTAAGTTTTTCATCATATATTACTCCTCATACAATCCATTCCAATCCTTCGGATATTGCATCTTGAGCACATTGGACATAATCTCTATCTTCCTCGCTCAAAATACTCCAACATCTTGAAATCTTTAATGAAAGTTCATAACACTCATCTCTATTCTCGAGATGATAATTACTTTCCATATAACCTTGTAAAGTGTCAAGTCTTTGAATTGTCTTTTCTTTTAAATTCATAGCTTTTCACCAGGACTAAATCCTCTGAATGTTTTAAATCTTGGGAATCTGAGACTGTAGACTTCCTCTCCGTCAGCGAGACTGAATGAATCAGCTCTGATTTCCACTAGTTGTCCAATTACAGCATCTTGGTTT
>Ga0213859_10000377_pt1 | contig 20101 bp, 25 predicted proteins | sample PICome_2_FD_160133 | JGI IMG/M metagenome (GOLD analysis project Ga0213859, IMG submission 160133) | Coastal seawater microbial communities near Pivers Island, North Carolina, United States - PICO304 | ecosystem: Environmental > Aquatic > Marine > Coastal | place: USA: North Carolina...
TTGTAGCCATTGTTCATTGTATTCTCTATTAACGCTGTCTCTCATATTTGTACTTATAAGTTATATACGCAGATAATTATTAATATGAACAGGAGTATCACATGAGCGAACCCTACAACATGTACTTTCATAATTTTTTATTTTTAGAAAAAAATACTGATAAAGTTGTAAAAACTTATCCAATGGCAATTCCAGACAAACAAAAAACAATTATACAACGTGAAGCTCAAGAAAGCGGGTATAATTTTGAAACAGGTGGCAAGTATCTCTCGAGATTATATGATAAAAAAACATGGAATTACGGAAAATATATTACTGAACCATTAGATAATTTTCCAGTAAAAGGTATTGTTGTTAAACTATCAGGCGGCGCTGATAGCAGCATTGTTTATTATAGACTATGTACGGAACTTGCTGAACGAGGGCTAGATTATCCTGTGGTTGTAGTCACACTTGATCCTGAAACCAAAGACTGGTACAGTCATTATGCTAAAAAAGTTATATCATTTACTAGAGAGCGCACAGGTATTTTTCCGCTTGTTCACAGAGTAGAAAAACTTCCTTTACCTTGGACAGTTCCTGATTATGAAAAAGCACAGGACCAAATACTTGCCAATGTTCTTGAAGATGGATTAGCAAATGTTTACTATGGCGGACTTACACAAAATCCAGATGCTGAATTAATGGCAAAAGAAGCATTCAATGTCGACGGTATAAAATTTACTAATTTTGAAAAATGTTTAGCACAAGCCAAAGACAGAGATCCAGGACGAGATAACAATCAAGATAAAGATGGCATATGCTATGGAGTTGGTGGTGAGGGGCCATTAGCCGAAACACCATTCCTTGGTTTACTGCCTTTTGTTCATAAAGATAAAAGACATGGCACAGCGGCTATGTATAAAGAAATGGGTGTGCTAGATGAACTACTTCCACTTACATATAGTTGTGAAAATGAAAAACCTGAAGAAAAAACGAAGTTAGACATAGTATCAGTACACGGAACACCCATGCAAGAATACAGCCATTGTGGACAATGTTGGTTCTGTTTAGAAAGAGCTTATGCGTTTGGCAGATTGGTTTAGTTGGTGGAGCCGGAGAGTTTCGAAATCTCAGCCTCTTGTGAAACAAGTGTTCTCCCAATTGAACTACGGCCCCTCCAACACGGGTCAAAGACTCCAATGCTGGCAAGATATTTATAAGGTGGTAAAATGAATATACGCTTTTTTGGTCATAGTATGACAAAGCACAAGGAACAAGAAACTAGTCCTGAGACATTTACAGATATTGTACAAAAACACTATGATTGTGTAGATACAAATGATACATATCATGCTTTAGGTAGATGTAGCGAAGAACGTATATTGTTTTTTCTAAAAAAAGTAAAACCTATGGATGTAGCAGTTATATTTCATAGTTGGCCTACTTTTACATTTGTTCCAGGTTTTGTAAGAGACATAGGTAAAAGTAGATTTGAAGATGACGAAATAGAATTTTTAAAAAAATCAAGAGACGGGCGTTTTTGGCGATACAATGATTTTGAAAAATCTCTTCCAACCAACAGCGATCAAAGTGTTGACTTTCCGCTAGAAGAAGCAGTAGAAATATTAGAACAAAATAGAAAATACTTTTACCATCCTGATTTACAAATGAATAGGTTTATGGGTGCGTTAATTCAAATTGATCAATATTGTACAGCAAAAAAATTACCTGTAATACATTTTACTAACTACGCATTTCCTAAATGGTTCCAATTTACATCAGGCATAATTGATAAGGATACTGTAGAAATGAGCTTTAATCATTCTCCTTATTATGTAGGATATGATAAAAGTGAAAACGCAATCAATGCTGAAGGCAATGTGCTGATAGCAGAAAAGATAATTAATTATATTGAAAACTATGAAACCCTGTATACTTCCATGGATTAACTTCAGCACCAACACATTTGGCAGACCACGTACCTGTGGCTATGCTGATCAAGCAACTGTTAAGTCTGCCCAAGTTAAACTCAAAGGTAGTACAATTACAGACGAATGGAATAATGATTACTTCAAACACATACGCAAAGAATTTATGCAAGGTAGATGGCCTGAAAACTGCAAACGATGCAAGTATGTTGAAGAACTAAATGGTCGTAGCAAACGATTAGAAGAAAACAAATATCATTATGATAACAATGCACATCTTATAGAACAAACAGCAGAAGATGGTAGTGTGCCTTACTATCCAACAAACATTGATATTCGTGTAGGAACAATATGTAATCTCAAATGTATTCACTGTGGTACAGGTGCAAGTTCTAAATGGAACGAAGACAAAGCAATGCTAGACAAGTACCCTAACACAGAGTACTACAACATTGACAACAAATGGATCGAGCAAGATAGTTTTATTTGGGACAACATTAAAGAAAATTTACAGCACACAAAACGCTTTAATTTCTTAGGTGGCGAGCCGTTTGCAAACAAACAACACAATCGTTTTATAAAAGAAGTAGCATTTACTGATGCTGCAAAAGATATCACACTGACATATGTAAGCAACGGTACATTACTAACTGAAAAAATATTTGAACAACTTGTAAGTTTTAAAGAAGTAGTTATACGACTGAGTCTAGACGCTATACAAGAACCAGGCGAGTATTTTAGATTTCCGATCAAATGGGAAAACTTTGTAAAGAAACTAGAACTTATGGAAAAATTTGCCAAAGACAATGAACACTTGGATATAGGTGTGCAGTGGACTTGTAGCAATGTCAGCATGTTCTATCTAGTTGACACTTTTGATTATATGCGTAAACACTTTCCAAACATCAAATTTATATTTGCAAACCATGTTGAATGGCCTGTGCATATGAGTGCTCAAGTTTTGCCAAATGAAATAAAACAAATTGCAGCAGATAAAATCAATGCATATGATTTTGGAGAATACAGCAACAAAGTTCCTTTCTATGTAAAACACATGCTGGAAAAGGATTTGTGGCCAGAACATGGTATAACTTTTATGCAATACCTAAAGGATTTAGACATTGCAAGAAATATCAGTTGGCAACACAATTTCAAAGAAATGGAATTAGAAAAATATCATAAATAGTAGCATAGAACGGAGGAGTCGTTATGACAATAGTAGCCGAAATGAAGGAAATAGTACAAGCTAAATTTCCAAATCAAACTCTTTATCCTGACAAAACAAAAGATTTGCTTGCTTATTGTGACAAAAACATTGAGTTGTTTGTAGAAGCATATAATCTAGATTTAGATGAAGGTTCACACAGACACACGAAAATGGCGATTAGTCATCATTATTATGGTAATCGTAGACAAACAAAAAATATAAAATTAGAAACTGAGATTTGGATACATCAAACTCTTGTTGATATTTTATCAAAAAATAAAACAAACTTGGAAAAGTATCATTTAGAAAATTCTTTAAAACTTTGGATAGACGTTTTTGAAGAAAAAACAACACACGAAGATAGTCAAAGTTATTTAGAAAAATTGACAATTAATCGTGCTAGTTTTAGTGAATTTGAATCAGGTACAATTGATCAAGTAAAAATTGAAAAAATATTAGAAGCTGCTAATGGAATTACTCCTAGTTTGGCTAATGCTTTTCACTATAGAGTTGATGTGTTAGATCAAGAAACTAAAGATGCTATGTATCCTTACATGCATAGTTTTTATCCAGATGCTTCTAATAAAACAAAAAAACAATTCGCAGCAGATCCTACAAAGTATTCTCAAAAAGAATGGAGAGAAAAAGGTATCTGCTTTAACACGCAATTTGAAGCACCATTAGTTTTGGCATATAGCATTCCGTGTCGTGTTGATGGTACTCCAGAACATTGGAGACCAAATGAATTTGAAACCAGCAGAGATGCAACTTTGGTTGGAGTTGGCTTAAACATGTGGAACACTATTTGTGCTGTTGAAGAAATGGGATTGAATAGTTGTTGTTTGAGAGCGTTTAATGAAAACGCATTGAAACAAATTAAAATTTCAACTGATGAAGAAATGCCACATGATTGGGCATGGTTCCCATATGTATTTTTATGCATTGGTAAAGGTGTTAGACCAAAAGGCGATCATAGAAAATATAAGCCAAGAGGCATTGTCAATACTTTAAAGATCGAAACAACTGTGTAGCAAACTCTTTATGAGCTAAAATACCCGGGTGGCTATTATCATTAGCCCTTGGGTATTTTTCTTTTATATAATCCAAATAAATTTTTGTATATGAAGTTTTGTTCCAGTTTAGATCTTCCACTGGAGACATTAATATATGATTTATATTTTTATGTAAACTGTTGACATGATTCATGCGCAAAAATAAATCATTTATCATTTCATAATCACTGTGTAAATATTTAAAAAAAGCCTTGTCTCGAGGAGTACGATGAGTGTGGTCAATTATATATCCTTGATCTTTATTTTCAAAAAAATGAAACCTATCAAAAAAAGACCAATGAACTATAATCAAGTCGTTGGGTTCAAACTTAAAATTTACAATGTTATGCCATATTGCTTTATTGCTCAAACCTCCTTTGCCTAAGTTCAAACATTCTATATCAAGTTTGTCAGCGATTAATTGAGGCCATGCATATTTACTAGGTTGCGGAAATATGCTGCATTTCTTTTCAAAGTTCCAAACATCATCTAATGCAGTACCTCGTGTATAACTACAACCAAATGCTACTAATCTCATAACACACCTTTTGTTGTTTGTTCGAATTGTGTTTTAAGATCTTGATAATTGTTTATTACATCTTCAAATTTATAAGGACTTGTGTAATAAGGATCAATTGCAACACTGGTATCAGCATAAACTATATTTTTTAATATATCAATATTTGATAATATGTCTTCATAATACAGTGTGACGCTTTTGCCCCAAGGATTGTGTAATTGCTGTTTTGTGTATAAATCATATCTAAATTTTGTGTATGCAGCACTATCCAACAAATATTCTAGATCAGTGTCAATTTTTAAGTCTTGTGTTGTGTATGGGCCATATTCATTGGTATAACTAGTCACTAATCTACTGCATACCATATCCCACCAATTGTGTCTTTTACTGTTTATAAATACCCAGTTGGAAGGATCATCTGGCAACCATGCTTCTTGACAGTGAACATATTCTATGTTATTATTACGAAGATAAGAAGTGATTATATGACTGCCTGTTCTACCAGGTGTTTTTATAATGTATTTCATCCAGTATTTATAGGGGTCTAAATGACAGAAGATTTAAAATGGAGTAATTATGACTTTACTAAGATTCCGTTTGATGACATTGTACAAGTGGGACAACGGACATTGCTCTACAGAGATATCTTTACAGTATCTTGGCTGTTAGGAAGATTCTGCAATTACAGATGCAGTTATTGTTGGCCATATGCCCGTAGCGACAAAAAAGATCACAGACCCACAGAATTATGTTTAAAAACAATTGACGAAATAAAGAGGCAAGCTCGTGATAATGGATTTAATAGTTTTCACTTTAGTCTTAGTGGGGGCGAGCCTACCTTCCACCCTGGATACTTGGACATACTGGGCCATTTGGCTGACGATGTTGACAACACTAATTACACTAGTGTTCATATGACATCAAATTGTTCTCGACCAATGAAGTGGTTTGAGGATTATGTAGAACGTGTAAAGCCATTTCATCGTGCTAGTATCACAGCAAGCCTACACACAGAACACTTAAATACTAAAGAAAAAATGCAAGACTTTGCAGATAAGTTGATACTGTGTCAGGAGCATGATGTACAAATTACAATCAATATGGTTATGGTGCCAGACTGGTTTGAGCGAGATTGGGAAAACGCTTTGTTCTTTCATGAGCAAGGTATCAACGTCACCCTTAAACCGCAGTCCGACCCTACGGCGTCGAGAGTCGTTGAAGGATACAAAGAAGAAGACTTAAAACGTTTGTGGAATGGTATGCCACAACGTGCATATACTGAAAGCAAACGCAAATGGGAAGGAAGACCTAAACCTAGTTTTGAAATACCACAAGGTGTAGACGGAAAGTTAGATACAAGTATACCTTGGCACATGCAAGTTGAGTTTAGAGATTCTACAGGTAAAAAATGGTATATGGACCAAGCAGAAAGATTTAATGCGTTTGATTTTAACAAGTTCAAAGGTTGGAATTGCAATGCTGGTTATCAAGGCATTATTATACGTGAACCAGATGGCAGTATAAAGCGTAGCTATAGCTGTCACGATGTTCCTTTAGGCAATATAGAAACAGGATTTAAATTATTTGACAAACCAATGCCTTGCATGACAGAAAGTTGTGTAAGTTCGGCAGATAGTAAAATACCAAAGAGAAAATATGTGTGAAGAAGAAACTATAGTTTATACTGATTATCTCGGTATGTTAATTAGAGAAAAATTAATCAATATAGCTAAAAAACATATCAATGCTCCAGATCATATTCCCAACAACATTTTTTGGTATCGTAAAGGCAACATTCATCTTTTAGAAGAAATAAAAAAATTCAGTGCGCATTTTATTGAACCTTTGTTGGATGAAGATTGTTTTTTAATAGGCGATACAGCATTTATGCTGAATTATCCTCCGCATGATATTCATATTGATTGTCCTAATTTGCAAGATGGTATTAAGGGCTATAAAAGTGTAGTAATCCCACTTGAAATTGATACAGATAATTATCCTATGTTATATACAGCCGATCAATATTATTATGGTCCTACAACAAGATTTAGAAAAGGTTGTGAAGTAATAGACGATACTCCGAACAATAAAAAGCAACAAGAAAACGGAGTGAATTTTTGCTATGATTACAATCAAGCAGGCGTAAAATATTTACAAAATAGTATTTCAAAAACATGGTATGACGATCACATTGACGAACCAGAATATGTTCCGTTTAGTACATTTGAAGGATTTAGTATTGAAAAATCTAATGAATGGAAGCCTGGCAATGTTATTATATTTGATAATGCTAGAATACACTTTGCTGAAAAAATTCAAAAAGTAGGTGCTACATATAAAATAGGAATAAGTTTAAATTATGGCGTTATGTTCAAAGAGCTGGACTGATATTAATATTGATTTAAGTACTAAGAAAATTAAACATTGTTGTAAAGCACAAGGCGAAAAATATAAAACTCTGTCAGAGATTTTTATAAATGGTAGTCCAGGTGTAATAGAAAGACGTCATCAGTCTAAGGAAGGGATCAAGCATCCACAATGCAATCATTGTTGGGAGCATGAAGCAAAATCATCATTGTCATACAGAGATATACACAATGATCCAACTTTAGATTATTCAAAAACAGATGATGAATTAATTAGTTTTATTGAAATTAAGTTTGATAATGTATGCAATCTAGGTTGTGTTTACTGTTGGCCATGGGAAAGCAGCACTATTGCAAAAGAAAAAAATATAGAGCCGCCTTTTAGTAAATATAATCCAAATGAAGTTGACATTGTGATAAATTATGTCGAAAAGATTTTAAGTAAACCAAGACAGCAAGTATTGAATATCAATATGTTGGGTGGCGAACCTACATTAAGCAAAGGTTATCATCAATTTATCGAACGCCTAATAAAAACACAAAGTGAGTCAACAGGCATACGCATAATTACAACTAGCAATGGCAATATGAGTGAGCAGGTTGTAAGTCGACTGTTTGGATACATGGAAAAGACTAAATGGCAATGGGTTTGGGGTTTTAGTGGTGAAGCCACAGGCAAAGTGTTTGAACAGATAAGACACGGAAGTTCGTGGCAACAATGGAACAAAAATCTTAATCGGTTTGCTGAACATAATAGAACTGCTAGTATCAGTTTTAATCCCACAGTAAATCTATTAAGCGTAAAACAATTGCCAAATTACTTAGAACACATTACAAAACTTAAAAAATCTTACTCAATAAATCCTAATTTTGTGTTGGACCCTTTGGAATTAAGTATAAAAAAAGTTCCAAAAAGTTTCAAAAAATACATAGATCTAGCAAAAAAGATTTTTAAAGACAATTGTGAATTTTGCACTAGTCAAAAACAAGTTTTCAAATGGTTTGAAACTTTAGAAAAAACACTTGGAAATGAAAATCTATCCGAGCATGAACTACAAGATTATTTAAATGACCTGAGAAGCCGAAAAGCGGACTTTGATGTAGAACTATTAAGAAGTCAAACAATAGATAATATATAACCTATATAGATTTGGCTAAATATGTACAGTAGGAGATATCTATGAAAACAACATACAATGATGTAAAAAAAGCAGTCATCAGAAGTCAGCATTGTCAAAGAAACTTTGATCTTAGCCAAGAAATGCCTGAAGATGATATTGACTTGCTTGTACATGCTGTCACAAATTGTCCAAGTAAACAAAACATTGCCTATTACAAAGTTCATGTTATCACAGATCAAAAAATTATCGAAGATATACATAGCTTAACAGATGGCTTTACAAAAAATTACGAAACAGGTGAAACTACAACTAACAGTCAAGTATTGGCAAATTTGTTGTTGGTTTTTGAAATGGAAGATTTTACAGTAAGATCATTAGGAAGTCAAAGAAACGCACAAACTGTAAGACTCACTGATGATGATCTAACCAAAGAAGATTGGAACGCTTTCAAAAAAGATTCACATATGAGCACTGGTGTAGCAGCAGGATATGCTAACCTTACAGCAAGTATGATGGGATACAACACAGGTTGTTGTGCTTGTTTTGACAATGAAGGTATACAAAAGTTGCTTGGCATTGACAACGATATTATGTTGTTGATGGGTATTGGATTTAAAAATGAAGAAACAAATAGAAGAATCCATCCTAAAACAGGATTCCAATTTCCAACTTTGAAAAAACAGGATATTTCAGTTAACTATATATAGTATGAACTATGTAATAACTGGTCATACCAGCGGTATTGGCAAAGCATTATACGAAAGACTATGTCCGAATGCAAAAGGATATAGTCTTTCTTCTGGATATGATATAAAAAATAAAGCAAATCGCACAAGCATTATACAAAGAAATCTTGACGCTGATGTGTTTATCAACTGTGCTGAAGATGGGTTTGGACAGAGTCAACTACTGTTAGAGCTATACGACGAATTCAAAGATACTAGAAAAACCATAATTAATGTAGGTAGTAATGTGACAGAGATTGATATCAAAGATGCTCCTCGTTTAGTAGACTATTACACTTACAAAAAAACATTGAAAACACTAGCACAGGATTTGGATCAATTAGGTACACTGAATGTTCGCTATGTGACTTTTGGCTATGTAGGCACAGACCGTATGTTCAAGAAACACCCAGAAGTGGAAAATTATATTTCAGTAGATCAAGCAGTTGAGATTATATTAAATGAAATACTTTAAAAAACTACACAACTTACCTGTATATGATTTGTATACAGAATTCAAACGACTCGATATACCTTGGTATCAAAATCAAGTGTGTATCAACACTGTACTTGGTAAGGATGATTACAAACTGGGTTGTGGCAGTTTACAGTATAATTGGGAAGCAGCAGAAACTAGGATCAACGAAAACGGTGAAGAATACAAACATGTACCGGAGTATGATGTAAAATACAGTGAAAAAGATTTCACAGAGTTGTGTTCATTGTTCATTGACACACCGTTTGAATTAGTGTATAATACACTAAAGGAAGAATATAATTTAGGTAGAGTACGCCTAATGAAGTCTAAACCCAAGACCTGTCTAAGTTGGCACAAAGATACTTCGCCTAGAATACATTTTCCTGTTAAAACACAAGAAGGCTGTATTATGGTAATCGAAGATGAATGCTTTCATATACCAAACAACAAATGGTATTGGACAGATACCACTGTTAAACACACAGCGTTCAACGGCAGTTTTGAAGATAGAATACATTTGGTAGCAACTATTATAGGTGATTGATGATTTTTGTTTATGGATATTTAATTTATTGGATTGTGTCTTGTGTGGGCATTACCTATGGTTATCATAGATACTTTTCACATCGTACATTTACTACTAACAGTTTGATAGAAGTTGTATTGTTGTACTTAGGCTTGCTGTGTGGCGGACGCAGTGTGTTAACATGGTCTGGTGTACACAGAATGCATCATGCATACAGCGATACAGATCGAGATCCACACTGTAGGAACAACAATGCTTGGTATGTAATACTGTTCAGTATGTGGAGAGTAGACAGCATACCTAGAAAGTTTGTTAAAGATCTGCTGAGAAATCCTAGAGTTATGTTTTTTCATAAGTATGGTATTTACATACTGGTTGCGCATTGGATTATAACTTTCTTGACATTTGGATGGAATGCTGTTATAATTAACACAATGCTAATAGTTTTATCTTATTTGGGTTTTGGTGTATTGAACTTGTTTGGACATGATTTGCGTGGTCCGGTGAACAATCTGTGGATAAATCTATTGGCGCCTTTAGAAGGTAATCACAGAGATCATCATGAAGTATCACAGAGATAGCGATGTAGAATATGTACACATGAACTGGCAAGTTCCAGTTGATATTATTGAGCAAGAATATCTTGCAGTAAAAGACACATTGGTTATACATAGACCAGAAGACGGACACAAAGATTGGTATGCTGTAAGTTTGTATGGTGTAGACGCTGACAAAACAAATAGCCATTGGGAATACGGTCTTAGAGCTAAAAAAACGCTTACTACGGTAGGTGAACAATGTCCCCGCACTATGGAATGGATACGCAGTCTTCCTATTGCTAGAATTGATGATGTACGGTTTTTAGTTATCAAGCCTGGTGGGTATATTGCTCCACACATTGATGTGCCTGATCGTAATTGGCTGGATCCTATCAACATTTGTATTACTTGGCCTGAAGGCAGTGTGTTTACACACAACGGCAAACAGTTGCCCTATGCTCCAGGTGTGCCTCTTGTGCTAAACATACACTACGAACATGATGTAAAAAACAACAGCGACAAAGAAAGATTACATTTGCTTATACATGGTAAAAAGTCTAAGGAGTTTTGGGATGATGCACTCTAAAGGCGATAGTAGTTATTCTAACAAAAACTCTGAATGTGATGTCCTAACATTTATGCCTGATGAAAATGCAGAAATTATAAAAAAATTAGAAAAAATAAATTTTGACGACGAAGAGTTATCTAACAATTATCAATCAATTGATTGGTATGAATATAAATGTATTACAGTTTTGCTAAAGAATGAAGAAATATTAGGTTTTAGTTCCGTGTGGCACAGACCAAAATACTACGGCAGTGATGAAGTAAGGATACTGAATCGGTATTGGGAACATAAAAAATTAAGAATGTATGGAGCAGAGTTAGCAAGGCCACATTTAATATCAACCATAATGCATCAGCTTAAATATTCTAAATACTTTGGCTTCAAAAAAGCATTTATCAGTAGAGAAAAAAATTATAGAGTTATGAAAAAGCTGATAGCAGAAATACAAAATAAAACTAACACACAGTGGACAATGGATAATAAAAAAGTTTGTATATGCGTTCCAGAATCACCGAGTTGTTGGCAATATAAAGGAGAAACTTTGTTATGATTAAAAAAAGACATGAACTTCCGCCTTTTAAGAAATTAGATATGCAGTTTGATGTTGAACGAATGATTGAAGAAGTTCGTAATATGCCAACACAGAAGGATGATTTAAAAGAGAAAGACGGTTATGGAGAACTAGTAGGTGGCAAATCACCAAAACTGCAAAAAGCCTTTGGATTAAAATTTGATAGCATCGAAGACGCTTACAAGTTTTTGCAAGATAACGATGTTGCTGAAAGCGAAATGAGATTAGGCTTAGGCGGTAAAAGAATGGCATGGGACTTTAGAAATTATGTTAAGCCATTTGAAAATTATATTGTCGAAGGCGATGACGGAAAGTTTGAAGTAAATGGTTCTCCTTACAAACAAATTGCCTTAACTGAATATAATCCTGATATGGAGAATAGAGTTTATGATAAAAAGATTCCTAAAACTAGATTAGATGAAAGACATTATAATAAAATTAAAGATTGGGTCAAAGGATCTTACTTAGAAGAAGTTATTACTAGTTTTAAATCTGAAACTACACGAGCAAGGATTGCTATTATGGATCCAGGTGCATATGTTGCAGAGCATATTGATTACAATACTGATTATTCAGTGCGTTATCATATTCCTATTACAACAAATAAAGATTGCGGATTCTATTGTGTAGTCGATGGAGAAAAAGTTTATCAAGAAATGGAACCAGGTAGCTGTTGGTTCCTAAATCAAGGATTGCGTCATAGTGCTTGGAATAAAGGTACTACAGCTCGATCGCACATAATTGTTAGTGTTATGGGACAGGAAGATTTACATGATTAAAAACAAAGTAAATGAAAGTTTTATTACAACTGATTTTAAATTGTCATCAGATTTTTGGGATCCTTATTTCACGGGTGAGTGGCAAGATAGTAATAAACTGTACAGTGAATATGTAAGTGATGCCACAGGTGGCAAAGAAATGAACAAGTTCTTTGTGCAGGAAATACATAACTTTGACAGGTCTTTGTTGAAACTAATAAAACAACTTTGGAACGAGTTTGGTATTCGTCCTAGAGAATTTAGATGTAATTTTTTTAGAGTTTTAGAAGGTGGCAACTTGCCTGTTCATGTAGATGTAAAAAGTGAATGCAGTTTTCTTATTCCGATTACAGAAAACACAGGAGAATTGTATGTCGAAGACAACGATAACACAGATTCTATTGTATATGATTCTCTTACAGTATTGAATACAAAAAAGCCGCATGGAGTAAGACCTCCATCTAAGGAGCGTATAGTATTCCATATGGGTATTCATGATACACCTTTTGGAGATTTGATTATTTGAGATTATTCACATTTGGTTGTAGCTTTACAAATTTTTATTGGCCCACTTGGGCTGATATAATGGCACATGACCTACAATGTGAATATCAAAACTGGGCTGTGAGTGCTATTGGCAATGTCGCGATACAGCATAAGTTGTTAGAATGTGATCTCAAACACAAGTTTACTGATGATGATTTGGTTCTAGTTGTGTGGAGCGGATGGTCGAGAGAAGATAGATACTTTGGCGAATGGGTTCAAGGCGGAAATATTTTTTCTCTGCCTGATAAAAACAAAGAATGGATTAAAAAGTATTGGCATATTGAAAACGATATTGTAAAAAATATGACTGCAATTATCACTGCTAATAAAAACCATCGTATAACACACCAGTCGCATATATTTGATTATGATTTTTACTTAAACGAAAAAGAAAAACAACATAACAAACAAGTGCTAAAAACTTTAAAAAAGTTCGATTACTTGATTGAAGCAATGCCAGAAAAACATGTTTTTTCAAGACAAAACAATTCTCAATTTTTAGGGACAACTTGGGACGAACATCCTGATATACTATGTCATTTAGAATATGCTAATTATATATACAGCAAACTAGGAATGACAATGAAACAATCTACAGTTGAATATTACACAAAAATGTTTTATGACATTGTAGAAAAATTTCGACAAGAAAAAAGAAAAACAAAAATTACTGATTGGCTTGTTTTAGAAAAAGTAATGACAAAAATTGTAAAGGAATGGTACAGTGAAAATCAAAGATGACATAATATACTGTAAACTAGATCTTCCTAAACTTGATCTACCTGAAGTTTGGCACACAGAAAATATTGAATTAAAGTCGCAAAAAGTAGATGGTTATGTGTCTTATTGGTTAACAGAGGAAGTTGATCGGTATGTTCGTTCACTTTTGCCTGCAAGTTATTTTGGCAAGCCTAATATACCAGGAAAGAAACCATATGCTTGGTTAATAGCAGCGACTTTTAAAGGAGATGTTAGTGGATATATTCACAAAGATTTTAGAAAACATGCATTAAACTATGTTATAGATCCAGGCGGAGACGATGTCATAACTGAATTTTACGACGATGATGAAAATCTTATTGCTTCATATAAACAGGAACCTGGTGAGTGGTATTTCTTAAACAGTGGTCATTATATGCATTGTGTCAAAGGAATAACAGGAAAACGTACACAAGTTAGTTATAGTATATACGAAGATTTTACAGAAGAACAATGGAAATTTATATATGAAAAAAGTAAGAGCTAATAAACCTTTTGATGACGAAACGCTAAAAAACATGGACATCATACATGATCCTGATACAAAGTTTTTTAAATGTCAATATGAGCCTAGTTATAGTATAGAAAACTTCATCACAGAAGATGAAAGATTGCAATTACTAGATTTCTGGTATAAAGAATACGATAACATTGGCTATAATATCAATGGACATATTGTAAATATTCAACATCCAATTATGCAGAAAACAATCAATGATATACTTAGACCAAAAGTATATGAGCATTTTGGAGATCATATGATGTTCTACAGTGAAGTATCAAATGATCCAATCAGTGTAGGCGATCAAATGTTCAAAAGCATTAGACCATATGGACTGCATACAGATAGCGTCACACATATTCCAGGATATAGACCATACAAAGATATTATTATTCCACTTGAAATACACAACAATGTAAACATTGATTATGTGACTTTCAATCAACGCTATAGAGGCCGGGCTACACATTTTATGAAGGGTAGACATTTAAGCAACTTTAGTTCTTATGCGAACTGTTTTAGATTACTACCTTACGAACAATACGGTGTAGAAGGCGTAGAGTATGACAAGTTGGATTGGGCTTGGATGGAAAAAGAAATGCCTGAGCATATTCCTATGAGCATATATGAAGGTTTGAGTATTGAAGCTGTATTACCGTGGGCCTTACGCAGTGGTATTGTACAAGATACCAGTGTACTACATGCACCTACAGATTTTCGCAAAAAAGGTTGTGAGTGGAAAATTGCTATTACATTCCATTTAATGGTAAAAGATGAAACTTACAACAACGAATTGACAGGGTATCCTACTCCGTTTAGTAGATATACCCTTAACCCGCCATTGTTAGATGGTTAAGTTCTTGTAATTGAACCTTTCATGCCCATACTGTTTGGATCACTCCACAATTTTGAATACAGTATTCTATTTGGGCTATCAGTGATACTATCATCGTCTGCCCAACCTATTTTTGGTAATACTGTTATTGTGTTATTCATAGCTGGATGAGCACTACACTGGTAGTAATATACACCAGGCACAGTAGGTGTCCAACTTACATCTCCATTGGTTGCTCCTTGGCCAGTTGCTGCTGGAGTCGTGACTTGATCTCCTGTTCCTCCACCTTGTGTATGTTTGATGTACAAAGGATGTGAACCTGTGTTATTTGTAAGTGTTATAGTATCACCTTCGTACATAGTTATAGTTGGATTATCCCCAATTACAGTTCCTACTCTGTCAGGCGCACTTGAAAATGTATATGCACTTGTGCCATTTGCTGTTGGAATAGCAAAGGAATGTGACACAGCAGAAGCTTCAGTTTGTGCATCTACAAACAACTTATCTGTTGTTGCGTTATTGTGAATGTATGTTTTCATTTGCGCTGGTGTCATACCTGGATTAGCTTGAAGCACACTTGCTACCATGCCAGCTACCTGCGGTGATGCCATGCTGGTTCCAGAAATTTTCATAAGCCTGTCAGTATCACCAGTACCAATTGGAGAGTTTCTTACAGCATAACTACCATCAGTACCGTCTGTTAAATCACATGCTCCTGACTTGTCTGTACTTGTTGCACTTATAATTTCAGTTCCAGGAGCATATATATCAACACCAGGACCGTGACAACTTGACTCTGCCTTTTGTTCAAACCAAGGACCATTTGCTTGATAACTAATATCTATATTACCTACCATAAACGCATTGGTGCTGTACGGTGAACTGCCTCTAGATAAGTATCTAGTTATGCCTCCAGCAACAACGTTGTTATCATAGTTGTCACCTGCTGCCGCATCTATATACCAAAATGAATTTCCTGCTGCTACACAAACATGAACACCTGCAGCAATTAATTCTTCTAAGTCTGTGTCCACACTTGCTACTCTTGAGTTGAATCTTCTAGCAGTAGATCCACTATAGTATTTTGGAGTTATGCCAAAATATGTATACAAATCGTTGGCGGTAGTAGGTACACCATTTGTGCCTGGGGTATATGTATTACCTTTGTATACTATAGATGTTGGATCACTTGACACAGTAGCGCCATAACCCCAACTGGCATTTAAAACAGTAGGTCTTTTGAATCCTGTTTTAGGATCGATTGGTTTTCTGTTGTGCCATTCTTTAATAACATCAAAACAATCAGTGACGCTTATTCCTGTACCACTATCTCCGCTACCTTCTAAACCTGACACTTTAACACTGTAAATGTTTGCTTCACGTGCCCAACCTTGTGTACGACCTGCTACGGTGCCTGCACAGTGTGTACCGTGTCCGTTGTAATCTCTATAGTGATTGGCGCTTTGTGTACCGCTTATACCGCTTGCAGCATACAAATCTATTTGTTGTACTCTATTAACACCGTATTCATTTGTAAATTCAATATGGCTGGTTTGAATACCACTGTCTTGTATTACAACATCAACGCCCTGCCCTGTTAATGTATATGGAAATGGTCCTGGTGTTAAAGCATTGCTAGGATTGCCGTGTGGGTCATCTCTGTTGCTACATCTAGGTAAGCCCCAATTAAGTTGGGCTGAACCTATACCGGTGCTTTTATCAAAGTCTCCAGTTTGAAGAGCATTAAAACCAATTTCAATATCGTCTCTATCTTGTGGCGGAATTTGTACATCTAATACTCTGCTGTCATTGCGTAATGCTGCTGCTTCCGCATCTGTTAAACTGTAGTGAGTATTTCTTTGACTAGCTGGTCTAGCGTTTGCTACATCAACTGTTCTGTTGGGGATATCGCCTGCCCCGGTTGTCGCTATCATTTCTTCATTGAAAGCGTCATAGTCTACACCTGAATTGAGTGTGACAATGTATTCCTTTTCGCTCATTTAAGCCCCCTTATATTAAGTTAGCCCATGCGCCGTTTTCATAACCTTGGAATTTGTTATCAGTTGTGTTGTATATAACATCGCCGTTTTGGGCTGCTAATGCATCTCTTTCTGTAGTGGTAAAACTTGCCATACGCAATGGCGATCCTGTGATAACCACAGCATTACCTGCTGTTAAGTTCAAGTTAGCACTTGCGCTGATTTCTGGAGTTTCAGTACCTGTTGCTACAAATTTATCTGCTGTGACTGTACCTGTGACTGTCAAATGATTTTCTACACTTAGATCACTGCTTAGTGTGACAGCTGGAGTCACTGTAATTGCACTACTATCAGCAGTGTCGATTACACTGCCAGTAAATTCTATATTGCCTAAGTCAGATATCATTGGTGTCCAACCGCCATTTTCGTATGCTTGGAACTCGCCAGTATCTGAGTTATATAATATCATACCGTTTACTGCTGTTAAAGCTGTGCGCTGAGCAGTTGTAAGTGAACCAACTTTTATTTCACCTTGTACATCTAATGTAGCCTCTGGTGCAACTGTACCTATGCCAACTAATCCATCTGCTAGTACCATTGATTTTGCATCAGCATAAGCGCCTGAAGCATCGTTAACAAATGTCAATCTTGACTTTCTCATGTTTATTCCACCATAAGAAAGTATTGGATTAGAATCATCTATTTTGAAATTGATAGCACCTACAAAGTTGTCACTAGCGGATAAATCACTAGCACTTTCTAATTGTATATCAAATGAGGGAGTAGAATCAGTTGCAGTCAATATCAACCTGTTTGCAGTTTCACCTGAGCGAGGAGAAATTGTGACTGAGGTAAATCCTGTTTCGGGACTAATATCTCTAGTTTCTAGTAAACTCATTTCTGCACGGAATACAGCCAATGTGTCTGCTGCTGAATCATAAACAATAGAACTATCGTCACCAAATATTGAACCTTTTAAACTACCGACTACATCACCTGTGACATTACCTACTAAGTCTCCAAAAAATCCACCACTAGCAGTAATGGTATTGTTGAAACTATTAACCATGATAGTTGAATCGTCAGCAATTATATCACCGTTAATGTCTATGCGATAAGTTTGACCTTCGATAATACCTGTGCCACCAGAACCACCTGGAATTGTAATAGTTTTTTCTGATCCTATACCAGAAACTGTGACACCATCACCTACAAAATCAAATGACGTTGCTGCACCGGAAAGAGCAACTCCTTCGTCTTTTACAGTAAATGTACCTGAAGTATCATCAGTACCAACTACCCAGTTGGCACCGTCATATTTTAAAATACTATTTGTAGCTATACCTGTTGTATCAACATCTGAAAGTTGATCTAATGTTATGTTAGTAATATTGCTACCATCACCATATAAGTCAGCACTTACTCTGCCTAGTACACTATCAACAATTACAGTTGTGTCATCACCTCTAACACTACCTTGAATGTCTATAGCATATTCTTGGCCTTCAATTACTCCTGTTCCAGATCCGCCTGTGTTTGGTAGATTTGTTAATCCGCTACCATCTCCAACAAATGCGGTTGCTGTAATATTTCCTGTACCTGAAATATTAAATCCGTTTAAGTTTAAATTTTGTGTAAGTTGTGCTGGAGAACTTGCAACACTATTTGATACTAGTATACCGCCAGTTGTTGTTCCGTCACCGACGTAAAGTTGTTTTGTATCTGTTGTGTAGACAAGTTCGCCCGCTGCGAAAGTTTCGCCAGTTCTTTCCGAGTTCAACCCTCTGCGTAACTGCAATGCCATGTAAATCTCCTAGGTGATATTTTATTATAAGTATTTATCACCTAAGAGCTTTTATTTGTTTACTTTAAGGAAACGTCTTACCCGCTTGGCAACATCTTTTTTGATTTTATCCATATCCATACGAAAATCGATGTTTTGTATTTTTTCTTCGTATGCTTCAAACAGTTCGTCTAAACTATCTTCGATATCATTCAAAGTTTGTTTCTTTAGACTGTCTTTGATGTCAACTTCCCAAACAGTTCCGTCTTTGAAATGGATGTTGACTTGATTCATATATTCAACTGGCAAGACTTCGATCTCAATAGAGTCAAATATATCTTGCCAGTATTCTTCGCTTGTGGTGTCAAAATTTGATTGATTCAAAGGTCACGTAGCATCCTCAGTTTGTTTTTTACGAGTAGTTTTGCGTTTTGTTGGAGATAATTCTTCTGCTTGTTCTCGTAAGGCTTTTGCCTCTTTAAATAAACGATCAGCATCGCTACGCATTTTAGCAGCAATTTGCTCATCAGTCAATACTTCGTTTGAACTTGCTGCTAATGGTGCTGCTGTTGGTTCTGCTACTGTTTCTGTAGCAGGTTCTTGTGCTGGTGCTTGTTGTTGTGGTGTATTTGGTTTGATAGCCAAATCTTCCAGCGCAACACCTTTTTGTTCAGCAATGATTTGGTTAAGTTCATTCAGTGGTACTGACGTCACATGATTAGGTGTCATTTCAATATCAGTAGTTGCCATTTTACGTAAATGACCTTGTGTATGCAATCCTGCCAACATTGGTCGACCATCTGACAAATATACTCTATCCATTGCTTGGTAAAATTCGTCTGCTGATTGTCCTGCATCTGATTCAACTAGTTTCATAATATCATCATGATCAGCTGAGTTTAATGAATCTGACATAATACATAAGCAACTATAAGGGTCGTTTGGCAGTGTTCTATATGCTACTACAACTCTACGTTGATTTGTTTTTAGTCTTCCTACGTGTTTTAACATAGTTTACTCGCTTTCTACAGCCTCTGTTTGCGGCGCAGGAGGCGCTGCCTGTGCTGCCGCTGCTGCTTCTTGTGCAGCCTTTTGCTGTTCTTCTACATCTTTTAAAAACATTTCAAGTTTATTATAGATGATGCCTACTGCTGCCATTTCTTTTGGCTTAAACGCACTGCGTTCACTTGCAACATCAATAATACCTTTCATGGTTGCCAAATCTTGAATTGTAAGTTCGTTTGGATTTGCTTCAGTTTTTGTTTCTTCTGCCATTTAATATCTCCTTGTAATTACTTATTTGGGCAAAATTAGTTATATTTCAAATGTGGACAAGCGAGTAAAAAATAACTTAGT
>Ga0213859_10000378_pt1 | contig 20093 bp, 17 predicted proteins | sample PICome_2_FD_160133 | JGI IMG/M metagenome (GOLD analysis project Ga0213859, IMG submission 160133) | Coastal seawater microbial communities near Pivers Island, North Carolina, United States - PICO304 | ecosystem: Environmental > Aquatic > Marine > Coastal | place: USA: North Carolina...
TTTTTTGAGGGCGAGATCAAGGGCTTCAGCTTCTTCTGGATTTGGAGAAACAACGGTCGGAAATGCTCCGTTTCCATTAGGCTCCGCTTGTTCTTCAATTACAGTAACTTTTTCATAGCCTGCTTTTTGAAGCACCTGTGGAATGGCGGTAATAGAAGTTCCGTGTATTGGAGTAAAGACGATGCTTAAGTTGTTTTTTCCATCGGCATTAAAACTTCCCGCATTTACAGAGGCTTCAAAAAAAGCTTCGTCGATGAGCTCGTCTATTCTTTGAATTAATTCATGTCTTGCGCTGAAATTAATTTCCTCAAAGCTCAACTGATTAATTGCGCTGATGATTTCTTGATCTTGAGGCGGAACGATTTGACCTCCTTCGTTGTTGTACACCTTATATCCATTGTATTCGGGTGGGTTATGCGAGGCCGTTAAAACAATGCCGATATCGCAGTTTAAATGTCTTACGGCAAACGATAGTTCAGGTGTAGTTCTGAGCGAACTAAAAATGTATACCTTAATGTCATTCGCTGAAAACACTTCGGCCACACATTGTGCCAGGGTATCACTCTGATGTCTACAATCATATGCAATGACCACAGACAATTCTTTGTTTTCAGTATTATTGGCGTGTAAATAATTGCAAATACCTTGTGTGTTTCTTCCGAGAGTATAAGTGTTGATTCGATTTGTTCCAACACCCATTACTCCGCGCATTCCGCCCGTACCAAACTCTAAATCTTTATAAAAGCGATCTTCAAGTTCTTCGGGATTAGTGTCTAATAGCTGTTGTATTTTGGATTTTGTGTCATTGTCAAATGTGCTTCCGAGCCATTGCTTGGCTTGATCAATGTATGTCATCTTTAGGATTGAGATTTAAAAAGGAATTTATATGGTAACGTTTTTTGTTTGATTTGTTTCGGCTGATCATCTCAGATATAAAACCGGCTAAGAACAACTGTGTTCCTATTATCATAGAGACCAAGGCTATGTAAAATTCTGGCCTTTGTGTGATTAATCGCCCTTTAGTGTTGATATACAGTTTATCTATTCCGAGGTAAAGTGCAAATAAAAATCCGATAAGAAATACCAAAGAACCCAATGATCCGAAAAAATGCATTGGTCTTTTGGCAAATTTACTGACAAACCAAATGGTAATAAGATCTAAAAATCCATTGATAAATCGATCTGCGCCAAATTTCGTGTAGCCGTATTTTCGAGCTTGATGCTGTACTACCTTTTCAGTAATTCGTTCGTAGCCTGCATTTTTGGCGAGAACTGGGATATACCTGTGCATTTCTCCATATACGTCAATGGCTTTGACCACTTCATTTTTATAAGCCTTTAAGCCACAATTAAAATCGTGGAGTTGGATTCCTGAGGTCTTACGCGCTGCCCAATTAAAAAGTTTTGAGGGTAAATTTTTGGCAAAAAAGGAGTCGTATCTCTTCTTTTTCCAGCCTGAGACTAAATCGTAATTTTCGGATTCAATCATCTTTACCAGCTCTGGAATTTCTTCGGGATTGTCTTGAAGGTCGGCATCCATTGTAATGACCACTTTGCCATTAGCCATTTTAAATCCGGCATTAAGCGCCTGAGATTTTCCGTAGTTTCTCTTAAATCGTATGGCTTTGACAGATGTGTTCGATTTAGACAAAGACTCAATGATTTGCCAAGACTCATCTGTTGAGCCATCATCTACAAATATGAGTTCATAGGTATAGGCGTTGGCTTGCATTTGCGATACAATCCAGTCGTGTAATTCATTTAAGGATTCTGCTTCGTTGAGTAAAGGAATTACAAGAGATACATTCATGCTTTGAGCTAAGGTGAAATAGAATTCTATCTATTCTTCTTCATTTTTTTTAAGAATTGCCGCAGGGATGAGCGCCAGTAAAAAACTAAATATTGCTGATGCCAATAGGCCTAAACCTGCTTGGAAAGCTGGAGTTGAAAACTTTTGAGCCATTTCTAACTGCATGTCGATTTGCTCTAAGGTTAACTCAGAATTCTCTATTAAATTTTGACGCTGAAACTCGATTGATTTTGTAAGCGTTTCGGGATCAATTACATGGGTCAAAAGCAGATTAAAGCCAATACTAATAACTGCACTAATTAGGCCAACACCAACACCGACTTTTAGGGCCTGACCAAAACTCATGATTCCTGAATTAGCCGTTTTAAATTGATACATACCGATGACAATAAAGGCCAAGGTTAATAAAGTACTTATAATTACTACTGAAGTGCCTCCTTGATAATGCAAATCCATCGTGTAAAGAATGAAGGCAAAAGCTGCAGAGGCTATCCCTAATAAGAGTCCAAAAGTGAGTGCAAATTTTCCAGTGGTAGGTTGGCTGTTATCCATGATTAAGTTTTTGGTAAAATTAAAATAATTTCAACGGATAATATCTCTTGTTTTAGTTTAAAAAATATTTATCTTTGCACACCTTAAAAGAAGACTGGATATGAAAAATGATATACATCCAACAAATTACAGATTAGTGGCATTCAAAGACATGTCTAACGAGGATGTGTTTATAACGAAGTCAACCGTTGAGACTAAAGAGAACATTGAAATTGAAGGAGTTGAGTATCCCCTTGTAAAGTTGGAGATTTCAAGAACGTCTCACCCGTACTACACAGGTAAGTCTAAACTTGTAGATACTGCAGGTAGAATTGATAAATTCAAGAACAAGTATAAAAAGTTCAAGAAAGACTAACTTTTTCACTTGAAAAGATATAAAGCACCTCTTGAAAGGTGCTTTTTTTATGGCTATTTTTGCCAAAAAAAGAAAATGACCCTCATCTTATCTGATTTTAATTTTCACAGCGCCTTTTTGCCCTTAACTTTTAACAAGCCGGTTGCAGAACTAAGATTTGGCATGCTCACCTTGCGTGAAAAATGGGAAAAGTTATCAGGTCAACAGACTTTCGTGCAATCTGAATCGTATTTGGCGAATAAATTTGAATTTGCTGATGAGGCCAAGGACAAATTGGTTATCAATGCCACTATTTTACCTGATAAAACTTTAGTTGAGCAAATTTTGAATTTAGCAGATCAAACGGTTCTGTTAAAAGATGATAGTGTCATTGCTTACAGAAGCCAAAATTTCTTGACTTCTTTTGAGGAGCTGAATACTGTGGTTTACGAGGATTCTGTGATTCAAATTCGCAAACCTTGGCATTTGTTCTCAATGCTTCGAGCGGCCTTTGACCTTGATTTCGAATTGCTAACCTCGGGTAGAATGAGTCAGAATTATCATCCTTCTAATACTGTAATCGGGAATCATCCTGTTTTTATTGAAGAAGGGGTACAGGTATATGCTTCTGTGCTTAATACTCAAGAAGGTCCAATTTACATCGGCAAGAACAGTCAAATTATGGAAGGATCATTGCTCCGCGGGCCAATTGGTATATCAGATAACAGCGCGATAAAGATGGGAGCTAAGATTTACGGACCTTGTTGTATTGGTCCTCACTCTAAAATAGGAGGCGAGGTAAAAAATGTTATGTTTTTTGGATACAGCAACAAAGGTCACGACGGTTTTTTAGGTGATTCAGTAATAGGTGAGTGGTGTAATTTAGGAGCAGACACAAACACTTCGAATCTCAAGAATAATTATGCCAGAGTAAAACTGTGGAATTATGAGTCTGAACGTTTTGAACAAACAGAAGAACAATTTTTAGGAGTCATTATGGGTGACCACAGTAAAGCTGCAATTAACACCATGTTTAACACTGGTACTGTCGTAGGTTTTTCATGTAATGTTTACGGATCGGGTTTTCCTAGAAATTTTATCCCTAGTTTTAGCTGGGGTGGAAACTTAGGATACACCGATTTTAAAGTAAAAAAAGCCATAGAGGTTGCGCAAATTGTTATGGATAGACGCGGTATTGAATTTTCAGAAGAAGACGAACTACTGTTTGAAAAAATTTACACCTTGGAACAGAAATGGAAGAAGTGATTCAACAGAAAAAAGTTGCTTTCTACACCCTTGGTTGTAAGTTGAATTACTCCGAGACATCAACCCTATCAAGAGATGTTCAAGAAAAAGGATATCAGAAAGTGTCTTTTGAGTCCAAGGCCGATGTCTATGTGATTAACACCTGTTCTGTTACAGAAAACGCAGATAAAAAATTTAAAACCATTGCAAAAAAGGCACATGCTCAAAATAAAGACGCCTTTATTGTTGCTGTGGGATGTTACGCTCAACTCCAACCCGAAGAACTCGCCGCCGTTGATGGGGTGGATTTAGTTTTGGGTGCCAATGAAAAATTTAACCTGGCACATTTTATAGCCGATTTGTTTGACAACCAGAAATCGCTTTCAAAAATTCATTCTTGTGAAATCGAAACCGTCAATCAATATCAAGGGAGTTATGCCATAGGAGATCGAACCAGAGCTTTTTTGAAGGTACAAGATGGCTGTGATTATCCCTGTACATACTGCACAATACCAAAAGCTCGGGGAATTTCAAGAAGTGATACACTCGAGAATGTGCTTAAGAAGGCTGAAGAGATCGCTGCCAAAAATATTCGCGAAATTGTTTTAACAGGAGTAAATATTGGAGATTATGGTAAGGGAGAATTCGGCAATAAGAAACACCAACACACCTTTTTAGAACTTGTAGAAGCTCTTGATGAATTGCCAAAAATCGCTCGATACAGAATCTCTTCAATTGAGCCTAATTTACTGCACAACTCTATTATAAATTTTGTTGCCAAGAGTAAATCTTTCGTTCCTCATTTTCACATTCCTCTACAAAGTGGTAGCGACGAAATTTTGAAGAAAATGAAACGTAGATATCTGACTAAACTATATACCGATCGCATTGTCCAAATAAGACAAGTGATGCCAGAGGCTTGTATTGGAGTTGATGTAATTGTTGGATTTCCGGGTGAAACTGAGGCCTTATTTGCAGAGACCTATCAATACCTGCAAGAATTGGATATTTCTTATTTGCACGTATTTACCTATTCTGAGCGAGAAGGTACTGAAGCTCCATTAATGCCAGGAAAAGTAGATATGGCTATTAGGAAGAAGAGGTCAAAAATGCTTAGGATTTTATCGGCTAAAAAGAGAAGGATGTTTTATGAAAAGCATTTAGGTACAATACGAGAAGTTCTTTTTGAAAAAGAAATCAAAGACGGTTATCTCGTTGGGTTTACAGAAAACTACATAAAAGTAAGACTACCTTGGAATCCAGCGTTATCAAATCAGTTGTGCTCAGTTCAACTCGATCGTATCGATGAGGACGGTTATGTAAGAATAAGCTTGGTATCTAACTAGATACGAATACCTACTGGTAATATTTCTTTAAACTTGTTTCGGTTTTTTCTCAAAAACTTAGCAACCTGTGGACTTGTTGGTACTACTCTTAAGTTTTTTTCCTGAACGTGTTTAAGTACAGAGGTGATAAAATCGTCAGTTAAGGTGTCGGCCTGAAGTGCTTCAGGAATTACTAATTTGGTCAGAAATATTTTCTTTTCTTGGGCTGCGTATTCCATTTTAATCAAATGGCCATCGACATTGGTTTCGAATTGACGCAAGAAAACATTGTCAGTGATTTCTAGTACTTCCATGATTTGTGTTTGTTAGTTAGAGCGTACAAAGATAGCGAAAAAGGGTAGCTTATTAAAATGTTATTCGACTTGAATTCAAGTCGTTCAACACTAAAATTTCAGGCAAAGCGTTTGCGTATATAGATTCAATGATTCAACTTAGTAGGTGTAATTCCAAATCAAATGAAGAACAAAACACTTTTCTTACTTTTTGGCAGTATGGTGGCCATTGGCTTATTTATTTTCGCCAAAACACCCGAGGCTGCCTCATCCATTTTTAAAAGAGTTGCCGATACCTATAAAATTCACGGTGTAAAATTTCCAGAATCTATTGATTTTGCTGGTGAATCTGTGCCTTTGCAAGATGCAGATGTCAAAGAACGACTCGATAGAGAATTTCTTGTGAATACCTATTGGCAATCTAATGCCTTACTCTTGATTAAGCGTTCAGAAAAGTATTTTCCTATTATTGATTCTATTCTCGAAGCTCAAGGGATACCTTCAGATTTTAAATACTTGGCCTTAGCCGAAAGTGGACTAGAAAATGTGGTTTCTCCAGCTGGGGCAACTGGTTTTTGGCAAATTATGAAAAACACTGCTCGAGAGTATGACCTTGAAGTTAACGATCAAATTGATGAACGTTATCACCTGGTTAAGAGTACTGAAGCAGCGAGTAAGTATTTAAAAAAATGGTATGATGAATTTGGAAGTTGGACCTTAACTGCAGCTGCGTACAATGTGGGGCCAAATGGACTTAAAAGAAGACTAGAGGAACAAAAGGTAGAACGTTATTACGATTTATTGCTCCCCGACGAGACGAGCAGATATGTTTTTCGAATCTTAGCGATCAAAGAAATTGTATCTAAGCCAAATCAGTATGGTTTTGAGTTGAATGATAATGAGTACTATCACTACCCTCAAACCAGATGGGTAGAAATCAATGAAAGTGTAACTGACTTGAACGCCTTGGCGCTTGAATTGAACACGAATTATAAATGGCTTAAAAAACTCAACCCATGGTTGCGCAAGAACAGTATTACTTTAACCGATGGGGAAAGCTTGTATATAGAAGTTCCTGTAGCTAAGAGTGATGAAACAACAGTTTCGGATTAGATGCGTTTGAGCTGAGACTGTATCATTTTAATTTGCTCCCCCAACATATTGTTAGAATCCAATGCCTTTGCTTCTTTTAGCAGTGTTGTCGCTTCTCTCTTTCTTCTTTTTTGAAGCGCAATGCCTGCAAGCGAGAGTTTAGTCATAGCTATATCGTGATCCATGTTCAACCCTAATTTTAAGGCTTGCTTGTAATACTTCTCTGCTTGAGTGAGGTTCTTTTGAGAAAAAATGATACCGTAGAGGTAGTTGTAATAACCTTGTTGTTTTTTAGTGAGTGCTTTTTCAGGATTTTTGATTTTAATCAACCAATTTTCTGTTCCTTCTAAATCTTGTTTTCTCATTTTTAAAAATGCTAGAAGGATAATCTCATTGCGGTAAAACAAAAAAATAAAAATGGCGCACAAAAATATCAGCGCAATGCCATTGCCGATGAGTCCTTCTGTGAATTGAAATACAGCGTAACCAAAGGAGGCTGTCGCGAAAAATAATTTTATTCTTTTGTCGAACATGTCAAGCGTATTTTAGTTGTAAACGACATCAAAAGTAAACATTTAAATTCTCTGAAAAAAAGCTTTTGTTCTCCCATAGTTTCGTGTTATATTTGCGGTCAGTTTAGAACTATCTAATCCGATAAAAAGGGATTTATGAAAAGAACATATCAACCTTCGAAGAGAAAAAGAAGAAATAAACACGGTTTTAGAGAGCGTATGGCCTCTGCTAATGGTAGAAAAGTATTAGCGAGTCGTCGCGCAAAGGGTAGAAAAAAACTTTCGGTTTCTTCTGAACCAAGACATAAAAAATAATTAGATTTAAAAAATTTTTTTAGTGGGTGTTGCTTAAGGTCAACACCTTTTTTTTGACTAATCCCCAGAGAATATGCCAAAAAGAAAGGATATCAACAGTATTTTAATTATAGGGTCTGGACCTATTATCATTGGTCAAGCCTGTGAATTTGATTATTCAGGATCTCAAGCACTTCGTTCGCTGCGCGAGGATGGAATAGAAACCATACTGATAAATAGCAATCCAGCTACGATTATGACGGACCCGTCAATGGCCGATCATATCTACCTGAGACCGTTGACCACTAAATCAATTATTGAAATACTTAAAAAACATCCAAATGTTGATGCTGTTCTCCCCACAATGGGAGGTCAGACTGCTTTAAATCTTTGTATTGAAGCTGATGACAAGGGTATTTGGGAAGATTTTAACGTCGAAATCATCGGTGTTGATATCGATGCCATAAATATTACAGAGGATAGAGAAAAGTTTAGAGAGCTTATGCTTTCTATTGATATAGGTATGCCACCACAGGCGTCTGCAACCTCCTTTTTAAAAGGAAAAGAAATAGCTCAACAATTCGGGTTTCCACTTGTGATTCGAGCATCGTTTACTCTCGGAGGTGCGGGTGCATCAATCGTATATAAGCCTGAAGAGTTTGATAAGCAATTGAGTCACGGTCTTGAAGTTTCTCCTATACATGAGGTGATGATTGACAAGGCTTTAATGGGTTGGAAAGAGTATGAGTTAGAGCTGCTACGAGACAAAAATGATAATGTGGTCATTATTTGTACCATTGAAAATATGGATCCTATGGGAATTCATACTGGAGACTCTATTACGGTTGCTCCCGCAATGACCTTATCTGATACTACATTTCAGCGCATGCGTGACATGGCCATAAAAATGATGCGTAGTATTGGTGATTTCGCAGGAGGATGTAATGTGCAATTTGCAGTAAGTCCAGATGAAAAAGAGGATATTATCGCAATTGAAATTAATCCAAGGGTATCGCGTTCTTCTGCATTAGCATCAAAAGCAACAGGTTATCCTATTGCGAAAATTGCTGCTAAACTTGCGATTGGATACACCTTAGACGAACTCGAAAACCAGATTACCAAAACTACTTCGGCTTTATTTGAGCCTACCTTAGATTATGTGATTGTAAAAATCCCGAGATGGAATTTTGACAAATTCGAAGGCTCAGATCGAACCTTAGGATTACAGATGAAGTCTGTTGGAGAGGTGATGGGAATTGGTCGTTCTTTTCAAGAAGCCTTGCACAAGGCAACCCAATCTTTAGAGATTAAGAGAAATGGTTTAGGTGCTGATGGAAAAGGATACAAAGACTACGAACAAATCATCAGTAAATTAACGGTGCCGAGTTGGGATAGGGTATTTGTGATTTACGATGCTATTCAAATGGGCATTCCTTTAAATACAATCCACGAGATTACTAAAATTGACATGTGGTTTCTCAAACAATATGAAGAGTTGCACATTTTAGAAAAAGAAATTGCCAAATATACGGTTGATAATTTACCCAAAGAGTTACTCCTAGAGGCTAAACAAAAAGGATTTGCAGATCGACAAATCGCTCATATGCTTGATTGTTTAGAGAGTCAGGTTTATCAGTTGAGAGAAGAACTTCAAATTAATAGAGTTTACAAGCTTGTAGATACGTGTGCGGCAGAATTTGTTGCTCAGACTCCTTACTACTACAGTACTTTTGAAGAATCTGTTCAAGACAGTTCTGGTCGAACCTACACAGCCAATGACAGTGTTTCAAGTGATCGAAAGAAGATTATCGTTTTGGGTTCAGGCCCAAATAGAATAGGCCAGGGTATTGAATTTGATTATTGTTGTGTGCATGGCGTATTAGCTGCAGCCGAATGTGGATATGAAACAATTATGATCAATTGTAATCCAGAAACGGTATCTACCGATTTTGATACAGCGGATAAACTTTATTTTGAACCTGTATTTTGGGAACACATTTACGACATTATAAAACACGAAAAGCCTGAAGGTGTAATCGTTCAATTGGGAGGTCAAACTGCACTTAAACTGGCAGAAAAATTAGATCGATACGGAGTAAAAATTATAGGGACAAGCTATCAATCTTTGGATTTAGCTGAAGATAGAGGAAGTTTTTCTTCTCTTTTAGCAGAAAATAATATTCCTTATCCAAAATTTGGTGTCGCTGAGACTGCCCAACAGGCTATTGAACTTTCTGATTCGCTTGACTTTCCTCTTTTAGTAAGACCCTCTTATGTTTTAGGTGGGCAGGGAATGAAAATTGTAATCAATAAGGAGGAACTCGAGCAGCACGTGATCGATTTGCTCAAAGATATACCTAATAACAAGCTGCTTTTAGATCATTATTTGGATGGGGCTATTGAAGCAGAGGCTGATGCTATTTGTGATGGCGAAGACGTGTATATCATCGGTATCATGGAACACATTGAACCTTGTGGTATTCATTCAGGAGATTCAAATGCAACACTCCCACCTTTTAATTTAGGTGAGTTCGTGATGCAACAAATAAAAGATCACACCCGTAAAATTGCCTTAGCTTTAAATACGGTAGGTTTAATCAATATTCAGTTTGCGATTAAGGATGATATTGTATACATCATTGAGGCCAACCCTAGAGCTTCTAGAACGGTACCTTTCATCTCTAAGGCCTATGGAGAGCCTTATGTGAATTACGCTACTAAATTGATGTTGGGAGACAAAAAAGTTAAAGATTTTGACTTCAACCCAGAATTAGAAGGCTATGCCATAAAACAACCGGTGTTTTCGTTTAACAAGTTCCCTAATGTGAATAAAAATCTAGGGCCTGAAATGAAGAGTACCGGAGAGAGCATTTTGTTTATAGACAATCTGAAAGAAGATGAATTCTATGACCTATATGCCCGTAGAAAAATGTATCTGTCTAAATAAGAGAAACAACTAGCATCTAAAAACTTCTGTAAAGGCGCTGACTTGGTAATTTCGTTTACTACAGATGAAATATGCCGTCTTTATCTATTTTTTCAAATCCGTGCTGACCGAAATAATCGCGTTGTGCCTGAATTAAATTGGCACTCGAATGCAGTGTTTTGAGGTAATCAAAGTAACTGATATTACTAACACTAACGTTTAAAGGAATATGATTAGAAATAGCATGGGCTACTAGTTTTCTGCTGTTGTATTGTAATTTTTTTACGTTTTTTGCGATGGAATCTTCTAAGAGTAAATGCTCTAATGCAGGCTGCTTTTTATAAATCTCCAGCAGGGCTGAAATGAATTTACATTCAATAATGCATCCGTTCATCCAAGCCGCAAGCACTTCAGGCAATTGAACATTAAGGTTAAAATCTATAGAACCTTTCTGAATAAGTGAGATTCCTTGAGCAAAACTTAAGATATAATTTAGTTCTAAGAGTTCTTTACTCCATTGAATGAGGCTTTGTCTTGACTCATTATTGCTTAGAAGTATTTGCTTTTCTGAATTATAAATTCCGTCTATTTTAAATCGAAGCGCTTTATCACTTGATAAATAACGCGATTCTAGTGCGGCGTTGATTCCATTAATAGGAACTCCCAAATCAAAGGCGAATTTAGAAACCCATTTCCCTGTTCCTTTGTGTTTGGCTTGGTCTTTTATTAGGTCTAAGGTAAACCCCTGCTCGTTTTGTTCTTTATGAGCGATAATTTCAGCACTAATTCTCAATAAATAAGAGTCTAAGTGTGAATCTTGCCAGCTTTGAAATACTTCGGAAATTTCTAATGGAATAAAGCTTCTCGAGGTTTTGAGTACCGTATAAATTTCAGCAATACTTTGCATGATTGCGTATTCTATACCGTTGTGGATCATCTTAACGAAATGACCTGCTCCGGATGCTCCTACGTATCTGGCACAGCTCTTTTCTTCAAATGATGCTCCTATCTCATTAAAAATATGAGCTAATTTTTCATAAGAAGTCTTATGGCCGCCTATCATCATCGAGGGACCTTTTAGTGCGCCTTCAGCTCCTCCTGATATTCCCACACCTAAATACTGATAATTCCTCTCAGCAAAAGTTTGAACACGCCTAATACTATCTTTAAAATGTGAGTTTCCACCATCTATGACAACACTTTCAGGATGTAATAACGGAAAGACAGTCGATATATAATCGTCTGATATTTTATCTGCTGGGAGCATTAAAAATACCGCTACAGGGTTTTGGTTGTACGATTTTAAATCCTCTAATTCTTTAATGCTATTATATTGACTATGAGATATTTCATTCCTTTTAGTTTGATTAACATCATAACCGATAACTCGAAATTTTTTATCTAGAATGTTCAGTGCTAGGTTCTTTCCCATAACACCTAATCCTATAACTACTACCGTATCAATTTTTACCATCTTCATTGTCAATATTAATCAAATTCAATCCGCACAGAGTAATTGAATCAACTTTTCCTTGGAATTTTCGCTATTGGTTAAACCTGTTAATTGAGTTGAAGTTAAACAAAGTGTGTGATTATTGTTTTTAAAGTCTAGGTCAAAATGATGTGTGCTGAGAATTACACATTTATTTTTCTCTTTGACCAATTCTTGAATAAACTGATTCATTCTTTCTTTTTGAACCAAATCAAGATGGGCAAAGGGTTCATCAAGTATAATATAATCAGTCATTTGAAGTAGGCAGGTGGCTAACTTTACTTTTTGAAACTGACCCTGGCTGAGTTCTTTTAAATAGCAATCGAGATGCTTTTCAAGATCAAGACCTTTGATGACATAGGTCTTAAATTCATCGTTTATGCTGTCGTTTTTGTCATTAGGGATATTAGCCAATTCTAAGTATTCGTGCACTTTAAAAAAAGGATAAACAGTTTCTGTTTGAAACATAAAAGCCAATTTTCGTGCGCGTTCTTGGGTTGAAAAATCGCTTAAAGTTATTCCTTCAATAGTGATTTGACCTTTAAATCCTTGATGTAAGCCTGCTAAGGTTTTAAAAAGTGTTGTTTTACCTATCCCATTTCTCCCGTAGATATAAAACAAATGACCCTTGGTAAAGCAGGCGTTTAAACCCGTAGCAATAGGATTTGCTTTATCAAAATACAACTGTTCAATACCGATCTCAATCATATTTAAAAGATAAAGCGTTTTGTTTTGATTACTATAAATAGTAGGATAGGGGCACCAATAATAGAAGTCACTGCATTTATGGGAAGACTCAGTGCGCTGCCTGGTAGAGTTGCGACCGCATCAGAGGCTAAAACGAATAAACTTCCTATTAGAGATACTGAAATCAATTGCAATTGAACATTTGATGTTTTGAGAATTTGTCTTGAAATATGAGGTACAACCAAACCCACAAAGGCAATTGGGCCAGCGAAGGCCGTCAATACACCTACAGTCAATCCCGTGAAAATTATGATTTGAAATCGTATTTTGTCTACATCTACACCCAAAGTTTTGGCCATTACAGCTCCAGCTAAAAAGGCTTCTAAGGGCTTTGCGTTTCTGAGTGCAAAAACAAAGCAAAGACCGCAGCTTAAGGCTAAGAGAAAAAGTTCGTAAGTATTCATTAAGTGCGTACTTCCGTAACTCCAAAAAACGAATTCTCGTAAGCGTTCGGCTGAACTAAAATAAGCGAGCAATGAGATGACTGCTCCACTTATGCTACTGAATAGAATTCCTGTGATCAGCAAGGTCATGGGATCTTTAATTCTTTTGTAAACAACTAAAATCATAGCTAACACGGCTAAACTTCCCAGGCTTGAAAAAAGAGGGATTCCAAATTTTGGATGAATAAAACCAAAAGAAAACAATGCGCTTCCCAAAATGAAAAGGGCTGCGCCTAAACTTCCTCCTGTGGTCACACCTAAGACATAGGGTCCTGAGAGTGGGTTTCTAAATAAAATTTGCATTAAAAAACCGGCTAAGCCCAAACCAATCCCAATTAAAATACTGCTCAGTGCTTTGGGAATTCGAACCGCGTGTATAATGAGGTGATTTGTACTGCTAGCATCGTATAAACCTCTAAAAAACTCCTTAACTGAGATATGAATAGATCCTAGGAAGACATTTGTGCAAAACAATACAATTAAACCTAAAATGAGGTAAATAAAAAGTCTTGTATGTGATGTCTTGATACTCATTTATCAAGTTTAGCAAAAAATTGGAGTTTGTGGTCTTTAAAAAGTTGAGGGTGACCTATCTGAATTAAATCTTTGAGCACTAAATCAGGTCGTACCACGCCTTTTTCATAAAATAACACACCTTCACTTGAGTTTGTTTTCAGGGTATTGTAAACCTTATTTTTTTGTACGGCTGATAATTCAGAAATTAAGGGATGTAGCTTCACTAAGGGCTCAAGGCTTTGAAATTCAGATGAATTTAGCCAGATACTGGCATTTTTTGCTGTATCAAATACGAATTCCATATCCAGTTGCAGACTTCCTGTGTATTCTAGGTCTTTCCATATATAATCAAGGTGTGCGTCTTCGTAGAATTTTTGCATATAAGAATCTTTTTGAGGAGCATACCAAATTCCGTTGTATAGGCTTCCACTAATAATTTCAGGAGATGTGTCTCGCTTTTTGGCGCGTTCACTCCATTGCAGATAATCTTCTTCTATTTTTAAAAAAATAGAATCTGCTTGTTTTTGTTTATCGAATAATTGTCCAAAAACTTTGATCCATTCTGCTCTTGCAAGGGGATGCTGTTCACTCCACTCTCCAATGTAAATCACGGGTACACCTGCTTTTTCGAGTACAGCAAACTCAGTGGAATTATCGCCAATTGAAAAATTAAAAAAGGCTTCAATCTGGTTGCTGATCATCCATTCTACGTCTGGTTGATTGGCCTGACCTAACTCTCTAATTTCATTATTCTCAATGCGATTTTGAACGTCTTTCAAACTGACATAAGAAGTTCCGCTTATGGCTTTTAGTGAATTGATTTCATCTAATTCTTGGGCAAATCCAACATGAGAGGTAGAGGAGGAGGCCCAGCGTTTAAGCGGAATTTTAATGGCCGTGGAGGTATTTTTTAGATCTTGTTCTTTAGAGATCAGCGCGAATTCTTGGGTATAAGTAGATCCAGGCCATGGATTTTGGATGTTGAGATAGGTTATTCCATCTTTTTTTTCAAAGGAAAAGCCTTTGGCATATTTAGGAGACCACTGATTTTTTTCAATCGATGTCTGCTTATCATTTGGCGTATTACATCCAGATAAGAGCATGATTATGGCAATAACTAGACCATAGGATTTCATAGGAAATTTAACTTATCTCAGTTCTAAATTTAGAAATCCTTTGATATTATCGTCTACTTTTTCAAAATTATTAACTGAGAATTTCATACTTGCGCTATTTCCAGTAAGTTGTGAAATAGCCAATGACAGAAGTGGCTCATCAATTTGACCTAAAAGGCCAAGATTCACGGGGTCTTCACTGTAAAAAACATCCGGTTCAAAGCCTGCTGTAAAATCTGAAAAGCCTGCAGAATTTTCAAATCTTCCGACTATGGGTTGTAAGCCCCACTGCACATTGGGATTGATGAATGATTGTCTACTTTCACGATACAAATAAGGAAAGTCTGGACTTTGTGGATCATCTACTAAGGTCAGAGAGAATTCGTTTTTACCTCTTGTTTTGTCCCCGACCAAGACCACATCCATATAGGGGGCCAAGCCGTTGATCAACAATTCACTTGCAGAGGCTGTACCACTCTCGGTAATGATGATAATTTTATTGAGCCCTAGACTGTTTATTGAACTTCCTCCCAAGGTTTGATCTCTGAAATTTTCATTTAAGGCTTCATTGCTAAAACGCCCCTGCCAAAGTGCATTCCAGCGTTGTCGTGCAAATAATAATTCTGTATTGCTACTGTAAATCATACTTGCAAGAATGGCTGCATTTGCTGTAGATCCACCTGAGTTATAACGCAAATCTAAAATCAAGGAGTTTACCTGATTGTTTTTAAAATTTGTGAAAACCTGATTGAGTTCTTCTTCGTAATTCGATATAAAAGCATTGTATATAAGGTAGCCAATCTTATGATTATCAACAGTATAAATGCTGTCTTTGAAAACAGGATTCTCTACAAGTCCCTCAGTTTTAACCAGTGTAATTGATTCTTGTTCATCAGTCCACTCCTGGTTTTCAAAACGGATTTTAGTCAAACGTAAAGATGTCTTTGAACTCGATAAAAGGTCTTGGTAATTACTTTCGTCTAGCACAACACCGTCAACAGTTCCAAATAAATCTCCGCGTTTAATCCCTAAGGCCGCAGCGCTAGAATTGGGAATGACGTATTTGACAGCGACGATAATTCTGTTGTCGAATCCTAGTCGGTAGAGCCTGTATACCATTCCGTCATCTGTTCTGATTCCTTGAAGAAAGTTGGTTAATGCTCTGTAATCTTGACTGTAAAAACTGAATCGATCTTCAGGGTGTAAAATGTTTTCGAATAGCGAGACTGGATTGTTGTATTCCTTTAAAAAATCGATGTAATCTTCTGAATTGTCAAGTTTGGAATTATTTAAAATGGGTTGCTGATCTTTCCAGAAATACCAGGTATTAAAGCCTCTCCACATAAAGTCCTGTGTTTGAACTTCATTTGGAATTTCAAAAAAAATCCCGTCGTCATTTTTAGAACAGCCCGCAATGACTAGCGCAATTGAAAAAAATAGATAAGCAAGTTTAGCTCGCATAGGTATGTTTTTGACTATACCCCTGTATAATTTGAGGGCGTTATAGCATTCAATTCTTTTTTGATGGTATCACTTACCTCCAAGGTATTTATAAATTCCTTGATAGCGTTCTCTGAAATTTCGTTATTCTTTCTCGTCAGTGCTTTCAGCGCTTCATATGGATTTGGATAATTTTCTCTTCTGAGTATGGTTTGTATTGCCTCTGCTACAACAGCCCAATTGTTTTCTAAATCTGCTTCGAATTGTTTCGCATTTAATACTAGTTTTTGTAATCCTTTTTGAATTGAATTTAAAGCGATTAGTGTATGAGAAAAGGGTACTCCCACATTTCTGAGCACAGTGCTATCCGTTAAATCTCGCTGAAGACGAGAAACAGGTAATTTAGCAGATAAATGTTCGAAAATTGCATTAGCTATACCTAAATTTCCTTCTGCGTTTTCAAAATCAATAGGATTGACTTTGTGAGGCATAGCAGAAGAGCCTACCTCATTTTTATTGATTTTTTGTTTGAAATAATCCATGGAAATATAACTCCACACATCGCGACAAAAGTCAATTAGAATGGTATTAATACGCTTTAAACTATCAAATTGAGCAGCTAGGTGATCGTAATGTTCAATTTGGGTAGTGGGAAAGGAGTGATGTAATCCCAATTTTTGTTCTACAAAGGTCTTACCAAAATTAATCCAATCTTCATTTGGAAAAGCAACCTTGTGTGCATTGAAGTTTCCTGTTGCTCCGCCGAATTTAGCTGCGTTCGGAATAGATCTTAACAATTGTAATTGTTGCCTAATTCGTTCGATAAACACATCGATTTCTTTACCAAGTCGAGTAGGAGAGGCCGGTTGTCCGTGGGTTCTCGCTAACATAGGTATAGCACTCCATTGTACTGACAGCTCATTTAAATTATTTAAAAGTTGTTCTATTTCTGTAAAATAAACCTCGTTTAAGGATTCCTTAATTGATAAGGGAATCGCGGTATTATTGATGTCTTGAGAGGTTAAACCAAAGTGGACAAATTCAAGACAGTCACTTAAATTTAATTTTTGAAATGCCTCTTTGATAAAATATTCTACGGCTTTAACGTCGTGATTGGTAGTTTGTTCAATTTCTTTGACTCTTTGTACTTCTTCATCACTCATATTTAAGTAAATCGAGCGCAGTTCGTCAAAGTTTGAACTGTTCAAGTGTTTGAGAGGTTGAATTCCTAATTCTATTAGAGCGATAAAGTACTCTATTTCAACCCGAACACGATACTTAATCAGTGCAGCCTCAGAAAAATAAGGGGATAGAGCTTTTGTTTTCGATTGATACCTACCGTCAATTGGTGAAATCGCGAAGAGCGAATGCGTCATGTTCTATAAATTAAAACCTTAAAAATAAGAGTATATTCTCAAATAATAGATACAACGGTTATTTTACTAACTGATGATCATTTCTTGAGGCAATGATATTGTAAATGTTGTGCCTTTTCCGAATTCAGATGCTATAGTAATTTCTCCGTTAAATGATTGGACCAAATCTTTGACGATGTAAAGTCCCATTCCAGAAGAGTTTTCTGTATTACCGAGTTTTGAAAATGCATCGAAGATCTTTTTGTGAAACTTTTCTTCGATACCGATTCCATTATCCTCCACAGTGATTGTTATACCCTCCGCTATTACTTCTGATTTGACGCGGACATAAGATTTTTTTGCAGGGTCACTGTACTTACATGCATTTTCCATCAAGTTTTGAAATAATTGATTTATTCGAGCTTCTTCTGTGTGAACAATAGGAAAATCACCTGAAGATTCGATATCAATTTGAGGATAGTCTAAACGCAAATCTTGACAAAGCTTTTGAAGGATAAAATTCAAATCCACATCGGTTTTTTGCGTAGCGGTATTATCCATTTCGGCAAAATTTAAGGTGTCACCAATAAGTTTATCCATTTTTTGAAGAGAAGCATCTACAATTTCTAAATAATCCTTGCTTTGCTGTGAGAGTTGGTGGCTATCTTCTTCTTCTAACCAACTAAGGGCTGCTGATATTGACCTTAAGGGTGATTTGAGGTCATGAGAAACAACATGGGCATAATTACTCAATTTTTTGTTGCGGATATTCAAGTCATCAATCAACTTTTTTTGAGCTTTTTCTAACATTTTAGTCTTAGTGATGTCAAAATGAACCCCAATTGAACCCGTCACTTCTCCTTTATCATTAAAATTTGGGCCGCCGGCAATCAGCATGTATTTTTCTTCTTGGTTTTTGGTATAATACTTTAGTTCATATGAGCTTACCTTATGTTCTTCTCTTTTCTTATTAGTATTTCTTATAAGCTCTGCTTCGGATTGGTCTACCAATAATTCATGGGCTATTTTACCGACTAGTTCTTCTTTTGAATACCCAGTCATTCTGCATGTAGCTTCATTCACTGACATAATTTGATCATCATTGTTGACTTCCATTAAGCCTAACTCCATATTTTCTATGATATTCATATACTTTTGGTAGTCAATGATTAAATTTTGCTCTTTTTGATGCTGAATAGTGGCATCAATATAAATCCATAAATGACCTATAATCGTTTCGTTTTGGAAAATAGGGTAGTAGGACCGCTCTAAAATTCGATCATCGGCCAATAACAACTTTTTACCCAGTTCTTCTTGCTTGTCGTATTCAAGCTTTAGCATGCCCTCTATAAATTCATCTGGATTTTTGAACATGGGTTTAAACATGTTTCGGGCGTCAGTACAATGCATACCAATGAAATTCGAAGGGTCTGCATCTACTTTAAAAATGTCTAAAAATTGATTGTTTAAAAAGGCAATTCGATTGTCTCCGTCTTCGTAAACCATACCAAAATTTAATTTGGTCATTGCCACCTTTAAAATTTCATTGGATAAAATGATTTCTTTTTGATTTGATCTTATCAGCTTGAATAAATCTTCATTTTTAACATTTAGTCTTAAAATAGAGGTGAAAAAATGTAGAAGATCGTATTGACGCCTATTGAATTTATTTTGTGCTTTTGAGAATGCATACAACACATATTTGTTTCCTGACCCACAAACAATTGGAATATACAATTCTGATTTTATAGATTTTGTTTGATGAGGTTCAGTTGTTTCTTGAATGAAAATGGGTTCAAATTGCTTTTTGATTTGAGCCATCTCATCCTTTTTTGAAGAAGTGAAATCGTTCTTATCAAAATCATTTTCTAATTGAGCGTTAATTACTTCAAAATCTATTGATGTGCTATCTTTTAGCTTATATAGGATATAATTCTCAGGATTTAAAAGTTTTTTTACGAGCTCAATAAATTGCGAGGTCTTTTCTTCGTGTTTAACAGTAGCTACAAGTGTTTCAAAAAACTGCTCACGAAGAGCGGTGAATTCGTTCTCGTCAGAACTAACCATCTTCGAAAGGGTGACATCTTTTGCTAAAATTTGTACGTACTTTTTTTGATTTTCATCATTCTTGATTAAATCAAAGTAAATTTTAAGATGTTTTAATTCGTTTTGGCCGTTTAAAAACTCAAAATCTAATTCATGACTTTTTTCGGTTTCCCAAACATTTTGAACTACGGGTTTTAACCTTGTCCAATTTTCTTCGGGAAGGTCTTCGATATGCTTGTATTCAAGTCGTGATTTATCGATACCGATAAGCTCGTAGCCTGCATCGTTGGCTTGGATAATCTTTCCTTGGTAGGACACTAAGGCAAGAGCATCTGATAATTGGTTGATGTTAATATGCATAAAAACGCGATCTTTTCAGTTTTACTAAGTTTGTGTTTTTTAGTAGAATCTTTCGAGTTTTACCCATTTTATACTAAAATTAACGAAACCTTTTAAGATGGTAAAATGAATAATGACTTATTTGAATATTTAAAAGGATTTGTAAGCCCTTCGAGGCTTTCGAGATTTGAGCAGGTCTTAACTTTAAGGACTAGGC